>LNAP01002909.1_pt1 | contig 19490 bp, 15 predicted proteins | sample 602601 | NCBI WGS metagenome assembly LNAP01 (sample SAMN02440304, study PRJNA202911) | soil metagenome | biome: Subtropical and temperate rainforests or woodlands; isolation source: soil samples (1 kg each in a 20% v/v slurry with milli Q water) were... ...
AGGCGCTGGAATTCCTTGATGAGGTAGAGCTTGAACTCCGGGCTGAGCCACGAGCCGAATTCGAAGGCGATGTCTTTATGGGCGTAGGTTCCACCGCCATAACGTCCAGCCCGCGATTGAAATCCAATGGCACCCGTGGCTTCGATCCACTTTCTTGGGGTCAGAGAGAAACTGTTGAGGCCAGCTTGCTTTCTAAAGGTCTCGAATTCGAGACCTTTAAAATCCGGGTTATGGATTTGCTCCCATATGCCAATGAGTTCGAGGGTGTTGCGATTGCGCATCCAGTTGTAGATCAGCGAATCATCACCAAATTTTTTCGCCATGTCGGTCAGAGATATGAAATCGTGATCGCTGCTCGAAACGATAGCGATGGCGGTTCCTTGAACCTCGATGGTGCTTTTTTTTGCTTTGCTCATGAGGCTGATCCTTGGGATGGAATGACGCCAATTCCCTCGAATTCGAGGGGTTTAAATATGGCGAATTCGCCACAATTAAATCGAAGCACAGACGGATTCATGGCCTAGGGCGCGAACTGGTTCAAAGACACGTAGTCCTTGATGTAATTGGGAATCAGGGCGCGGTATTTTGCGGGCACGGCCTTGAAGTCGCGGGTGGAGAAATACGGGTTGGTGGCTAGGTCGGTGAAGTGCCCGCTTTCGATGATGCCGCGCACGGTGTCGCTGGTGGCGTAGGCCTTGAAGAAGGTTTTGATGGCCGGGATGGCGGCAGTACCTTCTGGTTTGGTGTCGGCGACGAACTTGGCGAACTCTTCTTCCAGCAGTTCATCCCTGGATTTGAAGCGCGGAATGAGGCCGAAGACTTTTTCGAGAATTTCACGCAAGGTCAGGCGCCGATCCACAGCGGCGGCTTTGCGCAGTTTGTCGAGGCTGTAGTACTCGTGCGGTTTGTCGAAGATTTCACGGTTCACGTAGTCGATGACGCGATCCCACTGCCCGGCTTCGACGGCGGCGGCGATGGTGGCGTTGTCGCGCACGCTGTCTTCGAATTTCTCGAAGAACATGCGGTCGATTTTCATGCCTTCGGCGGTGATCTGCTCGACCTGGATTGAGGTGATGAGGTCGCCGCCAAGGTGTTCGTAAGCGCCATCAATCCCCACCGGGCTGGCGTCGCCGCCGTTATCGCTGCCTTTGCCTTGGGGTTTGGGCAGTTTGAGCACTTCGTCGTAGTTGAATTTCTCTTCGAAGTATTCGCAGTTGGCGAAGAAGTCGAAGAGTTTGAAGGCGGTCTTCTGCGGTTTCGTTATGCTGTCCTTGAGGCTGTCGTCGAAAAGCTGTTCGAGGAAGTTGTGTTTGCGCGTGCCACGTCCTTTGATCTGAATGAAGTCGGTGGGTGAAAAAATCGGACGGAACAGGCCGAGGTTGAGAATGTCCGGGCAGTCGTAGCCGGTGGTCATCATGCCGACGGTGACGCAGATGCGCGCCTTGCTGGTTTTGTAAGCGGGGATGAAGTTGGCCGAGCCGAGCAGGTTGTTGTTGACGAAGTTGAGGGTGAATTGCTGGGCGTCTTGAATTTGCGAAGTGACTTGCACGGCAAAGTCGGACTGGTATCTGGCCGGAAACATGCGCTCGGCCATCTGGTTGAAAATCTGCGCCAGCTTGGCGGCGTGGTGCTGGCTGACGGCAAAGACGATGGATTTGCCGATCTCGCCGCTGACCGGGTCGCGCAGGGCGTTTTCGAGAAAAGTTTTGCAGAAAAGCTGGTTGGTGGCTTCGGAGAAAAAGCGTTTTTCGAATTCGCGCTGCTTGTAGGTTTCTTCCTGATCATTGCCCGCATCATCAGCCAGCGTGACGGCATAGCCTGCTTCGGAAAGCAGCTCGGTGGTGACGTCGGTGCGGGCGTCCACCACGGTAGGGTTGATGAGATAGCCTTCTTTCACGCCGTCGAGCAGCGAGTAACGATAGGTGGGCTGGCTGTTTTCGCAGCCGAAGGTGCGGTAGGTATCCAGCAGCAGGCGACGCTCGGCCTCGCGCGGATCACGGGTGAGCCTGTTCGAGCCGTCGAACCGGCGCAGATAATCGCGTGGCGTGGCGGTAAGGCCGAGTTTGTAGCCGATGAAATAATCGAACACGGCGCGGGCGTTGCCGCCAATGGAGCGGTGGGCTTCGTCGGAGATGACCAGGTCGAAATCGGTCGGCGAGAAAAGCCGCTGGTATTTGTTGTTGAAGAGCAGCGATTGCACGGTGGTGACGACAATCTCGGCACGCCGCCAGTCGTCGCGGTTCTCCTTGTAGATCACGGTCTGGAAATCGGCGGACAGCAGCGCCGCAAAGGCTTTCTTGGCCTGATCTTCCAGTTCAAGCCGATCCACCAGAAACAGCACGCGCCGGGCGTTGCTGGAGCGCAGGAAGAGCTTGATGACGGCGGCGGCGGTGAGTGTTTTGCCGGTGCCGGTGGCCATCTCGAACAGGAAGCGGTCTTTGTCTTCTCGCACCGCCTGTTGCAAGACATGCACGGCCTTCAACTGATAAGGCCGCAAGAAGCGCAGTTTGTTGGCCTGGATGTAGCCGGGACGCTCGGCTTCATCGCGCCACGCTGCATCGGATTGATAGTGCGGACGCAGGGTCAGCGCGATGTAGTCATCATTGACGACTTCTTCGATAAGGCGTTGCGGGTTGGGTGTGACTTGCTGGTAACCGGTGACTGAATCCGGTGTGGGGAAGGACGTAATCAGATAAGGATTGCCGCGCGCCAAATCCCAGAAATAGTGCAGGTTGCCGTTGGAGAGCATGACGAAGCGGCAGTTCTGCGACTTGGCGTATTTGCGCGCTTGCTCTTTGCCGACGAGCGGATTTTTGTCTTCTGATTTGGCCTCCAGGACGATCAGCGGGAAGCTTTTGGCGTCGAGCAGCAGAAAGTCGATGAAGCCCTTGCTGGTCTGCTCGAAGTTCTCGCCAAGCACTTCCAGATCGGATGATTTGAGCGTCACGCGGGGTTCGAGGCGGATGTTCGCTGGCGCAGCGCCTTCTGCGAAGAAGCGCCAGCCAGCGGCTTCAAGCAGCTTGTTAATCTTGATGCGGGCGGTGGCTTCTTTGTTGGACACTGATTTTGTTCTCTGGGCGCAGTCTAGTTCATTGGCCGATTGATGCGTCTTGCAGCGCTTCCGCCAGATCCATCACCGCGGCGGCGTAGAAGCTGCTGCGGTTGTAGCGGGTGATGACATAGAAGTTTTGGTAGCCCAGGCGGTATTCGGTGGGTGCGTCGGGGGTGATGAGGTCGATCAAGGCGGCGGGTTGGTCGCTGAGCTGGTCACTAAATTGATCATTGGTCGCCGTGTCACCATCCGCTACGGCGAGGAGAGCGTTCCTTGCTCGACCGCCTTGTAGCGCAGTTGCTTCACCAGCGCCAGCGCGTTGCGTCCCTTCGGGAACTTTTCCATTGATTTTCTCAATCTGTACATTGCGCGCAGCGAATTCGCTGGGCAGGCGTTGCGGCTTGATGCCTTCATCAATCAAGGCCTGGATACCGTCGCCACTGACGGTGATTTTTTCAGCGATCGGGCCGCCCTTTCGCCAGCCATGTTCGGCCAGGAAATTTGCGGCGCTGCCGATGGCATCCACGGGGCTGGCGGTGAGATCTACCTTGCCGTCGTTGTCAAAATCCAGCGCGTATTGGCGCATGGACGATGGCATGAACTGCGGCCAACCCATGGCGCCTGCATAGGAGCCGGTATAGCTCAGCACGGGACGGTTTTCTTCTCTGGCCAAAAGGAGCAGGGAAACCAGCTCCCGGCGGAAGAGTTCAGCACGTGGCGGGTAGTCAAAAGCCAGCGTGGCGAGCGCGGCAAAGGTGGTGTAGTTGCCCATGTGTTGGCCATAAATCGTTTCGATGCCAATGATCGCGGTGATGATTTCAGCGGGTACGCCAAAGCGCGATTCCGCCGTGGCAAGTTCCGTGGCGTAGCGTTGCATGAACCGCTTGCCGACGTTAATGCGTGTGGGTTCGACAAAGCGGCTGCGATAAGTTTGCCAGGACCGAACGCCGGGATGCGCGGGCGGGCGAATGGCTTTGAGCACTGCCGGAATGGGTTGCGTGGCGTGAAACAGCGCGTAGAGCAGGCCGCGATCATAGTCGAATTGCTCACTCATCTCGTCGATAAATTGGACGACGTCGTCACGGTCAATGTAATCCATGTGTGGCGTAGATTCGGTTTGCGCGATGCTGGGGAAAGAAAAAAACAGAGCGAGCAGCATGGCAAAACTGAATAGAAGCGTTTTTTTCATAATTCGTTGATGAGTTGATTAAGCCGGGCTAGGCCATTGGCTAGGGTCTTGCGATGGGCGACGCCATGAGATTGCGCTACGCCATCGTTGGGCGGCGTATCAGCATAAGAAGCATGGCGAGCATAACGCAGGTTCGCGTAGCAGCGGGCAATGGCGTGGATTTTTTCTGCTTGCACGGGCAGCTTTTGCGTAGCGCGAGCGGCAAACGTATCCGGCCCTTCCCAAGCCTGCCAAACCACGCCGCGTTTGGCGAGCTTGCGGGTAAAGCGCCGCCAGGCACGGCGGGCGGGATCCATTTTTTCTCTTTGGCGCAACACCCAATAGGTCAGGATGAGCAAAGCCAAGCCGCACAGTGCCGCCAGGAGCGCTGTCATGTGGCGCCAATCGGCATCCAATCCAAAGCGCTGTAAAAAGTCGCGCTGGCGTTGTGGGTCGTATCCCAGCACCCATTGGTTCCAGCCGTTGTTCACAGCGTCCAGCCGATAGCGCAAGGCTTTGAGCCAGGGCATTTGCTCGCGCATGAGAAAGGGCGGGGTGTCAGTGATGGGAATGGCGCTGGCTAAATTGCTGTCAATGCGGCGCGGGGCGGCAATGGCGGTGGGGTCAATGCGCACCCAGCCTTGCTTGTCCAGCCATACTTCCGTCCAGGCATGGGCGTCGTATTGACGCACCACCAAGTAGCCATCGACCGGATTGACTTCTCCGCCTTGATAGCCGGCCACCACGCGGGCAGGTACGCCTGCGGCACGCAGGGCAAAGGCAAAGGCGGAGGCAAAGTGTTCGCAAAAACCGCGCTTGCTGTCGAACAAGAATTCATCCACGCTGTGTTGCCCGGCGAGCGGTGGGTTCAGGGTGTAGCTCAACAATTGGCGGTTAAAAAAATCTTCTGCGGTTTTCGCAATCGCAGCGTCGGCTCCGTTGCCTGTGCCGTGTTGCTTGCGCCAACCTGCCGCCAGGGCACGCGTGCGTGGGTTGCTGTTGGCGGGCAGGGCAAGGGAGGCATGCAAGACATCAACTGGATCGGCCAACCCTTTTTTGATAGTAGGTGAACTGCTGAGGGCGTAGCGCTGGCGAGTGCGGATGGGCTGATGAGCCAAGAGTTGATAGTCGCGGGTGAGTGCGCTTTCCGCTGGCAGGATGAGGGGGGATTCGAGTGCGAACAGCCAGCGCTTGCCGTGGGGTTCCAGGGTGAGTTCATAGTCCACCGGTTTATTTCCCGGGCTGGGCTGCTCGCTCGGTTGTTGGCTATAAGGTGGCTTGGTGTAGGCATCACGGGTTTCCCTGACACGCCAGGCACGGCCGTCAAAATCAGGCATTACCAAGCCGCGCCAATACAGGCTGGCTTGTGCAGGTGGGGCGCTTTTGAACGCCACGCGAAAGGCAACGGCATCCGATTGCGAGACCTGTGCAATCGAGCCGGGCGCCATGGTGTCCGTGAGGCCGGAGACTGCGCTACGCCGATCTTCAGGCATGCCCCATAAAGGGCCGGTGATGCGCGGGAAGAGCAGGAACAACAGCAGCATGAGTGGGATGGCTTGCAGCAACAGGCTGCCCGCATGGTGCAGCTGTTGGCGGATGCTTGGGCGATCATTATTGGCGGCGAGCAAGGCGGCGGTGGTGAGGATAACGGCCGCGCAAGTGAGGAGCGCTGTGGGGATGGTTTGGGTGAATAAAAACTGCCCGAGGATCAAAAAGTAACACAGCAACACGGTGACCACGGCATCACGCGAGGCGCGCAGTTCCATGAGTTTCAATGAGAGGAAGATCAGCAGCAGCGCAATGCCCGGTGTGCGGCCAAACAGGCTGCGGTATTCGATAAACACGCCAGCGGATCCGGCCGCTACCATCAAGACCAGCAGCCAGCGCGCTGGCAGGCGTCCGCCACGTAGTGTCAGCCAAGCACGCCAGGCAAAGGCAATACCTGCAAATACGGATAGCCATAAAGGCATGTGCTGCGCCAACGGCGTGAAGGCGGTGGTGGCGGCAGCCAGCAACCACAGGCTTTGGCGGCGGGTGATGGGGCGTTCAAGTCGCGCCATGATTTTTTTGTGGGCCAGGCGTTGTTTTGCTGGGCAAGACGCCGGGTAAAGCATATAAAGCCAGCGCTTGTAATCCCGTTGCACGGTGTGCTGTACCTTGGGCAGGCGATAAGCGCAAGGTGGGCAGGCGCAAGCCCCAGTGCATGCCAGCGGCATCGGCATCGAGCAGCCAGCGTGTCATGCAGGCAATGCGTTGTTCGGTTGTTAAGTTCGCTGGCGCGGCCTCCCAATCCAGCCAGAGTTCTTGCGCGGATTCGCCGCTGAAAAGCTTGGTTTGCAATTTGCCATTGTCTTGCCGTGCCGCTGCTTTCCATGCCACATGGCGCGGCGGGTCGCTACGCTGGTGGCCTCGCAAACCGGCAAAATCATCTGCGCCCTGGCCGGTGTGGCGCGCGCCCTGGGCGGTTGCGCCGCTGAATGGCAAAGGGGGGGCTGTTTTGGCGGGCGCTGGGTATACAAGGCACTGCATGGCCGGCGCGACATAGCTCCAGGCACGCACCAGCCCCAGAGGCCAGGTGGTCTCTATCGTTATGCGCGGCAGCTTCATCCAGCCGCGCTGATTGGTGGGCAGGGCGATGCGGGCAGTGCTCGTGCTGTGGGGTGGGATGTCCATGTCGATGGGCGGGAGATCGTTTGCCGACAGCAGCAAATGCGTACGTGCATCGCGGCGGGTGTTGGTCAGCAATAGATCAAAACAGGCCGTCTCTCCAGCAAAGACCGGCGTGCAGCGCCCTGGGTTGATGGTTAACTGTACGAGATTGCGAAAGGTGTGCAGGATGCTGACCAAGCCCAGCCCGGCCAGCCAGAAAACCAGCGCATGGCCCAGGCTCAGGTTGTAATTCACCGCGCCTAAAAAAATGGTGACGAGTGCCAGGCCAAAGGCTAAACCCACGCGTGTGGGCAGCACATAAACGCGCCGCTGTACTAGCGTAATGGGCACGGGTTCAGGTGTTGGCACACGCAGCGCCCAGCGCACAAAACGCTCGTGCCCACGCTGCCGCAAGCCGCGCAGCCAGTGGTTCAATAGACGCAATGGGCGTCTGCGAAATCGGTGCTTTTCTTGCGGCATGTTCAAGGCAAAGGCACGGCCTCGATGAGGTGAGCCGCTGTTTCGCCATTCGCTACGGCGCGGAGAGCGTTTTTTGTTCGATCGCCTTGTAGCGCAGTTGCTTCGCCAGCGCCGACTTTTCCAGTGTCACCTTGTCCTCCATCATGCCAGCGCAAGCGATGCGCGACAACGCCTGGCAAGACCGCTTGCACGTCTTCAGGCAGCACGTGGTCGCGGCCAGCGAGCAGCGCCCAGGCGCGGGCAACAGCCAGCAAAGCCAAGCCCGCGCGAGGCGATAAACCCGCCACCCAAAAGGGCGCGGTGCGCGTGTAGGCAAGGATCGCTTGAATGTATTCGATGAGCGCGGCGGAAGCATGCACTGCGCGCACCTGTTGCTGGAGCTGGATTAACTGATCAGGCGATAAATGCGGGACGAGGGCGGCGACCATCTGCCGCCGATCCGTACCCGCTAGGAGCTCCCGCTCGGCGGCGGCATCGGGGTAGCCTAATTCGATTTTGAGCAGGAAACGGTCAAGCTGCGATTCAGGCAACGGAAAGGTGCCAATCTGAAACGCGGGATTTTGCGTGGCGATGACAAAAAATGGCGCGGGCAAGGCGCGGGTTTGCCCTTCGATAGTGACCTGGCGATCTTCCATGGCTTCGAGTAGCGCGCTTTGCGCCTTGGGCGTGGCGCGATTGAGTTCATCGGCCAAAATCATCGGCGTGAAAATCGGCCCGGGATGAAAGTGAAACGTGCCGCTGGCGCGATCAAACACCGAGACGCCAATGATGTCGGCAGGCAGCATGTCGCTGGTGAACTGGATGCGCTGCATATCCATGCCCAAAACGCGCGCCAGCACATGCGCCAGCGTTGTTTTGCCCACACCGGGCAAATCCTCGATGAGTAAATGTCCGCCCGCGAGCAAACACGCCAGAGCCATGCGGACAGGCTCTGTTTTGCCCAGGATGATGCGATTGATGTCCGCCAAAAGCGCGGATAAAAGGGCTTGCTGGTCACGTGGTTGCATAAGCGGTTCAAATCCGTAAAAGTAGGTTCGTGTCGATGATAATAAGGGGGAAGGCATCGCTCTTCCGAATTCAATGTTTTATTCTAGGCTAGCAGGGAAAACCGCTTTTATGAAGACTGCTTTTATTGCCCACAAGGATTGCAGGTTGCATGACATGGGCGCTCATCACCCGGAGTGCCCGGCGCGCCTGGATGCGATTCACGATCAAGTGATTGCCGCCGGGGTGGATGGCTATTTGGCGCATTTTGAAGCGCCCTTGGTTACGATGGACCAGTTGCGGCGCGTGCATCCGCTGGATTACATCGCTTATGTCCATGCCAGTAGCCCTACACATGGGATTGTCCATCTTGATCCGGATACGGCCATGTCGCCCGGCACCTGGCACGCGGCTTTGCACGCCGCAGGCGCGGGGTGCGAGGCCGTCGACAGGATTATGCGCGGGGAAGTGAATAACGCCTTTTGCGCTGTGCGCCCGCCTGGTCATCATGCCAGTGTGGCGCAGGCAATGGGCTTTTGTTTTTTCAACAATGTGGCTGTGGCCATGCGTCACGCCCTGGCAATGTGGCCGGTCTCACGCGTCGCGGTGGTTGATTTTGACGTGCATCACGGCAATGGCACAGAAGCTATTTTTGCGGGCGACGATAAGGTATTAATGTGCGGCACGTTCCAGCATCCGTTTTATCCTTACAGCGGTACGGATAACCCGGCGTCCAATATGTGTAATGTGCCCTTGCCTGCACGTACAGGGGGCGAGGTTTTCCGTCAGGCGGTGACCGATCATTGGCTGCCCCGGTTGTATGATTTTCAGCCCGAGATGGTTTTTATTTCAGCCGGATTCGATGCTCACCGTGAGGACGATATGGCTTCATTAGGCTTGGTTGAAGCCGATTACGCATGGGTGACCAAACAAATCAAGGTCTTGGCGGATGCTACCGCGCAAGGGCGGATTGTTTCCATGCTGGAGGGTGGTTATGCGCTCTCTGCCCTGGGGCGTAGCGTCGTGGCACATTTGCGCGTTTTGGCCGACATGTAGGTATTTTGTAAATGCAGGTAACTTGCTGCGTGCTGAGATAGCCGGTGAGATAAGCATCGGTTAGAATCGAAATTTTAGTGTATTGCGTATTTTCATGAAGACAACACGTGCGCCTATCCAGGGGTCGATCCCTGCCATTGTTACCCCGATGCAGGCCGATGGTTCAGTTGATGGCCCGCTGGATTTGCTTGCCTTAAAACGCTTGCTCGATTGGCATATTGCGGAAGGTTCGGACGGGGTTGTGGTGGTCGGCACAACGGGCGAATCGCCCACGGTCGATGTGGCTGAACATTGCTTGCTGATCAAAACCACGGTAGAACATGTGGCCGGGCGTATCCCTGTGATCGCCGGTACGGGTGCGAATGCCACGCGTGAAGCCATTGAGCTGGCAGAATTTGCCAGGCAGGCGGGTGCAGATGCGCATCTTTCTGTGGTACCTTACTATAACAAGCCCACGCAAGAAGGCTTGTTCCAACATTTCAAGGCGATTGCCCAAGCGGTTGATCTGCCAATGATTGTGTATAACGTGCCAGGGCGTACGGTGGCTGATTTAGCCAACGATACTGCGTTACGTTTAGCGCAAGTGCCGGGCATTATTGGTATCAAGGATGCCACGGGAGATGTGGAACGCGGCTCGGATTTACTCCGTCGCGCACCGGCCGGATTTGCGGTGTATAGCGGGGACGATGCCACCGCCATGTCCTTAACCTTATTGGGTGCGGCGGGAACCATTTCCGTGACGGCCAATGTGGCGCCACGTTTGATGCATGCGCTGTGCGCGGCAGCAAAAGGCGGCGACTTGATCACGGCGCGAGCCTTGAATTTCCAATTATTGAACTTACACCGTGATCTGTTTATCGAACCCAGTCCAGCGCCCACGAAATGGGCGCTGGCGCAAATGGGGTTGATTGAAAATGTCTTGCGTTTGCCCCTGCTGCCGTTGACGCCAGCTTCGTATGACCGTGTGCGTGCTGCCATGCGCGCAGCGGATATTGCCATTTAATCGGGATACCACTGTTTATGAAACGTCTGTTGTTTTTATTGTTGGTCATGAGTATTGTTGCAGGATGTAGTGGTCCGTTGATCGAATCCAAAAAAATTGAATACAAATCAGCAGGCAAGGCCAAGTTGCCCTCGCTTGAGATTCCGCCCGACTTGACCCAGGCCAGTCGCGATGAGCGCTACGTGGTTCCCGACGTGGTGGGCTCCAAAGGCACGGCAACCTATTCTTCTTATGCCAATGAGCGTGGCGATAAACCGGTTGAGGCCACGACCAGCGAAGTGTTGCCCCAAGTCGAGAAGATGCGCATTGAGCGGGCTGGTACGCAACGCTGGTTAGTTGTTTCGGGCACACCTGAAAAGCTTTGGCCTATCGTTAAAGAGTTCTGGCAGGAAATGGGACTTTTGGTTGATGTGGAAATGCCAGAGGCGGGTATTCTTGAGACCGACTGGGCGGAGAATCGCGCAAAATTGCCACAAGACTTTATTCGCAGCACCTTGGGCAAGATATTTGATGACGTGTATTCAACGGCAGAGCGTGACAAGTTTCGTACGCGCCTGGAAAAAGGCAGCGAGCCGGACACCACGGAAATCTATATCAGCCACCGTGGCATGATCGAGGTCTATGTTTCAGAGGGCAAGACAGAAACTCGCTGGCAGCCCCGTCCGGCGGATCCAGAGCTGGAAGCTGAAATGCTGCGTCGCCTCATGGTGCGTTTGGGGGCGCAAGAAAGCCGGGCTAAAACTTTGCTCGCAGCAGAACTATTGCCAGAGCGGGCGAAGTTGTCTCGCGCAGCCGATGGTAATGCTTCGCTTACGCTTGAAGAACCTTTTGATCGCGCCTGGCGTCGTGTTGGCCTGGCCCTGGATCGCATTGGCCTGACCGTGGAAGATAGAGACCGCTCACAAGGCCTTTACTATGTCCGTTTTGTTGATCCGGATGAAGATAACAAGAAAAAAGACGATGCAGGGATTTTGTCTTCACTCATGTTCTGGAAAAACGCTGACAAGAACAAGGATAAACCCGTTAAAGCAGCGCAGTATCGTATCCAGGTCAAACGTGATGGTGAATCCAATATCATTCAGGTGAAGACGCTGGAAGGTGGTGTGGATAGTTCTGCTACGGCGAAGAGGATTATTAGCCAACTGTATGAGCAGCTTAAATGAGATAGCCGTCACGATGTAGCGGCGTGTTAACCTTGGGTTGTCGCTAGATTGCCCCAAGGTGGCACTGAAAAGTCGGGCTTCTCAACCAGTCAGGTGAGAAGCCTGTTTTTTTAAGAGGTCTCTTGGTTTATTGTGCCTGAGGGAAAAAGAAGTGAGCGTGTCTTTTTGCATGAAGTATTTATCGGCAAGTTTTGGCGAAAAAAAACCAGCCCGGAGGCTGGCTTTTTTTCGCTAAAAGAAATTATTTTTTTGGCGCTTCAGCAACAGGAGCCTCTGCGGGAGCAGCAACTTCAGCAGCAGGAGCTGCAACAGGCGCTGCAACTTCAGCAGCAGGAGCTGCAGGAGCAGCAACAGGAGCTGCAGGAGCAGCAACTTCAGCAGCAGGAGCAGGAGCAGGAGCTTCTTCTTTTTTAGCGCAACCAGCAACAGCAACAGCAAGCAAAGCAGCAATCAGAAGTGATTGTTTCATTTGTTATTTCCTTAACGTTAGGGATTATTAGGCCAATTGGTTCCGATCAAGGATAGAAAAACCATCCACCCGATCAGGCATAAATTCTAGCACGAGATTTTTTTATTTGTAATGATGCCATTGTTGTTCAGAAGCAACAAACCCGGCCTAGAAACCCGTCGGGCTGAGATTGGGGCAGTGCGTCGATAGTTCCCACAAATTTTCAAATCGGTTTTGTCTGGGTTAAATGGCGGCGGGATCCTGCGTCGAGCATGGTCAATTTAAATCGGCGTACGCTATACCGTGTATCTGCCAGTAAATGAGTGTCTGCGGGTTGCCGTAAATGTTCCGGGCTTTGGTGGATGCTAACCGTATGGGCGTAGCGGGTGAAGAGTGCGGTTAATCGAGATAGATGGGTGTTCAATGGTTGAGGCTCATGGAGAACGTTGCGCAAGCTGTTGGCCCGTCCGGAATTTAAGAATGAATTCAATTTAGCGGCCGCTGGGGTTCTTTCAGGCGTCGCTTGGCTAGGTCTCGGCCAAAGATGGCTATGGATTTTTGCATGATCCAGTACCGAATCTATGGCGCTACGATCGTCATGTTCGCCAGTTGCCGTTAATAGGTTAGGTTGTATTTTTCGGCTTGTTCAATCATGGAGAGGCCACAGAAAACCATCCAGGTAGGTTTCGTACAATAAGCTGATCAGGTCTTCAGCAGGTTTTGCACTGCTTGCTGCCGGGTTAAGTGCCACTGTTTTGATTTGGTCGGCACTTAATGTCCGTGAATTGGCCAGTTCGCGCATGAGGCCTTGGATTTTTTTAGCGACAGGCCACGCATCGCCGTTGAGATAAAAGTGATTTCCAGAAAACAAAAGCTGGCTGGCGGGGGCGAGCGTGAGGCCATAACGATGGATGGCTTGTTTGAACTTTGCGCGGCTCAGTGGCTGCTCTGGTGGGTCAAAAAAGACATGCGGCTTGGGTTCGGTCAGCGATGCACCTAAAAACTTTTGTATGGTGGTGCGATCCCAGCGAATACCCGCGAGTTGTGTGGCGACTTGGTCAATCATGGCGTTGCCGATTTCAGCCGGGTGGCGCTGAACTTTCAAATCGGGGTCGCTATAACGGCCGGTCAATGCCAGGTTATCCTGCAGGAAAGATAAAAACTGTTCGCCCAGTTCTTGCGTGGTTGGTGTACGAAAACCGACGGAGAGTGTCATGCATTCACCTACCGCCACGCCATCGTGCGCCCATTGCGGCGGCAGGTAGAGCATGTCGCCGGGGTTCAGCATCCAGTCTTGGCTGGGGCGGAAGTTCTTGATGATGCGCAATGGAATGTCTTCAACGAGTTCGTACTTTTTCTGCGCGCCGATATGCCAGTGCCGACTGCCCATGCCTTGAATTAAAAAGACGTCGTAGTTATCGAAGTGCGGGCCTACGCCGCCTTGGTCGGTGGCGTAGCTGACCATGACATCATCCAGGCGGGCATAAGGGATGAAGTTAAAGCGGCGCATGAGCGTTTCGGCTGCCGGATGGACGAGATTGACTGTTTGCACCAGCGTGGTCCAAGGCTTTTTGGTGCGCTTGAGTCGCGTTAAGGAAAATGGGCCGTGATCCAGTTGCCAGCCATCGGTACGCGACACCAGGCGGGATTCGATAGTGTCGTCCGCGGCGAATTGAAAGAGTTCATCGCGGCTGATGAGCTGATCGGCATCCGGGACGGCGCCGCGCACGAGCAAAGGCTTTTTTTGCCAGTACTCTGCTAAGAAATGCTCAGGGCTCATGCCACCTAAGAGCGTTGATAAGCCAGTGGGTAATTTGTTTTTCATGCCCTGATTATAATCGGCGGCTTTTCCGTATTCGCCCGACCGCATTATGACGCTAGTTACGATTGAATCCCTGGATAACGAAGGCCGAGGCATCGCCCACGTTGAGGGGAAAGTCATTTTTATTGAGGGCGCCTTGCCGGGCGAGCAGGTCGAGTTTTCAAGCTATCGGCGCAAACCCAGCTATGAGCAGGCGGTGGCGTCCCGGATTGTGCGCGCGTCCAGCCAGCGCGTGACGCCTGCCTGCCCGTATTTTGGGGTATGCGGCGGTTGCGCTTTGCAACATTTGCATGTGGGCTCGCAAACGGCCGCCAAGCAGCGTGTGTTGGAGGATGCGCTGTGGCATATTGCCCGCTTAAAGCCTGAACAAATGTATTCGCCGATTGCGGGTAGCGCTTGGGGTTATCGGCATCGGGCAAGATTTTCTGCGCGCTGGGTAGCAAAAAAAGAGGGTATGTTGATTGGCTTTCGCGAAAAGCGCAGCAGCTTTGTGACGGTGATGGATTCTTGCGCTGTGCTGACACCCGCAGTGTCTGCCTTGATTCCTGAATTAAAAAGCCTGCTGGGCAAGATGTCAGCGCCCGATCAACTGCCGCAGATTGAAGTGGCGGTTGGGGACAATCAAACGGTGCTTTTATTGCGCCATATGGCGCCTTTGCGTGTGGCGGATGAAACGCTGTTGCGGCAATTTGCGGATGCGCACCAGGTAGTTTGGTTTTTGCAATCCAAAGGGCCGGATACGGTGGCCTTGTTTTACCCTGAAGATGCGCCAAGCCTCATGTATGCTTTGCCGGACTTCGATTTGACTTTTCTTTTTTCGCCGACTGAATTTACACAGGTGAATCCCGGTGTGAACCGCATGCTGGTGCGCCGCGCGATGGCCTTGCTAGACCCGCAACCGGGTGAGCGGATTGTGGATTTGTTCTGTGGCCTGGGGAATTTCACCCTGCCGATTGCGCGTCTTGGCGCAACGGTTGTGGGTATTGAAGGCAGCGCAGCCTTGGTGCGCCGGGCTGAAGAGAATGCAGCGCGCAACGGTTTGTCTGGGCAATGCAGCTTTGCCGAAGCCAATTTGTTTGAGGCAACGGAGGCGAGTTTTGCAGCACTCGGGAAAGCCGATAAATTATTGATCGACCCGCCAAGGGAAGGTGCGCTGGCCTTGGTGAATGCCTTGCCTGCTGTATCTGCGGACGGGCAAGGAAAGCTGGCGCCACGGCGGATTGTTTATGTGTCTTGCAATCCGGCGACCCTGGCGCGCGATGCCGGGATTCTGGTCAATGACAAAGGCTATGCACTAAAAGGCGCGGGCATTGCCAGCATGTTTCCGCATACCGCACACGTGGAATCTATTGCCGTGTTTGAACGGTAGTTAATTGGTGACCAGGCAACGAAAAAACGGCCTCGCAAGGCCGTTTTTCGTTGGCGAGAAGTTAACTCGCCGTCCTGCCAGCGCCGACTTTTCAGTCACGGTCGCCGGTAAAGGCCATCAACAGATTGAGCAAATTGACGAACACGTTATAGATGTTCAAATAAATCGCCAAGGTTGCGCTGATGTAATTGGTTTCCCCGCCTTGGATGATGCGGTTGATGTCATACAAAATGTAGGCAGAAAAAAGCGCAACGGCAATCGCTGAGATGGTGAGGGACAATGCCGGGATCTGAAAGAAAATGTTGGCAACCATGGCGACCAGCAACAAGATCATTCCTATAAACAAGAACTTGCCCATGTTGGAAAAGTCACGTTTGCTGGTGGCGGCAATGCTGGCTAAAGAAAAGAAGATCGCGCCTGTGCCGCCTGCGGCCATGGCAATGAGCGAGCCGCCGTTGGAAAAGCCCAGGGCAACTTGCAAAATGCGCGACAGCATCAAGCCCATGAAGAAAGTAAAACCCAGCAACAGGGCTACGCCCAAGCCGCTATTTTTATTGCGCTCTATTGCCCACATAAAGCCAAAGGCGATGCCCATGAATACCAGGAAGCTAACGATGGGGCTGGTGGCGAAAAAGGCAAACTGCATCTGCATGCCGACCCATGCGCCCAGTATGGTCGGCAACATGGAAAGTGCGAGCAGGGCATAGGTGTTGCGGAGTACGCGATGCTGGGTGCTTGGGCTGACTTGGGTGGAGGCTGTTGTGTAGGTGTTCATGCAAGTTCCTTTAGGGTATGGATACGGTGTATTCGATAACTAAATGCGAAAACAGTTCATTTGCGATACGTAAATGATAAGATGAATGATAGATCAAAAAAGGCTCAAAACTAGAGTCTGTGCGGGAGTTGAGGCAAATGACGATGTTGGTCGATGTTGGTCGATGTTGGTCGATGTTGGTCGATGTTGGTCGATGTTGGTTGATGTCGGTTGGCTTTTGTGCATTCTTTGTATTCTTTTTGCGTGCACTTGCCCTCCGATGCGTTACCCATGATTTGGTTTTTCAATTGCCTTCAAAAAATTTAGTCACGTTTCATTGTCCTTCACGGGAGGATGGCGGATGTTGTTTTATATGAATAAGGGGTCAGGGTTATGATCGTTTCACCGCTGCTGCCCAGTATGGGTGGCTATATTGATGGCCAGTGGGTCATGGCCGATGAGGGGAAGGCTTTTCCTGTGGTCAATCCGGCGACGGGGGAGGTGCTTGCCCAAGTTGCGCGCATGGGGGCGAATGAGACGCGCCGCGCCATTGATGCGGCAAGTCTTGCCATGCATGACGTGCCGGGCATCGAGGTGCGTCGGGCATGGTTGGACGGGATTGCCAAGGCACTTGTTAAACATCGCGATGAAATTGGCCGGATTCTTTGTTTAGAGCATGGCAAACCCTGGCGTGAAGGGCGCGCTGAAGTGGATTACGCGGCTGGCCGCCGCCAATATGGATCATCTCGAACCCAAAACACTCGCAGAGCAGCCTCGGGGCTGCACATGGCGTGTGCTCTACCGGCCAGCCGGCGTGGTGGGCTTGATTGTGCCGTGGAATTTCCCGATTGGCATGATCGCCAAAAAACTTTCGTCTGCGCTTGCGGCTGGCTGCGCCAGCATCATCAAGCCAGCGTCCAAAACGCCGCTGACCATGATCGCCTTGTTTGCCCTGCTGGAAAAAGAAGTGGGCTTGCCCGCCGGTTGGGCAAATTTGCTGCCAGGCTCGGCAGCCGCGATTGCCGATGCGTTGCTCGAACACCCCGCAGTCGCGGTGATTAGCTTTACCGGTTCTACCGAGGTAGGCAAGGAGCTGATCGTAAAAAGTGCCGCGCAGGTAAAGCGTGTCGCGCTTGAATTAGGTGGCAATGCGCCATTCATTGTTTTTGCCGATGCGGATATGGATAAGGCTGTTGATCAGTTAATGGCCAATAAATTTCGTGGTAACGGACAAACTTGCGTTTGTGCCAATCGTATCCTGGTTGATCATCAAGTTGCGCAAGAATTTTCCCAGCGCTTGGTTGCCCGTATTAGCGCTTTGCGTTTGGGCAATGGGCTCGATGAAGCAACGGACATCGGCCCCTTGGTGGATAGGGCGGGGTATGAAAAAGTCCGCCATCACCTGACCGATGCGTTGGCTAAAGGCGCCCAGTTGTTAGTCGGCGCTGTGCCGCCGCCGCTGGAAAAAGAATGGGGCGGGTTTTTTCCACCCTCGGCGGTTTTGGGTGTCAATCGCACTATGGCCTGCTGGAGCGAGGAAACCTTTGGCCCCCTGGTGCCGATTGCGGAATTTAACGGGGAAGACGATGCGCTCACAAAAGCAAACGATACGGAGTATGGTTTGGCTGCGTATTTGTTTACCCAGGATGCCGCACGTGCGCAACGCTTTGTGGAAGAACTGCATTTTCAGCACGTGGCATGCAATACCGGCACGGGCCCTACGCCAGAAGCGCCTTTTGGCGGAATGAAGCAATCAGGCTATGGACGCGAAGGCGGTGTTGAAGGCTTGTTTGAATTTGTGGATGTAAAAACATCACCGATCAGCCTTTGAGTTTTTAATCAGGTTTTAAGTAGTAAAGCTTGCGGACGGGCTGAATGAAGCTTTGGTTTGCACGTGGGTGCGTTTGAAGGTATTACCGGGTTGTTTGATTTGTCGTGTGTTTAATGTTGATCAATGGAGTCGGCACTTTTATTTTAAAGAGGAGTTTTACAATGGAATTTACGCGTAAAGAAGCAAAGCAATGGGCACTGAAAAACGTACGTGGGCTGTATATGTGCCCTTTAACGCCCGTCACACCTGACTTCAAGTTTGATGAAGCCGGCATCCGTGAAAACATTGAAAAATATGTCGACATGGGCATTGATGGCCTGGTTGTCGGTGGTTTTATTTCCGAGTGCTGGAACGTTGTTATCACGAAGTGGTGGCCGATGCGACCAAGGGGCGGATGGATTTGTGGACCATTATTCTTGATCCGGAAGCTTGTGTTGCGGTTGAGAAAATGAATTTTGTGGAAAAGCTGGGTTACAACGGCGCAGAAGTGATTAATCCGGTTGTTCAGTTGCGTGCCGACGATGAAATTTTCGATTGGTTCAAATACGTGACTGACCGTTCTGATCTGGCGGTTTGCCTCTATCGCACGCCCGTGTCAGGCAAAGTAATGGGCCTGGATTTGATGAATCGTTTGGCCGATATTGATACTGTGATTGGTGCTAAGCAAGGCGAGTTGAATCGTGCCGTGACATTACGCATGCGCCGTACCATGAGACCCGACTTTATCGTGATGGAGCCTTCCGAATACTGGTTGCTGGACGAACAGCGCGTGGGTGGTCAGGTATTGTGGGGCGAACTGTCCTACATGCTGTATGGCAAAAAGCGCCATCTGGTCAAAGATTATGTGCGCCTGTCTGCCGAGGGCAAGCACGAAGAAGCCCGCAAGGCTTGGCTCGCCTTGGAAGGCGTACGCACTTATTATGAAGAAGAGTTCTTATGGACTATTGCGGCGACAGCAACTTATGCCGGTGCCTTGGGTACATTGAAAGCCTGGTATGAAGCGATTGGCCTCAAATCAGGTCCGGTGATTCCGCCTGTGCGCAGCCCAAGCCGTGAGCGTTTTGAGCAAGTTGCAGCCAAATTGCGCGAACTCGGCGTGGCTTGATTTTTTGTGTAACTGAACCAGAGGGCGCGTGATGAGAATTTGTATTTTAGGTGGTGGCGGTTTGGGTTCTGTCGTGGGTGGTTATCTTGCAGAGGCAGGCGTTGATGTCACCCTGATCGCGCGCCCTTCGCATGCTGAAGCGATTAAGAAAAATGGTTTGCGTATCTACGGTCAGCGCCGTGGTGAGCATTTGATCAAGGAAAACCTGACGGCGGTAACAAACCCCGATGAAGCCTTGGGCGAATTTGATTACTTCATGCTGGCGGTGAAATCCAAAGACACCGCAGTGGCGCTGCAGGATGCCATTCGGTTAAAAGATCGGTGTGCGACGGTTGTTTCCTTGCAAAACAATATCGTTAAAGAAAGCTTGCTGGCGGAGTGGGCAGGTGAAGCCAAAGTACTCGGTGTTTCGATTATCGAAGGCGGCACATTGGAGTCGCCTGGCGTGGTTGTGAATCACATTACCGCAACCACTACCTTTTATGCGGGCGAGTTGGATGGTACGGTGAGCCCGCGCGCTGAAAAGCTCGTTGCAGCCATGAATAAGGCAGGCTTGCCGTCCAAGGCAGTGGATTGCATTCGGCAGGTGTTGTGGGAAAAGCTGTG
>LNAP01003142.1_pt1 | contig 19490 bp, 31 predicted proteins | sample 602601 | NCBI WGS metagenome assembly LNAP01 (sample SAMN02440304, study PRJNA202911) | soil metagenome | biome: Subtropical and temperate rainforests or woodlands; isolation source: soil samples (1 kg each in a 20% v/v slurry with milli Q water) were... ...
CTGATCGCTCCGATCGCCATGGAAGACGGCCTGCGCTTCGCGATCCGCGAAGGCGGCCGTACCGTCGGCGCCGGCGTGGTTGCCAAGATCTTCGAATAATCGAAGTTCGGTAGCAGAGGAGCCCCCGCTTTGCGGGGGCTTTCTCGTTTCTGCCCATTGGTTGACACCCTTGGGGGGCGTCCGTACAATTGCGCCTCCTTTTACCGGGCGTATTCCGTCTGGTGGGAATAGCTTGGAGTCTGAGGTCAAATGCAAAATCAACAAATCCGTATTCGGTTGAAGGCTTTTGATCACCGCCTGATCGATCAATCTACCCAGGAAATCGTGGAAACCGCGAAACGTACTGGTGCTCAGGTCCGTGGTCCGATTCCTCTGCCGACCCGCAAGGAGCGGTTCACCGTGCTGGTTTCTCCGCACGTCAACAAGGATGCGCGTGATCAGTACGAAATTCGTACTCACAAGCGCGTACTCGACATCGTTCAGCCGACCGACAAAACCGTCGACGCGCTGATGAAGCTCGACCTTGCTGCCGGTGTCGAAGTGCAAATCAGCCTCGGCTGAAATCCATCCCCGGATTTCGGTCGTGTAACGCTCTGAAATGGGCGGCCATAGCGGGTGAAAGCCCCGTACACTCAAGAGGTAAAAGACATGACTATTGGTGTAGTCGGTCGCAAGTGCGGCATGACCCGCATTTTCACCGAAGATGGTGTCTCTATTCCGGTTACGGTCATCGAAGTCGAGCCGAATCGCGTCACCCAGTTCAAGAATGAAGAGAGCGATGGCTATCGCGCCATACAGGTAACTGTTGGCGAGCGTCGCGCCTCCCGTGTGACCAAGGCGCAAGCCGGTCACTTCGCCAAGGCCAGCGTTGCTGCCGGTCGCACCGTCATGGAATTCCGCCTCACTGGCGAAGAGTTCCAGGCTGGCGATCAGCTCACCGTTGAGCAGTTCCAGGCTGGACAGATGGTCGACGTGACCGGTCAGTCCAAGGGTAAAGGCTATGCCGGTACCATCAAGCGCTGGAACTTCCGCGGCCAGGACAACACCCACGGCAACTCCGTATCTCACCGTGCTCCGGGTTCCATCGGCCAGTGCCAGACTCCTGGTCGAGTGTTCAAGGGCAAGAAGATGTCCGGTCATATGGGTGCCGAGCGCGTGACCGTGCAGTCCCTGGAAGTTGTCCGTGTCGATGCCGAACGCAACCTGCTGTTGGTCAAGGGCGCTGTCCCGGGTGCCACTGGTGGTGACGTGATCGTGCGTCCGGCTGCCAAGGCTTAAGGGAGATTCGAGAGATGCAACTGAATGTAAACGGTGCGCAGGCGATCGAAGTCTCCGAGCGTACCTTTGGTGATGATTTCAACGAGACCCTGGTACACCAGGCTGTCGTTGCCTACATGGCTGGTGGTCGTCAGGGCACTCGCGCCCAGAAGACCCGTTCCGAGGTCCGTGGTGGCGGCAAGAAGCCGTGGCGTCAGAAGGGTTCGGGCCGCGCCCGTGCCGGCACCACTCGCAGCCCCATCTGGCGCTCGGGTGGCGTGACCTTCGCCGCCAAGCCGCAAGATCACTCGCAAAAGCTCAACAAGAAGATGTACCGCGCAGCCATGCGCTCGATCCTGAGCGAGCTGGTGCGTCAGGACCGTCTGGTTGTGGTCGAAGACTTTGCCGTCGACGCGCCGAAGACCAAGAGCCTGGTTGGCAAGCTGGCCGGCCTGGGTCTGAGCGATGTGCTGATCGTGACCGACGCGGTAGACGAGAATCTGTACCTGGCAGCCCGCAACCTGCCGTTCGTCGACGTGCGCGACGTACAGGGTTCCGACCCGGTCAGCCTGATCGCCTACGACAAGGTGCTGGTCACCGTGTCCGCCGTGAAGAAATTCGAGGAGCTGCTGGGATGAACCAGGAACGCGTATTCAAAGTGCTGGTTGGCCCGCACGTCTCCGAGAAGGCCACCACCCTTGCCGATGGCAAGAGCCAGTTCGTTTTCAAGGTTGCCACTGATGCAACCAAGCTGGAAATCAAGAAGGCGGTCGAATCCCTGTTCAACGTTAAGGTGGAGCGCGTAAGCACCCTGAACGTCAAGGGCAAGACCAAGCGCACTGCCCGTGGTTTCGGCAAGCGCAACGACTGGAAAAAGGCGTACATCGCCCTCCAGCCGGGCCAGGATCTCGATTTCGCCAGCGGCGCTGAGTAAGGTAGGAGTGCATCATGGCAATCGTTAAATGCAAACCGACTTCCGCTGGCCGTCGTTTCGTGGTCAAGGTGGTCAATTCCGACCTGCACAAGGGCGCTCCGTACGCTCCGCTGGTCGAGAAGAAGAGCAAGACCGGTGGTCGTAACAACAACGGTCGCATCACCACTCGCCACATCGGTGGTGGTCACAAGCAGCACTATCGTCTGGTCGACTTCCGTCGCAACGACAAAGATGGCATTCCTGCCACTGTCGAGCGTATCGAATACGATCCGAACCGTACTGCCCACATCGCTCTGCTGAAGTACGCAGACGGCGAGCGTCGCTACATCATCGCGCCGAAGGGCGTGAGTGCTGGCGATCAGCTGGTCTCCGGCGCCCATGCGCCGATCAAGGCCGGCAACTCGATGCCGCTGCGCAACATTCCGGTCGGTTCCACCGTTCACGGTATCGAGCTGAAGCCGGGCAAGGGTGCTCAGATCGCGCGTTCCGCTGGTGCCTCGGTACAGCTGGTCGCTCGTGAAGGTGCCTACGTAACCCTGCGTCTGCGTTCCGGCGAGATGCGCAAGGTCCTGGCCGAGTGCCGCGCGACCATGGGCGAAGTCTCGAACTCCGAGCACAGCCTGCGTTCGCTGGGTAAGGCCGGCGCCAAGCGCTGGAAGGGCATCCGTCCGACCGTTCGTGGTTCTGCCATGAACCCGGTTGACCACCCGCATGGTGGTGGTGAAGGTCGTACCTCTGGTGGCCGTCATCCGGTGTCGCCGTGGGGCTTCCCGACCAAGGGCGCGAAGACCCGTTCCAACAAGCGCACCGACAACATGATTGTCCGTCGCCGCAAGTAACGTAGAGGGATACGACAGTGCCGCGTTCTCTGAAAAAAGGTCCGTTCATCGATCTTCATCTGATCAAGAAGATCGAAGTGGCGGTAGAAAAGAACGACCGTAAGCCGATCAAGACCTGGTCGCGTCGTTCGATGATTCTGCCGCAGATGGTCGGTCTGACCATCGCCGTGCATAACGGTCGTCAACATGTCCCCGTTCTGGTGAACGAAGACATGGTCGGCCACAAACTGGGCGAGTTCGCCGCTACCCGCACCTATCGCGGGCATGCTGCAGACAAGAAAGCCAAGCGTTAAGGGGTAGGAAATGGAAGTAGCCGCTAAGTTGTCGGGCGCTCGCATCTCCGCCCAAAAAGCCCGCCTGGTCGCTGACCAGATCCGTGGCAAGAAGGTTGGTGAGGCGCTCAATCTGCTGGCTTTCAGCAACAAGAAAGCCGGCGCCATCATCAAGAAAGTGCTTGAGTCGGCCGTGGCCAACGCCGAGCACAACGAAGGCGCAGACGTGGATGACCTGAAGGTTTCCACCGTTTTCGTCAACGAAGGGCGTTCGCTGAAGCGCATCATGCCGCGAGCCAAAGGCCGTGCTGATCGCATCGTCAAGCGGTCTTGCCATATCACTGTCAAGGTTGCGGACAAGTAACGGAGTCGATCAGATGGGTCAGAAAGTACATCCCACTGGCATCGTCAAGGAGCACACCTCCGTTTGGTACGCAGATAAGCGCACTTACGCCGATTATCTGTTTGCCGATCTGAAGGTTCGTGAGTACCTCCAAGACAAATTAAAAAGCGCGTCCGTGAGCCGTATCGAGATCGCTCGTCCGGCTCAGACTGCACGCATCACCATCCACACCGCTCGTCCCGGCATCGTGATCGGCAAGAAAGGTGAGGACGTTGAGAAGCTGCGTCAGGAACTGACCAAGCAAATGGGTGTGCCGGTGCACATCAACATCGAAGAGATCCGCAAGCCGGAGCTCGACGGTATGCTGGTTGCGCAAAGCGTAGCTCAGCAGCTGGAGCGCCGCGTCATGTTCCGTCGTGCGATGAAGCGCGCGGTACAGAACGCCATGCGTATTGGTGCCAAGGGCATCAAGATCCAGGTGAGTGGTCGTCTGGGCGGCGCGGAAATCGCCCGTACCGAATGGTATCGCGAAGGTCGTGTGCCGCTGCACACCCTGCGTGCCGATATCGACTACGCCACCTACGAAGCGCACACCACCTACGGTGTGATCGGTGTGAAGGTTTGGATCTTCAAGGGCGAGGTCATCGGTGGCCAGCACGAAGAGCTCAAGCCGCAAGCGCCTGCGCCTCGCAAAAAAGCTGCTAAGTAAGAGGAGTACGCAACATGCTGCAACCCAAGCGTACAAAATTCCGCAAGCAGATGACTGGCCACAACCGTGGTCTGGCTCAGCGCGGTAGCAAAGTCAGCTTCGGCGAGTACGCGCTGAAGTCTGTTAGTCGTGGTCGCCTCACTGCTCGTCAGATCGAGTCTGCACGTCGCGCCCTGACCCGTCACGTCAAGCGTGGCGGCAAGATCTGGATTCGCGTGTTCCCCGACAAGCCCGTCACCAAGAAGCCCCTCGAAGTTCGTATGGGTAAAGGTAAGGGTTCTGTCGAGTACTGGGTGTGCCTGATCCAACCGGGCAAGGTCCTGTACGAGATCGAGGGTGTATCCGAAGAGATGGCTCGCGAGGCTTTCGCCCTGGCTGCTGCAAAGCTGCCGCTCGAGACCACCTTTGTTAAGCGGACGGTGATGTGATGAAAGCGAATGAACTTCGTGAAAAATCCGCGGAGCAGCTGAACGAGCAATTGCTCGGCCTGCTGCGCGACCAGTTCAATCTGCGCATGCAGAAGGCAACTGGCCAGTTGGGGCAGTCTCACCTGCTCTCGCAAGTGAAGCGCGACATCGCTCGCGTGAAAACTGTGCTCAACCAGCAGGCAGGTAAGTAATCATGGCTGAAGCTCAGAACACCGTCCGTACGCTGACCGGCAAAGTCGTCAGCGACAAAATGGACAAGACCATCACCGTCCTGATCGAGCGTCGCGTCAAGCACCCGATCTACGGTAAATACGTGAAGCGCTCGACCAAGCTGCACGCCCACGACGAAACCAACCAGTGCCGCCTGGGTGACCTGGTCACCATTCGCGAGACTCGTCCGCTGGCCAAAACCAAGGCCTGGACCCTGGTCGAAGTCGTCGAACGTGCCGTGGAAGTCTAAGGACTAAGGGTCGGAGAAAGATATGATTCAGACTCAATCCATGCTCGACGTCGCTGACAACAGCGGTGCTCGTCGCGTCATGTGCATCAAGGTCCTTGGTGGCTCGCACCGTCGTTACGCCGGTATTGGCGACATCATCAAGGTGACCGTGAAGGAAGCAATTCCGCGCGGCAAGGTGAAAAAAGGCCAGGTGATGAGTGCGGTCGTAGTCCGTACCCGTCACGGCGTGCGCCGTCCGGATGGTTCCATCATCCGCTTCGATGGCAATGCTGCGGTCCTGCTGAACAACAAGCAGGAGCCCATCGGCACCCGTATCTTTGGCCCGGTGACTCGCGAACTTCGTACCGAGAAGTTCATGAAGATCGTCTCCCTGGCCCCCGAAGTACTCTAAGGAGTAGCCGTCATGCAAAAGATTCGTCGTGACGACGAAGTCATCGTCATCGCCGGCAAGGACAAGGGCAAGCGTGGCAAGGTGCTGAAGGTGCTCGCTGAAGACCGTCTGGTCGTCGGCGGGATCAACCTGATCAAGCGCCACACCAAGCCTAATCCGATGTCGGGCGTTCAAGGCGGTATCGTCGAGAAAGAGGCGCCGCTGCACGTTTCCAACGTTGCGATCTTCAACGCTGAAACCAACAAGGCTGATCGCGTTGGCTTCAAGGTCGAAGACGGCAAGAAAATTCGTGTCTTCAAGTCCACCCAGAAGCCGGTTGGCGCTTGAGAATCATAGGTAAAACACCATGGCACGATTGAAAGAGATTTACCGGAACGAACTCGCTCCCAAGCTGAAGGAAGAACTGCAGCTTGCAAACGTGATGGAGATTCCGCGCATTACCAAGATCACCCTGAACATGGGTCTCGGCGAAGCGGTCGGTGACAAGAAGGTCATCGAGCACGCAGTTGCCGACATGGAAAAGATCTCCGGCCAAAAGCCGGTGGTCACCATGGCTCGCAAGTCCATCGCTGGCTTCAAGGTCCGCGAAGGCTGGCCGATCGGTGTCAAGGTGACTCTGCGTGGCGAGCGCATGTACGAGTTCCTGGATCGTCTGATCACCATCTCCCTGCCGCGCGTGCGTGACTTCCGCGGCCTGAATGCCAAGTCCTTCGATGGTCGTGGCAACTACAGCATGGGCGTAAAAGAGCAGATCATCTTCCCGGAAATCGATTACGACAAGATCGATGCGCTGCGTGGCATGGACATCACCCTGACCACCACCGCCCGTACCGATGATGAAGGTCGTGCGCTGCTGCGCGCCTTCAAATTCCCGTTCCGCAACTGATTGGAGTAGGAACATGGCCAAAACGAGCATGAAAAACCGTGAGCTGAAGCGTCAGCAAACGGTAGCGAAGTACGCCAAGAAGCGTGCCGAGCTGAAAGCTGCTATTGCCAGCCCGAACTCCACTCCGGAGCAGCGCTGGGAAGCCCTGGTAGCCCTGCAGAAGCAGCCGCGCGACGCGTCGGCCAGCCGTCTGCGTAACCGCTGCCGCATCACCGGTCGTCCGCACGGCTACTACCGCAAGTTCGGCCTGAGCCGTAACAAGCTGCGTGAAGCCGCCATGCGTGGTGATGTGCCGGGTCTGGTCAAGGCCAGCTGGTAAAACGTTGCTCCCGGAGCAGTCCGGGAGTCGCGTCGAACGAATCAAGCCCCGCATGGGGCTTGATTCGTTTTTGATCAGTCTCTAGAATGTCTGGCTCGCCTGAGCCTGGTCTTTCCAGGTGGCGGGCAAATATGGCCGAAAGGCTTTTTTTTGTTTCAGGAGCATCAAGCCCATGAGTATGCAGGACCCGTTAGCGGACATGCTAACTCGTATCCGTAATGCCCAGATGGCTGAGAAGACCGCGGTAAGCATGCCGTCTTCCAAGCTGAAGGCAGCAGTTGCCAAGGTCCTCAAGGACGAAGGCTACATTGCGGATTTCCAGGTCAGCGGCGACATCAAGCAGCAGCTGTCCATCGAGCTCAAGTATTTCGAAGGCAAGCCTGTCATCGAAGAGCTCAAGCGTGTGAGCCGTCCCGGCCTGCGCCAGTACAAGGCTGTCGAGCAGCTGCCGAAAGTTCGCGGCGGTCTCGGCGTTTCCATCGTCTCCACCAACAAGGGTGTGATGACGGATCGTGCTGCTCGCGCTGCCGGTGTCGGTGGCGAAGTGCTCTGCACCGTATTCTAAGGGGGGATCAGCATGTCTCGCGTTGCTAAGAACCCCGTCAAGCTGCCCGCCGGTGTCGAAGTTCAGTTGGCCGGCCAGCAGCTCTCGGTGAAGGGTGCCAAGGGCGCTCTGGAACTGAAGGTGCATCCTTCGGTTGAAGTGATTCATGAAGCCGGTGAGCTGCGCTTTGCTGCGCGCCATGGCGATCAGCAGAATCGTGCCATGGCCGGTACCACCCGCGCCCTGGTCAACAACATGGTTGTGGGCGTCAGCGAAGGCTTCCAGCGCAAGCTGCAGCTGGTCGGCGTCGGCTACCGTGCCCAAGCTAAAGGTCAGATCCTGTCGCTGGCCCTCGGCTTCTCGCATCCGGTCGAGTACGAACTGCCGGAAGGCGTCACTGCGGAAACCCCGAGCCAGACCGATATCCTGATCAAGGGTATCGACAAGCAAGTGGTTGGTCAGGTGGCTGCCGAAATTCGTGACTTCCGTCGTCCGGAGCCTTACAAGGGCAAGGGTGTGCGTTACGCCGACGAAGTAGTCCGTCGTAAAGAAGCCAAGAAGAAGTAGGGCATAGCAAATGAGCGACAAGAAAGTTATCCGTCTGCGTCGCGCTCGCCAGGCACGCCTGAAGATGCGCGAGCTGGTAGCAGTACGCCTTTGCGTGTACCGCTCTTCCCAGCACATGTACGCCCAGGTCATCTCGGCCGACGGCGCCAAGGTCCTGGCCAGCGCCTCGACTCTGGACGCAGAGCTGCGTGGCACTGCCACCGGCAACGTCGAAGCTGCCAAGAAGGTTGGCCTGCTGGTCGCCGAGCGTGCGAAAGCCGCTGGTGTCACCCAGGTGGCATTTGACCGTTCTGGCTTCAAGTACCACGGCCGTGTCAAGGCACTGGCCGACGCTGCTCGTGAAGGCGGGCTGGAGTTCTAAGTTATGGCTAATAACGAGCAGAAGCGCGACGAAGGCTACATCGAGAAGCTGATCCAGGTTAACCGCGTTGCCAAGACCGTGAAAGGTGGTCGTATCTTCACCTTCACCGCCCTGACTGTGGTCGGTGACGGCAAGGGTCGTGTCGGTTTCGGTCGCGGCAAGTCCCGCGAAGTGCCTGCTGCCATCCAGAAAGCGATGGAAGCTGCACGCCGCAACATGATCCAGGTTGATCTGAACGGCACCACCCTGCAGTACCAGATCAAGTCTGCCCATGGCGCCTCCAAGGTGTACATGCAGCCGGCTTCGGAAGGTACCGGTGTCATCGCCGGCGGCGCCATGCGTGCCGTCCTGGAAGTGGCCGGTGTGCAGAACGTTCTGGCCAAGTGCTACGGTTCGACCAACCCGGTGAACGTGGTTCACGCCACCTTCAAGGGTCTGAAGAACATGCAGTCTCCGGACTCCGTGGCGGCCAAGCGTGGCAAGCGTGTCGAGGAGATTCTCTGATCATGTCGAATGCCAAGATCAAAGTCACTCTGATCAAGAGCGTGAACGGCCGTCTGGCCAATCACAAGGCGTGCGTCAAGGGTCTCGGCCTGCGTCGCATCAACCACACCGTAGAAGTCATTGATACTCCCGAGAATCGCGGGATGATCAACAAGGCCTACTACCTGCTGCGTGTGGAGGGTTAATCCATGCAACTGAACGATCTGCGTTCCGCGCCGGGTGCCCGTCGCGAAAAGCTGCGTCCGGGCCGTGGTATCGGTAGCGGTCTGGGCAAGACCGGTGGCCGTGGCCACAAGGGCCAGACCTCTCGCTCCGGCGGCAAGATTGCCCCGGGCTTCGAGGGTGGTCAGCAGCCGCTGCACCGCCGTCTGCCGAAGTTCGGCTTCACCTCCCTGAAAGCCATGGATCGTGCAGAAGTGCGCACCTCCGAGCTGGCCAAGGTGGAAGGCGATGTCGTTACTGTGCAGGCTCTGAAGGATGCCAATCTGATCAACCAGCACGTACAGCGCGTGAAAGTCATGCTGTCCGGCGAAGTTGGTCGTGCGGTCACCCTGAAAGGTATCGCCGTCACCAAGGGTGCACGTGCGGCTATCGAAGCAGCTGGCGGCAAAATCGAGGACTAAATGGCTAAGCAAGGTGCTCTCTCCGCGCTCAGCAATGGCGGGCTGTCCGAGCTCTGGGCTCGTTTGCGTTTCCTGTTCATGGCGATCATCGTCTATCGAATCGGCGCGCACATCCCGGTGCCCGGGATCAACCCTGACCGGCTGGCGCAGCTGTTCAAGCAGAACGAGGGGACCATTCTTAGCCTGTTCAACATGTTTTCCGGCGGTGCGCTGGAGCGCATGAGCATCTTTGCGCTGGGGATCATGCCGTACATTTCGGCATCGATCATCATGCAGCTCATGAGCGTGGTCAGCCCGCAGCTGGAACAGTTGAAGAAGGAAGGTGAGGCTGGCCGTCGCAAGATCAGCCAGTACACCCGCTACGGCACTGTTGCCCTGGCGCTGGTCCAGGCCATCGGCATGTCCGTTGGTCTGGCCGGTCAGGGTGTAGCCTTCAGCGCCGATTTCGGCTTCCACTTCGTGGCGGTCACCACCTTCGTGGCGGGTGCCCTGTTCATGATGTGGCTGGGTGAGCAGATCACCGAGCGCGGCGTTGGCAACGGCATTTCGATGCTGATCTTTGCCGGCATCGTGGCTGGTCTGCCCTCGGCGATCGGGCAGTCTTTCGAGTCTGCACGGCAGGGCGATATCAACATCTTCGCCCTGATCGCCATTGGTCTGCTGGCGGTAGCGATCATCGGTTTCGTGGTGTTCATCGAGCGTGGTCAGCGCCGCATTGCGGTGCACTATGCCAAGCGTCAGCAGGGCCGCAAGGTCTTCGCGGCGCAGACCAGCCACCTGCCGCTGAAGGTGAACATGGCCGGTGTGATTCCGGCGATCTTTGCCAGCAGCATCCTGCTGTTCCCGGCCTCTCTGGGCGCCTGGTTCGGCCAGGGTGAGGGCATGGGCTGGATGCAGGACGTCGCGCAGGCCATCGCTCCCGGGCAGCCGTTGAACATTTTGCTGTTTAGTGCAGGGATCATTTTCTTCTGCTTCTTCTATACGGCACTGATGTTCAACCCGAAGGATGTGGCGGAAAACCTGAAGAAGTCCGGTGCGTTCATTCCGGGTATCCGTCCCGGCGAGCAATCCGCGCGCTACATCGATGGCGTGCTGACCCGCTTGACCATGTTCGGTGCTCTGTACATGACGGCCGTATGCCTGCTGCCCCAGTTCCTGGTGGTGGCGGCCAACGTGCCATTCTACCTTGGCGGGACCTCGTTGCTGATCGTCGTGGTGGTTGTGATGGACTTCATGTCCCAAGTACAATCGCACCTCGTTTCGCACCAGTACGATTCCCTGATGAAGAAAGCCAACCTGAAGGGCTATGGCGGCGGAATGCTCCGCTGATCCACCCGTAAGGTTCGAGGAGTTGGTGATGAAAGTTCGTGCATCGGTTAAAAAGCTGTGCCGCAACTGCAAGATCGTTCGCCGTGAAGGCGTCGTTCGTGTGATCTGCAGCGCAGAGCCGCGCCACAAGCAGCGCCAAGGCTGAGTGTGATCTGCGAACCAACCCGGCAGCTAGTGTGCTGCCGGGTTGATTATTTGTTATTACAGCGTTAAGATCTGCGCCCTTTTCTTGGCTTCCGGGGCGCGGATAGCTGTCAATTGGAGTTTTTCTGAATGGCCCGTATTGCAGGCGTCAACATTCCGGATAACAAACACACTGTTATCTCGCTGACCTACATCTATGGTGTCGGTCGCACTACCGCGCAGACCATCTGTGCGACCACCGGGGTCAACCCGGCGGCAAAGATCAAAGATCTCTCTGACGAGCAGATCGAGCAGCTGCGTGGCGAAGTCGCCAAGCTCACCACCGAAGGTGACCTGCGCCGCGAAATCAACATGAACATCAAGCGTCTGATGGACCTCGGTTGCTACCGCGGCCTGCGTCATCGTCGCGGTCTGCCGGTGCATGGTCAGCGTACCAAGACCAACGCCCGTACTCGCAAGGGTCCGCGCAAGCCGATCCGCAAGTAATCGCATCCGCGAATCGACAGGAATATAGTCATGGCAAAACCTGCTGCTCGTCCTCGTAAGAAAGTCAAAAAGACAGTGGTTGATGGCATCGCCCATATCCACGCGTCTTTCAACAACACCATCGTGACCATCACCGACCGTCAGGGCAATGCTCTGTCCTGGGCGACCTCGGGTGGTTCCGGTTTCCGCGGCTCGCGCAAGAGCACTCCGTTCGCTGCCCAGGTTGCAGCCGAGCGTGCCGGTCAGGCCGCTCTGGAGTACGGTCTGAAGAACCTCGACGTCAACGTCAAGGGTCCCGGTCCGGGTCGTGAATCCGCTGTGCGTGCTCTGAACGCCTGCGGTTACAAGATTGCCAGCATCACCGACGTGACGCCCATCCCGCATAACGGGTGCCGTCCGCCGAAGAAGCGTCGCGTGTAAAAGGAGACAGTGAAGAATGGCTCGTTACATTGGTCCCAAATGCAAACTGTCCCGTCGCGAAGGCACTGACCTTTTCCTCAAGAGCGGCGCTCGCGCCCTCGAGTCGAAGTGCAACATCGAAGCGGCCCCTGGTATCCACGGCCAGCGTCGTGGTCGCCTGTCCGAGTACGGCACCCAGCTGCGTGAAAAGCAGAAAGTCCGCCGTATCTACGGTGTGCTGGAGCGTCAGTTCAGCGGTTACTACAAGGAAGCAACCCGTCGCAAGGGTTCGACCGGCGAGAACCTGCTGCAGCTGCTCGAGTGCCGCCTGGACAACGTCGTATACCGCATGGGCTACGGTGCTACCCGCGCCGAATCCCGTCAGCTGGTTTCGCACAAGGCCATCACCGTCAACGGTCAGACCGTCAACATCCCGTCTTTCCAGGTCAAGGCTGGCGACGTAGTCGCTATCCGCGAGAAGGCCAAGAACCAGCTGCGTATCGCTCAGGCTCTCGAGCTGTGCGCCCAGCGTGGCCGCGTTGAGTGGGTGGAAGTTGATGCCGAGAAGAAGTCCGGCGTGTTCAAGAGCGTGCCGGCTCGCAGCGATCTGTCCGCTGACATCAACGAAAACCTGATTGTCGAGCTCTACTCGAAGTAAGAGCTAGAAAATAGGTGCATCCATGCAGAGTTCGGTAAATGAGTTTCTGACCCCCCGTCATATCGACGTTCAGGTGGTCAGCCCGACCCGCGCCAAGATCACGCTCGAGCCTCTCGAGCGCGGTTTTGGTCACACACTGGGCAACGCGCTGCGTCGCATCCTGTTGTCCTCCATGCCTGGCTGTGCAGTGGTTGAGGCTGAAATCGATGGCGTACTCCACGAGTACAGCGCCATCGAGGGTGTGCAGGAAGATGTAATTGAGATCCTGCTCAACCTGAAAGGCCTGGCCATCAAGCTGCACGGTCGCGATGAAGTGACTCTGACCCTGGCGAAGAAGGGCTCGGGTGTGGTGACCGCTGCCGATATTCAGCTGGATCACGATGTCGAGATCGTCAACGGTGATCACGTGATCGCCCACCTGGCGGACAACGGCGCCCTGAACATGCGCATCAAGGTGGCGCGCGGCCGTGGCTATGAGCCCGCCGACGCCCGCCAGAGCGACGAGGACGAGAGCCGCAGTATCGGCCGCCTCCAGCTGGATGCCACGTTCAGCCCGGTGCGCCGTCTGGCCTACGTGGTGGAAAGCGCCCGTGTGGAGCAGCGGACCAACCTGGACAAGCTGGTTCTCGATCTGGAAACCAACGGTACCCTCGATCCCGAAGAGGCCATTCGTCGTGCCGCGACCATCCTGCAACAGCAGCTGGCTGCGTTCGTCGACCTCAAGGGTGACAGCGCTCCGGTGGTGGAAGAGCAGGAAGACGAGATCGATCCGATCCTGCTGCGCCCCGTCGACGATCTGGAACTGACCGTGCGTTCGGCCAACTGCCTCAAGGCAGAGAACATCTACTACATCGGTGACCTGATTCAGCGTACCGAAGTAGAGCTGCTCAAGACGCCGAACCTGGGCAAGAAGTCCCTGACCGAAATCAAGGACGTTCTGGCCTCCCGTGGTCTTTCCCTCGGCATGCGCCTCGACAACTGGCCGCCGGCAAGTCTGAAAAAGGATGATAAGGCGACTGCCTGATCGTCCCTAATCACCGAACTCAAGGTTTGGTAAGGAATTTCAATCATGCGTCATCGTAAAAGTGGCCGTCATCTGAGCCGCACCAGCGCCCACCGCAGTGCCATGTTCCAGAACATGGCGGTGTCGCTGTTCGAACACGAGCTGATCAAGACCACCCTGCCCAAGGCGAAAGAGCTGCGTCGCGTTGCCGAGCCGCTGATCACCCTGGCCAAGGTTGACAGCGTTGCCAACCGCCGTCTGGCTTTCGACCGTACCCGCTCGAAGGAAATGGTCGGCAAGCTGTTCAACGAGCTGGGCAAGCGCTACGCCAACCGTCCGGGCGGCTACCTGCGCATCCTCAAGTGCGGTTTCCGCGCTGGCGACAACGCGCCCATGGCGTACGTCGAGCTGGTTGATCGTCCGGTTGCCGGTGCTGTGGAAGCAGCTGCCGAGTAAGTTCGGGTGATTCACAAGAAGCCGGGCCTAGTGCCCGGCTTTTTGTTGCCTGCGTTTTTGCTCAGGGAAATGCTGTCGAGCATTCGGGGCGCGGATGCGACAAGGCCGGGCTTTGATGCCCGGCCTTGTCGTGTGCGGCTGGATGGGCGAAGGATTTACGCCCTGTCCCGCTCCAGCAGCGGCTTGAGGAAGTGCCCGGTGTGCGACTGCGGCATGTCAGCCACCTGCTCCGGCGTACCGCTGGCGATGATCTGCCCGCCGCGCGAGCCGCCCTCGGGGCCGAGGTCGACCAGCCAGTCGGCGGTCTTGATCACGTCGAGGTTGTGCTCGATCACCACCACCGTGTTGCCGTGGTCGCGCAGGCGATGCAGCACATCGAGCAGCTGCTGGATGTCGGCGAAGTGCAGGCCGGTGGTCGGCTCGTCGAGGATGTACAGGGTTTTCCCCGTATCGCGCTTGGACAGCTCGCGCGACAGCTTGACCCGTTGCGCCTCGCCGCCGGACAGGGTGGTCGCACTCTGGCCGAGCTTGATGTACGAGAGGCCGACGTCGATCAGCGTCTGCAGCTTGCGCGCCAGCGCCGGTACCGCATCGAAGAAGGCGCGGGCCTCCTCGATGGTCATTTCCAGTACCTCGTGGATGTTCTTGCCCTTGTACTTCACCTCGAGGCTTTCGCGGTTGTAGCGCTTGCCCTTGCACACGTCGCAGGGCACGTAGATGTCCGGCAGGAAGTGCATCTCCACTTTGATCACGCCGTCGCCCTGGCAGGCCTCGCAGCGCCCGCCCTTGACGTTGAAGGAGAAGCGCCCCGGGTTGTAGCCGCGCGAGCGCGATTCCGGCACGCCGGCGAACAGCTCGCGGATCGGCGTGAACAGTCCGGTGTAGGTGGCCGGGTTGGAGCGCGGCGTGCGCCCGATCGGGCTCTGGTCGATGTCGACCACCTTGTCGAGATGCTGCAGGCCGTCGAAGGAGCCATGCGGCGCCGCCTCCAGCGAGGTGGCGCCGTTCAGTGCGGTGGCGGCCAGCGGGAACAGGGTGTTGTTGATCAGCGTCGATTTGCCGGAGCCGGACACCCCGGTGATGCAGGTGAACAGGCCGACCGGGATTTCCAGGTCGACGTTCTGCAGGTTGTTGCCGCGCGCGCCCTTGAGCCGGAGCAGCTTGTCGCGGTCGACGGGGGTGCGTTCTGCCGGGTAGCGGATCCTCTCGCGTCCCGACAGGTACTTGCCGGTCAGCGAGTCGGGATGGGCCATCACTTCGGCTGGGGTGCCCTCGGCGACGATGCGTCCGCCGTGTACGCCGGCGCCGGGGCCGATGTCGACCACGTAGTCGGCCAGGCGGATGGCGTCTTCGTCGTGCTCGACCACGATCACCGTGTTGCCGAGGTTGCGCAGGTGGGTGAGGGTGGCCAGCAGGCGCTCGTTGTCGCGCTGGTGCAGGCCGATCGACGGCTCGTCGAGGATGTACATGACGCCGACCAGGCCGGCGCCGATCTGGCTGGCCAGGCGGATGCGCTGTGCCTCGCCGCCGGACAGGGTGTCGGCGCTGCGATCCAGAGTCAGGTAGTCGAGGCCGACGTTGACCAGAAACTGCAGGCGCTCGCGGATCTCCTTGAGGATCTTCTCGGCGATCTCGCCGCGGCGACCAGTTAACGCCAGCTCGGCAAAATAGCCGCAGGCATCGCCCACCGGCAGGGCGGTGACCGCCGGCAGGGTCTTGTCGCCGACCCACACGTGGCGCGCCTCGCGGCGCAGGCGGGTGCCGCGGCAGTCCGGGCAGGCCTGGGTGCTGAGCAGCTTGGCCAGCTCCTCGCGCACGCTGGTGGATTCGGTCTCCCGGTAGCGGCGCTCGAGGTTGGGCACGATGCCCTCGAACGGGTGGGCGCGGCGGACGATGTCGCCGCGGTCGTTGAGGTAGCGGAACTCCACCTCCTCGCGGCCGCTGCCGTGCAGCAGGGCCTTCTGCACGGCCACCGGCAGGTCGTCGAACGGCTCTTCCAGGCTGAAGTCGTAGTGCGCGGCCAGCGAGCCGAGCATCTGGAAGTAGTAGACGTTGCGCCGGTCCCAGCCGCGGATCGCGCCCTCGGCCAGGGTTAGCTCGCCGTTGACCAGGCGGCGCGGGTCGAAGAACTGCTTCACCCCGAGGCCGTCGCAGCTCGGGCAGGCGCCCGCCGGGTTGTTGAAGGAGAACAGCTTGGGTTCCAGCTCGCTGATCGAGTGGCCGCAGTGCGGGCAGGCGAAGCGCGCGGAGAAGATGATTTCCTCGCCGTCCTCGCCATCCATGGGGGCGACCAGGGCAATGCCGTCGGCCAGCTTGAGGGCGGTCTCGAAGGACTCGGCCAGGCGCTGCTGCAGGTCGTCGCGCACCTTGAAGCGATCCACCACCACGTCGATGCTGTGCTTCTTCTGCTTGTCGAGCTTGGGCAGCTCGTCCAGCTCAAAAAGCTTGCCGTTGACCCGGGCGCGGACGAAGCCCTGGGCGCGCAGCTCCTCGAACACCGACAAGTGTTCGCCCTTGCGCTCGCGGATCACCGGTGCCAGCAGCATGCGCTTGCTGCCTTCGGGCAGGGCTAGCACCAGGTCGACCATCTGGCTGACCGTCTGCGCCTCCAGCGGCACGTCGTGGTCCGGGCAGCGTGGGGTGCCGACGCGGGCGTAGAGCAGGCGCAGGTAGTCGTAGATCTCGGTGATGGTGCCGACCGTGGAGCGCGGGTTGTGCGAGGTGGACTTCTGCTCGATGGAGATCGCCGGCGACAGGCCCTCGATGGTGTCGACGTCGGGCTTCTCCATCATCGACAGGAACTGGCGGGCGTAGGCGGAGAGGGATTCCACGTAGCGGCGCTGGCCCTCGGCGTACAGGGTGTCGAAGGCCAGCGACGACTTGCCCGAGCCGGACAGGCCGGTGATCACGATCAACTTGTCGCGCGGCAGGGTCAGGTCGATGTTCTTCAGGTTGTGGGTACGTGCCCCACGAATCAGGATCTTGTCCACTGCGGCCTCGCATGGCGGGCGGAAACCCGCGAGTATACGGCCGCCTTCGGCCGAGCGGCAAAGCGCCGCGCCTGTGCCGGCGCACGCGGTGCTGCTAGAATCGTGCCCCCGTTTTTCGAGGTGTTGTCATGCACGATCCGCACACTGAGCGCATGAGTCCGACCGAGCAGCGCGCGGCTGCCGGCCTGGCCTCGGTGTTCGCTTTCCGCATGCTCGGCATGTTCATGGTGCTGCCGGTGCTGGCGACCTACGGCCAGGACCTGGTGGGCTCCACGCCGCTGCTGATCGGCCTGGCCATCGGCGCCTACGGCCTGACCCAGGCGCTGCTGCAGATCCCCTTCGGCATCGTTTCCGACCGCGTCGGCCGCCTGCCGGTGATCTACGTCGGCCTGCTGATCTTCGCTGCCGGCGCGGCACTGGCCGCCACTGCCGACTCCATCTGGGGGGTGATCGCCGGGCGCGTGCTGCAGGGCGCCGGAGCGATCTCGGCGGCGGTGATGGCGCTGCTCTCCGACCTGACCCGCGAACAGCACCGCACCAAGGCGATGGCGATGATCGGCATGAGCATCGGCCTGTCGTTCGCCGTGGCCATGGTGGTCGGTCCGCTGCTGACCCGCGCCTTCGGCCTGTCCGGGCTGTTCTGGGTCACCGCCGGTATGGCCCTGCTCGGCATCCTGATCATCGCCGTGCTGGTGCCCAAGCCGCAGCAGGCCCTGCAGCATCGCGAAGCGCGCGTGGCGAGCCAGGCGCTGGGCGCGACGCTGCGCCATCCCGACCTGCTGCGCCTGGACTTCGGTATCGCCGCGCTGCACGCCATCCTCATGGCCAGCTTCGTCGCTCTGCCGCTGGCACTGGTGGAGCAGGGCGGGCTGCCCAAGGAGGAGCACTGGTGGGTGTACCTGGTCGGCCTGCTGGTCGGCTTCTTCGGCATGATCCCGTTCATCATCTACGGCGAGAAGAAGCGCCAGATGAAGCGCGTGCTGCTCGGTGCGGTGGCACTGCTGGTGCTGTGCGAGCTGTTCTTCTGGCAGTTCGGCAGCAGCCTGCGCGCGCTGGTGATCGGCAATCTGGTGTTCTTCACCGCCTTCAACCTGCTGGAAGCCTCGCTGCCGTCGCTGATCAGCAAGATGGCGCCGGCCGGCGGCAAGGGCACGGCGATGGGCGTGTACTCCACCAGCCAGTTCCTCGGCGCCGCCCTCGGCGGCCTGCTCGGTGGCTGGCTGTTCCAGCAGGGCGGGGTGAGCGCCGTGTTCCTCGGCTGTGCGCTGCTGGCTGCCCTGTGGCTGGGGTTTGCTGCTACTATGCGCGAACCGCCGTATGTGACCAGTGTGCGCCTGCCGCTGTCTCCCCAGGCCCAGCGCGAGGCGGGACTGGCCGCGCGCCTGAAGGCAACGCCTGGAGTGGCCGATGCCTTCGTGGTGGCCGAAGAGGCCGCCGTCTACGTCAAGGTGGATACCCAACAACTGGATCGCACGTCGCTCGAACGCCTGGTCAATCCGGCGCCGGCGTGCTGAAGCCGAGGAGAATTCTATGGCTCGCGGAGTCAACAAAGTCATTCTGGTGGGTAACGTCGGTGGCGACCCGGAAACCCGTTACCTGCCCAACGGCAATGCGGTGACCAACATCACCCTGGCCACCAGCGACAGCTGGAAGGACAAGCAGACCGGCCAGCTGCAGGAGCGCACCGAGTGGCACCGCGTGGTGTTCTTCGGCAAGGTCGCCGAGATCGCCGGCGAGTACCTGCGCAAGGGCTCCCAGGTGTACGTCGAAGGCCGCCTGCAGACCCGCGAGTGGGAAAAGGACGGCGTCAAGCGCTACACCACCGAGATCGTGGTCGACATGGGTGGCCAGATGCAGCTGCTCGGCGGGCGTGGCGGCAATGCCGGCGACGAAGCGCCGCGCGCCCCGCGTGCTCCGCGCGAAGCGCAGCAGCAGGCGCCGCGCCAATCGCGTCCTGCTCCGCAGCAACCGGCCGCCCAGCAGCCGGCGCCGGACTACGACAGCTTCGACGACGACATCCCGTTCTAACCGAGGTAGTCCATCACCATGCGCATGCGCCTGATGCTGCTGGGCGGCGGTAATGCCCTTGGACAGGCGCTGCTGCGCTTGGGGGCGGAAGAGAACATCGAGCTTCAGGCCCCGGTGCCGCCCGCACAGGGCTGGGATCCCGCCAGCCTGACCTGCCTGCTGGACGAGCAGCGCCCCGACGTGCTGATCAACCTGGCCTACTACCATGATTGGTTCCAGTCCGAGCAGGTCGAGGTCGAGCGGCTGTTCGTCCAGGAGCGCGCCATCGAGCGGCTGGCCGAGCTCTGCCTGCACCACGAGATCATCCTGCTGCAGCCTTCCAGCTACAAGGTGTTCGACGGCGCCCGCGCCACGGCCTACAGCGAGAAGGACGACGTGCGCCCGCTGAGCCTGCGTGGCCAGGCGCTGTGGCGCTTCGAGCAGCTGGTGCGGGCCGTCTGCCCGCGGCATATCCTGCTGCGCTTCGGCTGGCTGCTGGACGAGAGTCCGGAGGGGCGCCTGGGGCGGGTGCTCAAGTGGGCCGAGAGCGGCGAGGAGCTGTTCCTCGCCGACGACCGCCG
>LNAP01002259.1_pt1 | contig 19474 bp, 10 predicted proteins | sample 602601 | NCBI WGS metagenome assembly LNAP01 (sample SAMN02440304, study PRJNA202911) | soil metagenome | biome: Subtropical and temperate rainforests or woodlands; isolation source: soil samples (1 kg each in a 20% v/v slurry with milli Q water) were... ...
GTCCCGACAAACGACTCGGTCCGCAACACTTACATCCTGGACCTGCTGCTGCCGAATGACAAGCACACGCTGATGGTGGGTGCCACGGGTACTGGTAAGACGATCAATATCAACCAGTACCTGATGGGCGCGGCCAAGGTGCAGGGCCGCGTAGTGCGCAGCAACGTGATCCCACTGACACTGACGTTCTCTGCGAACACGAGTGCCAATCAAACCCAGGACCTCCTGGACTCTAAGATGGACAAGCGCCGCAAGGGAGTCTACGGACCCGCCGCCGGCAAGAAGTTCTACGTCTACGTTGACGATTTGAACATGCCGAAGAGAGAGACCTACGGTGCCCAGCCGCCTGTAGAGGTGCTCCGTCAGTGGTTCGACCAGGGAGGGTGGTACGACCGCAAGGACCTGTCCTTCCGCAAGCTCATCGATCTCACCTTTGTGGCATCCATGGGTCCTCCGGGTGGTGGACGACAGGAAGTCACCCCTCGCTTCCTGCGCCACTTCAACATTGTCGGATATGTGGAGATGTCGGACTCTTCCAAGTCGCTGATCTTCGGCGCCATTCTGCGCAACTTCTTGTCCGGCTGCGAGGGCGGCCTGGATCGCATGACCGACGACATCGTGAATGCCTCCATCCAGGTGTTTGCGACCATCGCAAAGGATCTCCTGCCCACACCCAGCAAGTCCCATTACACGTTCAACCTGCGTGACCTGGCCAAGGTCTTCCAGGGCATGCTCATGGTGGACCAGAAGCGCATCACTTCGAAGGAAATGCTCGCTCGCCTGTGGGTGCATGAGAACAAACGTGTGTTTGCGGACCGTCTGACCTGTGAGGAGGATCACGAATGGCTGACCAACCTGATGAGGGACAAGATCACCAACACCTTTGCCATGAAGTACGAGGAAGTCGTTCCCCGCGAGCGTTTGGTCTTTGGAGATTTCATTGGCGGCGCAGACTCCAACTCGCGTGTCTACGAGGAGATCGAGAATGCGGATCGCTTCAAGACGGTGGTGGAGGAGTACTTGGTGAACCACAACCAGGAGTCCAAGCAGCCCATGCCGCTGGTCATGTTCTCGGATGCGCTCGAGCATGTGGCTCGCATTGCCCGTGTGCTGCGTCAGCCCCAGGGCAATGCCTTGTTGCTCGGAGTGGGAGGCAGTGGTCGTCAGAGTATGACGAAGCTGGCCACCTACATCAGTGGTTTCTCTCTGGCCACGGTGGAGATCGTCAAGGGCTACTCGATGAACGACTGGAAGGAAGACATCAAGCGTATTCTCATGCAAGCTGGTGTGAAGGAGATCCCCACCACTTTCCTCTTCTCGGACGTGCAGATCATCAACGAGCGCATGGTGGAGGACATCAACAATATCCTCAATGCGGGTGATGTGCCCAACTTGTATGCCCCCGAAGACATGGAAGCGATCTCCACGGCTTGTCGCCAAGAGTGCCAGAAACGCAAGATTCCTCCCACGAAGCTGAACATTTTCTCGCAGTACATCATCCGTGTGCGCAGAAATATTCATCTTTGCGTGGCGATGTCTCCCCTTGGCGAGGCCTTCCGCAACCGTCTGCGCAATTTCCCTGCCCTGGTGAACTGTTGCACCATCGATTGGTTCACGAACTGGCCTGCTGAGGCGTTGCAGTCGGTGGGTCTCTCGATTCTGCGCAAGAACGACCTGGGCTTGGCAAGCTACGAGCAGCACACCGTGACGATGTTCAAACAGATCCACTTGTCAGTGGAGAACGCCTCCAAGACTTTCTACGAGATGCTGCGTCGTCACAACTACGTCACCCCAACTTCCTACCTCGAATTGTTGAGCAGCTTTGGCAAGCTGATTGCCAGCAAGCGTCTGGAGACGTCGACCAAGAAGGACCGTCTGCAGATAGGTCTGGATAAGCTCACGGAGACCAAAGCGATGGTCAGTGTGATGCAAGAGGAGCTGGTGGTGCTGCAGCCCCAGCTGGTTGTGACCCAGGCCGAAGTGGCCGCAATGATGATTGAGATCACCAAGGACAAGGCCTCGGCGGCGGAGACCAAGGCTTCAGTCGAGATCGAGGAGGCCAAGGCGAACTCCAAAGCCGCCGATGCTAAGGCCATTGCAGACGATGCTCAGAAGGACCTCGCCGAGGCGATTCCTGCCCTGGAGGAGGCCGTGAAGTGCCTCAACGATCTCAAGAAGGCCGATATTGATGAAGTGAAGTCCCTGCGCACTCCCCCTGGAGGTGTGGTGCTGACCATCAAGGTATGCTGTCTGATGTTCGAAGTGAAGCCCATCAAGAAGAATGACCCCAACAACCCAGGTAAGAAAATCGACGATTACTGGGAGGCTGGAAAGAGTGCACTCCTGTCCGATGCGAAGGTGTTCATTCAGAGTTTGTTCGACTTCGACAAGGACAATATCCCTGACCGCATCATCAAGTCCATTGCCCCGTTCATTGAGGACGCTTCGTTCACCCCTGCTGCCATTGAAAAAGCCTCCAAGGCCTGTACCGCCGTGTGCATGTGGGCGCGCGCGATGTACAAGTATCACTTTGTCGCACTCGGAGTGGCGCCCAAGCGTGCGCGCCTGAAAGAGGCCGAAGACGAGCTCGCTATAGTGATGGCCCAACTGGCCACCGCCAAGGCCACTCTGAAAGAGGTGAATGATCGTCTTGCTGGCCTGGAGAAGGCCTTCAACGAAGCGGTGGAGAAGAAGGATGGTTTGGAAAAGAAGGAAGCCAGCTGCAAAATCCAGCTCAGCAATGCAGACAAGCTGATTGGTGGCCTGGGCGGAGAGGAGACCCGCTGGAGAGAGACAGTCGAAGTGCTGAAGCTCGCCTTCGACAACATTCTCGGCGATGTGATTGTCTCCGCAGCTACGATTTCCTACCTGGGACCGTTCACCACCGACTTCCGCATCCAGCTGGTCAAGTCCTGGCAGGAAGGGTTGAAGGGGTATGGTATCCCACACACGCAGAATTGCAACCTGGAAACCACGCTGATGGATCCTGTTAAAGTGCGTTCTTGGCAGCTGTGCTCTCTGCCGAGTGACTCCCTCTCCACGCAGAACGCGATTATCATTGAGAACGGCCGCCGCTGGCCGTTGTTGATTGATCCGCAAGGTCAGGCCAACCGCTACATTCGCTCCATGGCGAAAGACTCGAGTTTTGCACCCAACGGCATGGACGTGGTCAAGTTGAGTGACAAGAACTTTCTGCGTACACTTGAAAACGGTGTGCAGTTTGGTCGCTGGGTGCTCCTGGAGAACATCTTAGAGTCTCTGGATGCTGCCCTGGAGCCCATCTTGCTGCAGCAGAAGTTCAAGCAAGGTGGTCAGGAGATGATGAAGATCGGAGACAATGTGATTCCTTACAACGATTCGTTCAAGTTTTTCATGACGACCAAGCTGTCCAACCCTCACTACGCCCCCGAAGTGCAGGTGAAAGTATCCCTGTTAAACTTCACCATCACCCAGGGTGGTCTGGAGGAGCAACTATTGGGTGTGGTTGTATCCGAAGAGTTGCCCGAATTGGCGGCACAGAAGGCCAATTTAGTCGTGTCCAACGCCATGATGAACAAGCAGCTGTACGACATTGAGTCTGAGATTCTGTTCCTGCTGTCGAATTCTACGGGTAACATCTTGGACGACACTGTGTTGATTGAGACCCTGGCGCAATCCAAGAAGACCTCCGAGGAGATCAAAGAGAAGATGCGGGAGGCGGACACGATCACCCAGGAGATCCTCAAGCAGAGTGAGCTGTACCGTCCTGTTGCCAAGCGCGCCTCGTTGCTGTACTTCGTGATCGCCGACCTTGGCGATGTTGATCCGATGTATCAGTACTCCTTGCCTTGGTTCACACAGCTGTTTATCCGAGGAATCGGCACTGCGAAGCCTGCCAGAGAGCTCGACGAGCGCATTATCAACCTGAACGATTTCTTCACCTTCTCGGTGTACAACAACATTTGCCGCTCGCTGTTTGAGCGCCACAAATTGTTGTTTTCGTTCATTTTGTGTGTGAAGATCCTGCAAGGCGAGGACATGATTGATGCCGCCCAATACCGCTTCCTCTTGTCGGGTATCGCCACCAATCGCGTGTCCGCGCCGCTGCCGGAGAGTTCCTGGCTGAAGGACAATGTGTGGTCTGATTTGATGGACATGGCTGGACTCGAGCAGTTCAAGGCCATTCCCAAGTCTTTCAATGATCATCTCGGTGCTTGGCAGGAGATTTTTGACTCTAACGAGCCGCACAACATGACCTTCCCCGCGCCTTTCGAACACGTCAGTCCACTGGAGCGGTTGTGTGTTTTGCGCTGCCTGCGTCGTGACAAGATTGAACTGTCCATGCAGGACTTCATCATCACTTACCAGGGCATCCGCTTCATCCAGCCTCCTCCGTTTGATCTCAAGGCGTGCTATAATGACTCCATCATCACCACGCCGTTGATCTTCGTGCTGTCCTCCGGCTCCGACCCCAACAAGGAGTTGGACATACTTGCTGACGATTTAAACATGTCGGACCGCCTAAAGCGTATCGCATTGGGTCAGGGCCAGGGCAAGAAGGCAACCCAGCTGATTGAGAAAGGCATGCAGCAAGGTGACTGGGTCATGCTGCAGAACTGTCACTTGTCGATCTCCTGGATGCCCACACTGGAGCAGATCTGCGAGGGCATGGAGCCGGATAAAATCCATCCGGATTTCCGCCTCTGGCTCACTTCGATGCCGTCAGAGCACTTCCCCACCGCGGTGCTGCAGAATGGTGTGAAGATCACCAAAGAGCCTCCGAAAGGAATGCGTGCCAACCTCAAGAGCACGTACAGCAAGCTCGACAATGACAAGATCAAGCGCACCAACAAGCCCCGCGAGTTCCAGAAGCTCCTTTTTGGTCTGTCGTTCTACCACGCGGTGGTGATTGAGCGCAAGAAGTATGGGCCGTTGGGCTGGAACATTCCTTACGAGTTCAATGATACCGACATGGACATCACCGCCGCGCAGCTGGAACTGTATGTGAACACCTATGCTGAGGTGCCGTACAAGGTGCTGCAGCAGCTGACCTCCGTGGTCAACTACGGCGGCCGCATCACAGACGACAAGGACATGCGAACCAGCGACATTCTGATCGCGGACTTCTTCAACCCCAGCATCCTCAAGGACGACTACGCCTTTTCGGAGTCGGGTGTGTATTATTCGTACAAACCCGACAAGGACTCCCCCCATCAGTCGTACCTCGACTACATCGACTCCCTCCCACTCAACGCGGAGCCTGAAGTGTTCGGCATGCATGACAACGCCAACATCACCTGTGCGATTACGGTCGCCGACGATACCTTTGCGATCATTCTCACGCTGCAGCCGCGCGTCGCCACGGGTGCGGGCGCCTCGCGGGAGGACCAGATCATCGAAATGGCCCGCGTGATGGCCTCACAGCTGCCCCAGCTGTACGACATCGAGGCTGTGGGCATGCTCTACCCCACCGACTACCACGAGTCCATGAACACCGTGCTGGTGCAAGAGAGCCAGCGCTTCAACGGTCTCCTTCACGTAAGTTTACACATTCTCTTCGTATTCTTTGTTTCACCACATTTTCTGATCATCTCCTTTTCTAAAATTTTCTCTTTTTTACAGGTGATGCACATCACACTGGTGGACTTGCAGCGTGCTTTGAAAGGCTTTGTGGTGCTCTCTGCGGAGCTGGAGGCCATGGGCAACGCTTGCTTCGACCAGCGCGTGCCTACTAGCTGGACCAACTCTGCATACCCTTCTTTAAAGCCTCTTGGACCCTGGTTCAAGGACCTGATGCAGCGCCTCACCTTCATCACGACTTGGATCGAGCGTGGCACCCCCGCGGCCTACTGGATCTCTGGTTTCTTCTTCCCTCAGGGTTATCTCACTGCGATCCTGCAGAACTATGCGAGAAAGTACCAGTTTCCGATCGACACGGTGAGTTTTAACTTCGTGATGCGCGAAGAGAGCTCTGAAGAAATCACCGCGAAGCCTGAGGATGGCTGCTTCATCTACGGACTGTTTCTGGAGGGCGCGCGGTGGAATAAGAAGCAGCAGACGTTGGTGGATCCCAAGCCGAAGGAGCTCTTCTCCCCCATGCCTACGATTCACATGTTGCCCGAGCAGAACCGCTCCACCCCACAGAGCAACATCTACCGCTGTCCGGTGTACAAGGTGCTTACCCGCACCGGCACGCTGTCCACCACAGGTCACAGTACAAACTTCGTCACTTGGATTGAGGTGCCGAGCAACAAAAAGACCATTTTCCGCTCCTCGTTGGTGTCCGAAACCAACGCGCAAATCAAGTTTTGCGATCAGGATTATTGGATCAAGGCAGGTGTGGCGTGCTTCTGTGCGCTCAAATATTAGTTATGTTGTGTTAGTCTTTACTATCTATCTATTGTGTCGTGTTCGTGATTTTTATCACCAAATATAATAATTCAAGAGTTCATAAAATTGAAAAACATTTTGTTGCATTGAAGACCAGAATCGACCGAAACCACAAGTGGATTTAGAAAATAAAGCTTCACCCAGTTATAACTTATTTACGACAATCAATAACTTCAAGATGGAAGACAGCTTTAACCAAACAGAGAAATCAACCACTTCTTGTACACTGCCATGAACTTGGCGACAAAGGCCTCCAAGTGAAAAATGTCCTTGCTTCCCTGGCACATGCGGTGCTCGTAGTAGGCCGCCCAGTGCGCCACCTCGTGCTTCAGCTGGTCATCGAGGGCCTTCATCAGCTCGTTGACTAGAGTCTGCATGATGACATCGGCGGGGATGCAGTTGGTGAGCAAATCATAGAGCATCTCTCTCGCTTGCAGTAGCTTGCTCGGCGACTGCTCCGCCATGATCTCGCGCGCCAGCTTGGTGATGTACAGCTCCCAGTCGGGCAGCTGCACGGGCTGCGTGGCGAGCAGCTGGGTGGCCGGGGCAATTTGCACTTTCGCGGCCTCCAGCATAAGCACTGCGCGGCGCACGTTGCGGTCGCTGTGCAGACTGATCTTCATCGCCAGCTCGTGGGGGCACTGGCAAGACTCGCGCTTGGCCACGTTCGTCAGCAGCTGCGCGATGTCCTCGTGGGAAGGAGCGGGCACGCGGATGGCCAGACAACGAGAGCGCACTGGTTCAATAATCTTCGATGGCGAGTTGCAAATTAAAATAATTCGACACTGAGAAGAGTACCTGCAGCGAAGGATACAAAGATAAGCTAATGAAAATGAACAATGTATGACCAATACCTCAGACTTACTTTTCCATGGTTCTTCTCAAGCCGGCTTGCGCTTGCTTGGAAAGGCGATCCACTTCCGTGAGAAGTACTGGTGGGGCAAGAAGTAGTTAGCATTAGTTCTGTGGATTGAACTCTGTTATGAAATTCAAAAACAACTTACCAATTTTGAAACTACGAGAACCAGGTTGTGCGGTGGTAGATAAGTTCGTGTGAGATGCTATTTCCTTGATTACTTCCTGAATGACAAACCGATCATTGTTACCAACGTCAGACGGGTTGCATTCAATGTGATAGTTTGAACCCAGCGTGCCAATCTCGATCGGCTTTCCGGAAGAAGTCTTAAAGGTGCGATGCTCGAGCTTTATCCTTTCCACGCCAGCACCATATATTTCACGCATGAGTGCCATAACTCTCGTTTTCTTTCCAGCACCAGGCGGTCCGTATATCAACAAATGGGGGAGCTCTTCTCCGTGGGACAAAGCGAGAAGCTTTGCATTTACATCCGCATGCAACGAAAGCTTGCCCAACGTGGTTGGTCGGTTCTTATCAACCCACAGCGACATGATAGAAGAGTTTGTAGATTGATACTCTTTTCTCTCTGTTCAAAAGTTCAAAATCGAAGCAATAAACCCAAATTTGGATGAAAATAAACCACCAATTAAACCCAAGGCCCTCTCCGGACTTGAAGAGAAAGCGTTGACCAGTTGGTCAATTGTGCCTCATCTTTTGCGCTCAAAGACAAGCAAGACTGCTTGAAAACATCGATAGACGCGCCGGTCTGTCGAATAAAGTTACTCATTGAGCGAGGGAAATTCAGAAAGAGCGCACAATGACGGAAGTTGCGTCGCCCGACGTTTTCCTTGGAAAGCGCCGATCGAGCATCGGCGACGCTTGTGAGATGAGCGAAGATAATATACCCAACAATAATAGAAGATATAAGGTGAGTAGGCCAAATCGTGTGACAATGGATGCTGTTATCGACACAGATGAGCAAGGATTTCATAAACGGATACGGAGCAACGGCTATGGCGAAAGCGATGCCACAACGCCTGCTGGTAATCTCAGCGCTTCTGCATCGGAGCAAATACAACGCTACCACGAGAGCGTTCTTTCTTCCATCCGGATGGAACATCAAATGGCGCTTGCTCGGAAAGACCAAGAGATAGCGCATATCACTAACGAAAACCGAAACATGAGTACCCAATGCCTCGCAATGATTCAAGAACACAACGCTTGCCTGGAAGAGAACCGCTTGCTAAAGAAAGCGGTGGCTATACAAGACGGCCGCTGCCGAGAGTTGTCTGCAAACTACGACAAGATGCAGAATGTGATGGCCATGGCCGCGCAGCACATTGCCCAGCTGGAACAGAAGAACGAAGAACTCACTTCGCAGCTCAACCAAATGATGTTCTCATCGAATTGCAGCTTCCCACCTCGCCCGCCGGATGTGTACTAATATATGTACATAATATTGTTCTCATCAGTATTGGCTTTGGCGCTGTTGTTTGCCACTGTGAGATATTGATAGTTGCTGTGTGTGTATTCTTTCCAATCCTTGTACATATTGTTATTAACTATTCTCTAGACATACGAGTAATCATAAACTTGTTACTTTTGAACTGTAGTTTTCTTACTTCAAAATAACAACAATTCGCGCATAAAAGAATGATACAAATAGAGCCGTGTTGGATGTGACATCAGAGAAAAGACTCACAAACGAAATATCAAAAATTTGGCGAACACGCGCAACCGCGTAATATTTTAGTGCTTTCGAAACCTGTCGGCGCGCTACAATCAAGTGAGCGCCGCTGCCAGGCCCATTTTTTCTTTCAGCGCTTCCAACTCCGACTGCGCAATGAACAGACGCAAGCTCAGGGACTGCTGGATGCTCCCGTGCTGCTCTCTCTGGTTCATCAGCACTTGCTCGTAGGCGTCGCAGAGGCGGTCTACATTCTCCATCGCGGAGGGTCCCAGGGCGCATTCGGCAGTGCGGTAGGCCGTCCGGGGGATGCTGTAGGTGTAGGGCTTAGCGGAGGCCTGTTGGCTCAGCACGTCGGCCTTTAACAGCGCGGCGTGCGTGAGAGCATTGCGCTGCGCGGTCGTGGTATCGCTGTTACTTGATGGCAAGCCTTGTGGGAATGCGCGGCTCCCGGGAAAGCGAAATGGCTCAGCGGCCGACGGCAACAGAAAGACGGCTGCGTCATCCGTTTCGGACAACGATTCCTCGTCAATGCATGGTTCTAGAACAGGCATATCATCGTCCGGATCAACAACACTCTCCGCGGCGCTCTCCACGGTGGTATTCGCACTGTGGGTGCTGCTGTCGCTGGTCGGGACGGCTTTTTTCTTCTTTCGTTTTGCCTTTTTCTTTGCGGCCGTTGAATCAAGCTGGGCTTCCACTTCGGGTGCGCAATCACTCGGAACATGTTCAACTTTAGTAGATATCTTGTGAGGTAGTAACATTCTGGGTGACAGATGTAGAAGAGGCAATCTTGACAGCCTCAATGAATTCAGGTGAAGATTCAATAAAATTTGTAACTGCACAAAGTCGCGCTCTTGTTTGGCCGAGAACGAAATGTTGGAAAATTGACCACGAAGAGCAGCTGACACTTGCTCTTTTGTACTGACAGCATGAGCAAGCTGGGCCACAATTACTTTTATTCCAAGCTCTCTGTGAATTGGATTCTCTGATTCGCCAGTCAAATCGATTTCGGGACACTCCATGAGCTTTCCGAAAAATCCTTTGACATGAGAGTCCATTTAAAGATATTACTAACGACAGACGTAACAAACTTTCAAGGAGTCAAAGATTGGAGCAGTGTAAAGCTCCAGAAATGACAGGGAAATCTAGGAAAACCGCGAGGATCTCTTCAAGGCCATGCGGGCTTGAACCGTTCACCTGAAATAAGAATTCGGTATCTACGCAGTTAAAAATTGCGGGTGAGCAGTCGATTGGAACAGGCCATTTGCAAAGTCTACGGTGTGGAATATGGCTTCTACTTTTAGCTACAGTAGTTTAGAGGGAAACACGCCACCTGGCTCGGACGTGAGCATTGAGATGACAAGTGTCAGCGCAAAATCTATTCCCGAACTAAGTTCGTCTACCAACCCCATCCTCTACCAAGCAGATTTGGCATACGCTCCTGTCGATGCCAGTGAGCACGGTGAACAGAATGGATGGAGGAGAGAAATTGTCGACTATTCGCTTCCGGAGTATCACGCTGTTATAGACGTCCCAAGGGGACAGAATCAGTCATGGTGGGCAAAGATGCGCACATACATCGGTCCTGGCGCGCTGGTGGCGGTGGGCTACATGGACCCTGGGAACTGGAGTACAGCTATTGCTGGTGGCTCTGCGTATGGCTATACCCTTCTTTTCGTGGTATTGTTGTCGTCGCTGATGGCCATGTTCCTGCAAGTGCTGGCGTTGAAAGTGGGCCTGGCGACGAACCGCGATCTGGCTCAGGCTTGCCGTGATGCGTATCCGAAAGAAGTGGTGGCTGTCCTGTGGGTAGTGATGGAAGTGGCAATCTGTGCGACAGATATTGCGGAGGTGATCGGTTCGGCCGTGGCATTGAAACTGCTCTTTGGATTGCCGTTAGTGATTGGTGTGTGCATAACGGCTGCCGATGTGCTGCTTTTGCTGTTCATGAACGGTCGAAGCTTCCGGTTTCTAGAAATTATCGTAGGTCTTTTGATTCTGGTTATCACGATTAGTTTCATTACCCAGCTCTTTCTGTCGCAGCCTGACGCAGGCCCGCTGTTTCTGGGATTCCTCCCCAGCACAGAACTCATTACGAACAAGCAAATGCTCTTCATTGGTGTGGGAATAATAGGAGCCACGGTCATGCCACACAATTTGTTTCTGCACTCGTCCATCGTACTCACCAGAAACGTCGTTCGTGACGAGCCAAGCATCAAAGAAGCCATTCATTTTGGTACGATCGACAGTAGTGTGTCACTCACCCTAGCATTGTTTGTCAACGCGTCCATTTTGATGGTCTCCGCCGCCACTTTTCACAAGCACGGTTACGACGAAGTAACCACCTTAGAAAACGCGTACCAATTGCTGGATCCGATTCTCAAGTCCGGTGTGGCGTCTGCCTTTTTCGCCATTGCTCTCCTGGCGTCGGGCCAAAACTCCACTCTTACCGGCACTCTCACCGGCCAGATCGTGATGGAAGGTTTTATGACCTGGAAACTGCATCCTACCCTGCGCCGAGTATTGACGCGCCTGTTGGCCATTGTTCCCAGTGTGGTGTGCGTGGCGATAGGCGGAGACCACAGTGCTAATTACTTGTTGCTGTTGAGTCAAGTTATCTTGAGTTTTGCCTTGCCGTTTGCGATGATTCCATTGGTGCATATATCCTCCAGCTCGAAGTACATGGGCGCGTTTGTCAACTCCACTGCCACGTGTGTGTTAGCTGTGGTGATCTCGTCGATTATATTGCTGCTCAATTTTGTCCTGTTAGTGTAGTCAATTGTATTAAACGCATATCGTACTGTACGATGTTGTGTTTAGGATGCGAAGCGCTTTTACATAGTAGCTCATTTCCCGTTTTGGTAAAATACTGTTATTATGGAACCAGGGTAGCAACATTTTGAAGTATGAAACAAGTAACAAAAAACAGAAGTAACTTAACCAAGGTCAAGTGGAACTTTAATTGTCAAACTTTGTTAAAAACTTTTCAAAATTTATCCAACTGCCAAAAAAGCTGCCAGTGTCGACTAAAACACCTAAAGAACTAACATATCTTTAAACTCTACACTAAGAATAAAGTTTTATAAGATTGTGCTTAGAACTCATCGTGAGCGGCGGACTCGGTGTTGTCCTCAGCCTCCTCCTCTTCCTCCTCCTCGGGCTCAATCACCAGCTCCTCTTCCAGCTCAAGGCTGTCCAGCTTGAGACTGGAAGCGAGCACGCGCTGCACGCGCAGGGTGAAGTCCTCCACGTCCTCGTGCTGGAAGCCACTGGACAGCAGGGCGCTGTCGTAAACCATGTAGGCCAGGTCCTTGGTGGACTGAGCCTCGGCGTCCTTTTTCACCAGCGCGTTCAGCTTGACGATGATAGGGTGGCGAGGGTTGAGCTCGAGGGTCTTGGAGGCCATCATCATCTTGTAGGCCTCGGGGTTGGCGAAGGTCTGGGCACGCACGATGCGCTCCATGTTGGCACTGTGGCCGTACTGAGAGGTCACAATCACCGAGGGAGAGTTCTCGACACGCTGGGAGACAGTCACCTTGGCGACCTTGCCGGAGAACAGCTCCTTCATGAACTTGGTCAGAGGCTTGAAGGTCTCTCTGTACGCCTTAATGCGCTTCTTCTGCACGTCCTCGTCCTCGTCGGCGAACTTGAGGCCCTCCTTGGTGAGGGACTGCAGCTTGTGGCCGTCGAAGTCACCCATCTGCTGGATGGCATCTGTAAACAAAGAAATAAAGAGAAAAAGAAAAGTGAGAAATAGTATGAAAACATGATAGCACCGTCGCATCAACCACGATGGACAATAAGGCGCGACAACGTTTTACAAAAGGCAGAAAAGTAACTTACACTCATCGATGGGGTCGGGCAGGTAGAGCACCTCAATGTTCTTCTTGCGAGCCACCTCCATGAAGGGGGACTTCATCGCAGCCTCGAGAGACTCAGCGGCAATGTAGTAGATCTCCTTCTGCCAAGTAGCCATGCCCTTGACGTAGTTCTCCAGAGAAGTGTACTTGCCATCGCTCTTGGAAGACTTGAAGCGCACCAGCTTGGCGAGCTTGCCCTTGTTGGCACTGTCCTCCATGATACCCATCTTGATGCTCTTGCCAAACTGCTCCCAGAACTTGATGTACGGGTGCTCGGGGTCGTCCAGGGCCAGGGCCTCGCCCTCAGTGGAAGCCTCCTCGTCATCCTCAGCGGACACCTTCTTGCCAGTGGCCATCTTGCGGAGCATCTCGAGCACCTTGCGGACCAGCTTCTTGCTCATCACCTTGAGGATCTTGTGCTGCTGGAGGGTCTCACGAGACACGTTCAAAGGCAGGTCGTCACTGTCCACCACACCCTTGATGAAGTTCAGGTATCTAGGCAGCAGGTCCTCGAAGTCGTCCTGGATCAACACCTTGCGCACGTAGAGCTTCACCTGCACCTTCCGGTTCTGGTACTCGTCGTAGAGAATGCCGGCTTCCTTGGGGATGAAGATAATACTCTTGAACTCCACCTCGCCCTCGGCCTTGAAGTGAATCCAGTCCTGAGCGTCGTTGGTGTCCTTGGAGATGACCTTGTAGAACTTCTGGTACTCCTCGTCAGTGATGGAGTCCTTGTCACGGGACCAGATGGCCACGTTGCCATTGAGGCGGTGGTAGTCCCACTTGTCGACCTTCTCAGTCTCGGGGGCCTTCTTCTCCTCCTCATCGTCCTCTTCCTCGATCTCGAGTCCATTCTCGTCCACCTTAGGCTCCTTGGGCTCAGCGGGGGCCACCTCGACCACCTCGGAGGTCTTCTTGTACAGGTAGATAGGGAAAGTGATGAACTCAGAGTGGTGAGCCACGATCTCCTCGAGCTTCTCCTGCTTCAGGAACTCCACGGCATCCTCCTTGAGCATGAGGGTGATCTCAGTACCACGGCCCAGAGTGTTGCCACGAGGGTCCTTGGCGATGGTGAAGGAAGAATCAGCAGTGGACTCCCAGATGTACTGCTCGTCATCGTGGTTCTTGGTCACCACACGCACCTTGTCGGCGACGAGGTACACGGAGTAGAAACCAACACCGAACTGACCGATCAGACCCATGTCGCCACCCTCAGAAAGAGTCTCCAAGAACTTCTTGGTACCAGACTTGGCCAGGGTGCCGAGGTTGTTCACGAGCTCGTTGCGGGTCATACCCACACCGGTATCGCGGATGGTCAGGGTCTTCAGCTTCTCGTTGAAGGAGATCCAGATTCCGAACTCCTTCTTGTCGCCGAGGAGCTCAGCAGCAGAGATGGAAAGGAAGCGGATCTTGTCCAGCGCATCAGAAGCGTTGGAAATCAGCTCACGAAGGAAAACCTCCTTGTTCTTGTACAGAGAGTTGATGATAATGTCCATCAGGCGGTTGACTTCGGCCTGGAACACAAAGCTCTCCTTGGTGCTCTCAATAGCCTTTTCATCCTCAGCAGTCATACCTTCCATGATCACACCATCAGAAACAGCATCTTCACTGGCGACAGCAGCCTCCTGAGCGTGCGCGTACTGCACGAAGTCTGCAATGAAAGATGAAAACATGCACCATAAGATTCTTCCCTTGCAATGGGTCGGATATTGACAGGAACTTACTGAGGTTGATTGCCACCAGGCATGCAATTAGCAGAATCACGCTACTAAACGCAAATCTCATTTGTTATCAAACAATCTAAGTTTGTTTAACACACGACAATGCACAGTTTTACACAAAGATTGTAGCGGGATTTCTAGAAAACTTTGCTGGCGTCAGCAGCGTCTTGAGACGCGCGTATTTTCGGGGAAAATGGGAAAAATGGCCTCTTCGTTCAGCCGAATAGACACTTAACCGGTCACGGATACTTCTTGCATTGCAAAGCTTGTCACATTTTGGTCCATTTTCCAGTCTTCTTTGGCCCTCCTCAGTGTTATTTCTTTGTTATTTGTACAATGGGGGTCGTATTCTGGCTCTTGGGTTATCTATCAGGGTTTCTGACTCTAGTTATATTGGCCCTGTCGATATCTTCTGGCCTATATCTTTTAGCCGAACTCGCTGAAGAATTTCCCACCATGAGTGGGAAAATAACCAAATATCTGTTGGTAACAACACTTGTGTTGCACGTAGTATTATTAATTGATGGCTTGCCACTGTTCGAAAGTGGACTGAGTATACTTGCTCATCTAGTTTATGGCAGTATGTTGCGTAATTTCCCTTTCATCGACTTGGTGTCAATCTCCACCATTGGGTCTGCTCTGGGGTTTATTGGTTGCAATATTATGTGGTTACTGTATTTCACGCGGGAACGCACCGCTCACGAGCCGTTGCAAGTTATTGGTTTCTTTGTGCTGTGCGTGTGGAGTATGCCAGTCGGCCTCTTTGTCACTTTGACACTTAACGACAACGCCTTGCCCGTTTTGAGTGGTCCAGGTGCGCTGAAGCAAAGCAATGGGGAAATGGGAGATATAGGGATGCTAAATGGCTCTGGTAAAAAGAAGAACATGTTTAAGATGATAACGGATACAGTGATTGGTTTATTCGAGAGCTGCACCCACTCAGGGATCTTCCAAGCCTTCAGCGCTGTTAGCAACAAGCGCAAGTGAAATTGTACATAAAGTTTATGTATCTTGTAGTGACCTCTTCACTCCACGTTCCACGGTTGTAAATAAGAACAGTTTTGTTTCCACAAAAATGTTTACGTTCAACAACTTTGTAAAAGGGTATGCAAGATTCGTTCCTTTAAGGGTACAATGTCAACATCATAAAAAGAAGCTTTCAAGACAAGAAAAACTAACTATATACAAGTATTAATTTACATAATCATCAGCGGAGCATGATCAGGACCTTTGTGCTTCTCAATCGCATTCAACAGGTTCTGCGTAGTCTCTCGCAAGTTAATACTTTCATGCTTCAAATATTCCGAACAAACCGGAAGCACCAAAGCGGACAGCTTCTGAACACGCGCGTGGTTTGTGAAGTCTGACATTACCAGGGCGTTGCAGAGAAACAGTGCACGGGAAGTGAGCGCTTCAGTTCCCGCTGCTGCCTCAGAGTTGCTGTCCACCAGGGAAGCAGCAGCGATGGCCTTGGGCAACGTGGCTTCCGCGAAATGCATAACGAAGTACTCTTCTGCTGCGGCGTGGTTGCGGATCGAGCACGAGATAGCGTACAATACTTTGTTGCACAATAACACAGACTCTGACTTGATGTACACTTTGGCCAGTCTGTCCAACATACCTGACTTGAAAACGATCTCCTGCACCTCCAGGTTGTTCTGGCTCAATGCAGCAAGTGTGGAACCAGCCATGGCCCTAGCCTCTGCAGTAAGACTCTCACTTTCGACCAAGCCGAGCAGACATTGAAAGCCTCCAAACTTAGCAAATACGCCTGCCATGTCCACCTGCTCGACCATGAACTGAAGCTCATCAAGAAGTTCAATAACCTCTTCACTCTTATCCTCTGTGAGGCCCTCCTCCAACATCTTCACAAATATGCCCATAATCTCGTTCATTCTCTTCGGTTCGTCTTTCACACACTCTCTCATGACTTGCTCCAGCCATTTCTTGTCCTCTTCCGTCATGGGCGTAATCTCCGAAGGCACAGTGCCGTCGGAAGTCTGAGCCAGACTCCACTTTAACAAACCAAGCCAGTTTCCAGCACCTTCCATCTTTGATATAATGTGAATGGAATCAGAAAGTCAACAGGACCTTGTCACTTCTAGAAAGTTTGGCACAACTTTGAGGAAACTTCGAAGTTCGAGAAGAAAGCAAACACTCCCGGGCGGTCGAATCTCAGCATCATTATTTTCCGACACACTTCCCCAAGTCTTTTCCATTAACAAAAGGAGGCATCCCTCACCTTGATCATGTCCGGTCGACTCGTAATTCTGCCGCATAAGTCGTGGAATGTGTGGAATCAAGACAATCGGGAGAAAGTGGCTCGAGATGAGCGTCTTCACAGAGAAGCTGAGGAGGCCAAGGCGGCCAAAGACAAGCAACTCTTGCAGGAACAAAATTTGGAAATATTACGAGATGGAGAAGTGGTTATAAAGGTTGAAAACAGTAGCACTGAAGCTGGTAGTTCTAGTTCTGGCCATGTGGAACCATTTCGTTTGTTTGAAGACTTGGAAAAGCAACACTATGCGAGACTAGGAAACGAAGACTTTTTGAAAGAGAAGGCACAGAAAGAACTGTTGCAGAAGAAACGAGACGGGATAGCTGATTGGGCCTTGGGCGAAGGGTCAATTGAAAACTCAAAGGTAAAACCTTGGTATGAAACCCTCGGTATGGCTGAAAGTTCGACTACTGCTGGAAGCAAAAAGGTGGATCCAACTGGAATAAGAGAAACCACACGCAAGGACAAGGCAGACCCAATGGGCTCTCTTTTGAAACCGAACGCTCACGAGTACCAACCGAAAATTAAAACGGAGCCAACTGAAAGTGGTAATTCGAACAAACTTCTCTTTCTGGAGGCGGCTGGTGCGAAGCTGGACTCCATTGAAAGCAAAGAAATCGAAAGTTCTGACTCGGAGAGTAGTATGAACAAACGAATGCGGAAGAAATCTCACAAGCATGACCGCAATGCAAAAAGTTCAAAGCGCAAAGATAAAGACAGATCGGAGAAAGACTCCCGAAGTAAGAAATCAAAGCACTCTACGGAACGAGCAGTCAAAACGGAAACCTCAACGGGTAGCAGCTCTGGCAGTAAAGACAAGCCGTTGAAAGACAACGATCCATGGGCAGAAATACGAGCAAAGCGGTTGGAGCGCGAGGCCATCGAGCGTAAGCGCGCTGCTTTGTTGATGGCAAGTGTTGATATCTATGGTCCCGGCGGTTCATTAGCAGATGGCAGCCAGTCGCGACAGGGTTACGGTCAGCAGTATCACCCACATCTTGCGAGAAACAAACGCTAGAAGCTCATAGTATGATGATATTATTAGTTCTTAATTCTGCACACTGGATGCGCAAACCACAACAAAGCGGTGTAGTTGGGTCGACCAGGCTGAGATACCAGCATAATCGTACATACATAATCGTACATACATAGCAACAGCAGAGCTCAACCGGGGAACTTCACGACTTGAAAGCACAGCATGGGAGCAAGATATCGGCTAAAACACATTTGGGACATGATAAACTCACACATCTGGAAGCAATATCTGTCTGAATTAAGCTGCCTTGTTTATGTCTTCTTGAAAAGCTATTTCTAAACAAAAAGTATATTTTACCGATTACGCCTTTGTGAGAATAACTCTTTATGTTTATATTTATAATTACGCAAGACAACTTTCTACAAAACTGGCCGTATAATCCGGCCCCACCGCCCAGCGCACCAGCTGTTCCATATAATCGCGCAAAAAGGTGATTTTGATGGCATTGTCGGCGTCAATTCGCAGCAACATATTGCCCACGTTGCGCGCCGCAGAGCGAAATTTGGCTTCGTGTGTCTTCAACAGTGCCTCCATCCCCTCTGCAGAGTCAGGATGTGCGGAATCTGCGTCGGCACCTGGGCTGTCATCTCTGCTCTGCGCCTCATGTTCGAAACACGTGGCAAAAGGCTTGTGTTTAATATCCAGTGTGGCAAAGCGACATGCGTATACTGACTGCGCAAATTCATACAGCGTCGCGTTGGACGTAATATTTCCCACTTTCTCCATCAGAAGCGAGAGATACAGCTGCACGGCACGGGTTCTCAGCCCGCGCTTGGCTTGGAACGCACCGAAGGGAACGTTTTCCCAGAACACCTCTGCGAGGCTGGCTTCGACATACGAGGGGGACAAGATGCTCAGGGACACCGCGAGGGTGAGAGACTCTACCCGGTGGTGCCAGTAAGGGGGAATGTACAGCACATCCCCTGGGTGTAGCACTACCTCGTAGGCAGTAGTGTTCTTGGGATTGACATGGGGAAAACGTTCGTAATTGGACTCTTCGAAGCGCACCTGACTTTGTCGGTAAGACCGGTGGATGTTTGGATAGGCATAGAGCTCTGTCTTTGGTGCAAATAAGAAAAAGCGCTTGGAGCCGAGCACCTGGATGAAGACATTGTGTTGCGTGTCGTAGTGCGTCTGTGCCACCACACCCGGGTGCGAGAGCCACAGCATGGGTCGCCACACGTCCTCTTTCTCGTCAATTTCTTCGTTCGTAGCGTTTTTGCCATCCCAGGCGAGTCCTTGCTCTTTGATGCGGAAGTCCCGCCAGTCGTGGAAGGCACCGTTTACTGCAGGGCTCGGAGTAACACTGGCCTTGTCGGTTTGCGAGTTGATCGTGCTTTCCCAGTACGCTAGCTCCCCTGTCCAGTACAGCCAGTTGTGCTCATCGAAGGTCGCCGCCACAAACTGTGACAACGTGACGTTGGTGTAGGACAACGGTTGGTCTTTCGGAGAGCCAAGCATGCCACCTTTCTCGCGCTCCTGGCCCAGCACAAACACGGGTTCTGGTTGCCAGCGAGTGCCATTGAGGTGCAAAACGACCTTTTCTGAGAGCTCCAATAGATTCAAATCGAAGATCGACCACGACATGATATCTTTGTGCTTCAGCACCGCTGGTTTGCCAGACTTCACAGCTCTGGTAAGGGACGAGCCATTCAAAGAGCAAG
>LNAP01007385.1_pt1 | contig 19473 bp, 19 predicted proteins | sample 602601 | NCBI WGS metagenome assembly LNAP01 (sample SAMN02440304, study PRJNA202911) | soil metagenome | biome: Subtropical and temperate rainforests or woodlands; isolation source: soil samples (1 kg each in a 20% v/v slurry with milli Q water) were... ...
AAGGCACAAAGTCACGACGCGTCCTGGATCGGCTCAAGCTATCTTCTCGACACGCCTGGCTACTACGATACGGATCGCTCACGCACACCGCGAGTCAGCTGGCCGTATGACGACAACCGCGATGTTTCCTTGCCGCGACTGGAGAATGGCGCGGGCTACCCCACCTGCAAGCAGTGGTGGAGCGACAGCGGTGTCGGCTTGCGCGAGCGCTTGATCGAGCAGGTCGATCCTTCTCTGCTGACTCAGCTGAAAGGTTGGTTGACTGGTCATTCGAGCAACGAGATCGAGGATGCCACCCTGCGCGAACTGGTCAGTCCGCGCCAGCAATCGATGTCCATGTCGCCCGGACAGGTGTACCAGGATTATGGCTCCAGCGCGCGCGGCGGTTCGATCAATCAGGGGCTCAATAACCTGGCCACCAATACCGGATTGGCACTGGGTTCCTTCAGTAATTTCCCCGCAATGAATGCGCTACGCGCCGCCTTGCCGATGGTGCAGGCTTTCCTGATCATGGGCATCATCATCAGCTTGCCGCTGATCTTGCTGGTCAGTACCTATCAGTTGAAGACCGTCATGACGGTGACGTTCGCGCTGTTCACCTTACACATGCTGAGCTTCTGGTGGGAGTTAGCACGCTGGGTCGACTCCAGCATGCTCGATACCTTGTACAACCAAGTGTCGGTGTCCAATCAAGTGCTGTTGTCGCTGCCCACATCCGGGTTTATGGATGGGACTGTCACCGCGCAGGTGATCGAGTATGTGATGGGGGCGATGTTCTTGGTGCTGCCTGGACTGTTTTTGGTCGCCATGAGCTGGGCTGGCTACTCAATCGGCAACAGCCTTGAGGGGATGCTAGGTGGTGCAAGCAAAGCCGCGCATGGTGCAGCGGGCAAAGGAACAGATCAGTTGATGGGTGCTACGAAGAAGCTTATCTGACGTCATCAGATGATTTGAAATGACCTATGTAGTGGCCATTGTCATCGTAGTTGCCAAGATAGGAGTTAGCCCCAAGGTAGTCAGGACCTGGATTGTCCTCTTCAAGATCCGTGTCGATGACAGCCTTGGACTGCAGAAGGGCAATCACAGCGATCACCACCACAGAAGCGACCAGCCAGAAACCGATAAAGATCAGCCCTCCGACCAACGCCAACTTGGCAGTCAGAAAACTCCCGCGAATAAGTAATTTACCTGCGGGCATACCTGCCGTTTCCGCACGCTCAACCACGAGGGATTCAAACTTTTTCAACCTACGGTAACCATGCTTCACCGACATACCACAGGCGTAGACCCAGCGGTGGGCACGTGAACTCTGAATAGGTTGCTGAGTCGGCATGGTCTCGCCCTCTTCTGAGCGTTTTCATGGTTGAGACAAGAGTAATAGCCTACTACTGAAAACGGCCAGTGCCTGACCGCTTATCAGTTTGACCAGCCGAAAAATCTTCACTGGAAGACAGAAGACAAGCCCCGTGAAAGAGCCTATCTACAGTGATTGACCGATATAAGTCGTCCGGTTAAATACAAGGTACGGATCGCTGTTATCGACAGCACTTTCCCAGGTAGCCAGAACCTTCAAGGCTACGTCACTTCGATGATGGTTCTCCCCAAGTTCGGTGGCTCGCACGGTGACCGTTGCTACGGTGATGAACGCCTACTGCTCTTCTGAGCGCCTTTCGAGCTCTGCTCGTTAGGTAAGCCCTCTTGATTTTCTTCAACCCACTGCGGGCAAATCTTTCCCCGCACGGGACAGGTTTCTTCGCGTTTTCAACGGAGACATACTATGCCCGACTCACTTACACCGGAAACACTGAACACCCTTCGGTTGCCCATCGTGTTCACTCCTGGCGCGTGGCAACGCGCAGTACTACTCGATTGTTCCGATCACGCTGAGAAGCTGAAGGTCGATCGGCTGAGCCACGTATTGCGTGCAGCCTTCGAGGCTCACCTGGCCTCTCCACACGAGCCCAATGTACTGTTCGAGGTAGTACACATTCAACCAACAGATCACTTAGACCACGATCCGTTGCTGCAATTGAGTCTCAGCCTACTCCAAGAACCGGGTCAGCCTGGCGCCTTGCTGATAGCGCTTGCAGAAGAACACCAGCGCTAAGCGCAATTAGCGGCGCCACCTCCACATTCGGACGGCATGCAAGACCTGCATCAATCCAGTACATCACCCAACCGGGGAACCCTCCCCGACGGGCACGGCGTTCCTCCGTTTTTCTCTCGAGGAAATTGCCATGCGCGATATCTACCAAGACGTAACTGACAAGATCGTTACCGCGTTAGACCAAGGCGTTGCTCCCTGGATCAAACCCTGGTCCTCAAGTGGCTCAGTTGACATCGATCATCAACCCTACCCCATCAACGCCATCACGCGACGTCCGTATTCGGGCATCAATTTACCGCTGCTCTGGGCCGAGGCCAGGTTGCAGGGGTTCACTCATTCAACCAAGCTAAAAAGGCTGGTGGGCACATCCGTAAGGGTGAGCACAGCACTCTGGCGGTACTCTACAAGCCGATGGAGCGCGAGCAACAGACCGAGTCAGGCCAACCCGTACTTGATGAAAACGGTCAGCCCAAGGTCGCTCACTTCGGCATTCTCAGGACGCATTTTCTGTTCAACATCGAGCAAACGGAGGGGCTCGAAATGCTCAATGAAACCCTGCTCGAGACGGGACCGAGTGATCCCCTCCAGGCCAACAGCGCTGCGGAAAATCTGCTGTTAAGTTCAGGTGCTCGCATCGTTCATCGGCCTGCCGACGAAGCCTTTTACCACCCGATCAGGGATCTCATCCAACTGCCGACAAAAGCACAATTTCACGATGAAAGCGGGTACTACACCACGGCACTTCATGAGCTGACGCACTGGACCGGGCATCACTCTCGGTTGCAGCGCGAAGGCATGACGTCAGCCTGTCCGTTCGGCTCGCCAGGCTACGCGTTTGAGGAGTTGATCGCCGAGATGGGCGCTGCTTTTTTATGTGCCTACGCCGGTATACAGGGGGAGCTGCGGCACGAGGGCTACATCGACTCCTGGCTCGGCCTGCTCAAGGCTGACAAACGCGCGATCTTTGGCCCGAAGCGCCTCGGAGTATGTACTCAACCTGGAGCAACAACTGAAGCAGATGGTAATGGATGACTCACGATGCATGAACGATGGAGTTTGATGTTACCCCACCGCTGCAATCGCATCACAGGGCCCAACGCGAGTTGGACCCTTTTTTCTGCGCCCAGAAAACCCCATGCCGCGTGGCTCTGATGCAAAGAGTCAGGGATGGGCACACACCCGCAACCTGTCATTCCGCATCCAGGTTCTGCGCCAGAAAATCCACCAGCTCGAGCGGACTTCGGCTATCGATTACCTTGTAGATCAGATCACGCTTACTGCGCGGCAACTTCTTGACCACGCTCTTCGCCGAGGCCCGGACGGCTTCGTCGGTCCCATGGATACGTGCCGCGAGCAGCAGCACGAGCGTGGCGTCAGTGAGGTTCATGGCAAGACCCAAAAATTTGCCCTTCAGTGTACCGACAATTGTGCGCGCCGGAATCCCCGCAACAACCTTTGCCTGGTAGACTAAGGTCTCTTGCCTTCACCTCAATCAACCAGTCGGGGCGGTGACCATTTCTTGGAGTTGCCCGGTGGCTACCGCAAGATGCGGCATATGCTAGCGTGTGCTTTGAATATGTGCAGATCAGGCACCTTATCCTTGCCAAGCGCAGCGGGCGAAATTGTGTGAAAGTTGAAAATCATGTAGCAATCAAAGATACGTGAGCCAATGGCATTGGCAGCCGGTTTAGCGACTGCCAATGGCCCCTTAATTACTTAAATCAATCACCATACGGCCTTTGATTTTACCCTGCTGCATTTCGTCGAAAATCTCATTGATATCCTCGATAGGGCGCAATGTCACTTTAGGCACCACCTTGCCTTGCGCGGCAAACTCGAACGCTTCAACGAGGTCTTGTCGCGTGCCGACCAGTGAGCCCACCACCTCGATCCCGTCAAGCACCAACCGCGGAATATCGAGGCTCATGGCTTCAGGCGGAAGCCCGACTGCGACCAGGCGTCCACCGGCACGCAGGGCATCCACCGCAGAGTTGAACGCGACCTTGGCCACGGCCGTCACGACAGCGGCATGAGCGCCGCCGACCTTCTCCTGAATGACTTTTGCGGCATCCTCGTTGCGGGAATTGATGACCAGATCGGCGCCCATTTCCCTGGCGAATTGCAGTTGATCGTCGTTGATGTCCACGGCAATCACTCTGGCGTTGAACACGTTTTTTGCATACTGCAACGCCAGATTCCCCAGGCCGCCCAGCCCATAGATCGCAATCCATTGCCCGGGGCGAATATTGGAAACCTTCACGGCTTTATACGTCGTCACTCCGGCACAGGTCACGCTGCTCGCTGCAGCAGAATCAAGCCCATCTGGCACTTTCACGGAGTAATCGGCGACGACAATGCACTCTTCGGCCATGGCGCCATCCACGGTGTAACCGGAGTTTTTTACCTCGCGGCAGAGTGTCTCGTTGCCGCTGTTGCAGTATTCACAATGCCCGCAACCTTGGAAGAACCACGCGACGCTGGCCCGATCGCCGGGTTTCAGCGTGGTGACGCCTGGCCCTACCTCCTGCACGATACCGATGCCTTCATGACCCAGGATCACCCCGGTTTTGTCACCGAAATCGCCGTTCTTGACGTGCAGGTCAGTGTGGCAGACGCCACAGCACTGCATTTTGAGGAGCGCCTCACCATGCTTCAGAGGCCGCAATGTTTTTTCGATCACGTCCACGCGATGCCCTTGGGCAACAACAGCAGCTTTCATACTTATCTCCTTGTATCCGTGAGTGAGCTTGCGTTACACCAGGCCCAACAAGTGCCAAAGCAGTACAGCACCACCCTTCAAGCGGTCCGAAGTCTGGCGCAATGCCCGCAACCCGGCCCAGGGTCGGGGAGTCAATGGATGCTACTGCTGCGCCATCGGGTCGCCGACGCTACCGATCTTATGGCACAAGTCGCGGAAAAGGGGGATGCCTATTAGTCAGGCAACCCGCGCAAGGACGCCTCTTCTTTGCCTCTCTATGACAAAGATCAACTGGCGAGGCTGATCGGCAGAGCATCGTGGCCTCTTTCAGTGACCGTCGCCGCGGCCTTTGAAGCCAAGTGATTTCCCAGGCATGTCGCGCTTACAGGCATGTGCGACCTTTCGTTCCATGCTTGAAACCCGTTATCGGTGTACCTTCGTCAGTCCCGGCACATGCACTCAGCGGCGGGTTGGCCCATTAGTCGAAACGGTTATGGAGTAGCGTTTACATGGCATACGCAACGATCAATCCCTATACGGGCGAGACACTGCAAACCTTTCCCGATGCCACCGATGCAGAGGTGACCGAGGCCATCGGCAAGGCCCATGAGGCGTTTCTGGTCTGGAAGGACACGCCTTTCGCCGAGCGTGCACGGATCCTGCAGAATGCGGCCGATCTTCTGCGCAAGGACAGCGACGCCTTTGCCAAGGTACTGACGCTGGAGATGGGCAAGCTGTTTGCCGAGGCGAAAGCCGAGGTCGAGTTGTCGGCAAAAATCTTTGAATACTACGTGCGCAATGCCGAAACCTTGCTCAAGCCGGAGAAACTCCCGGTTCTCGATCCTGCCGAGGGCGAGGCGGTGGTCGTGTGCGAACCGCTCGGCGTGCTGCTGGCGATTGAGCCGTGGAACTTCCCTTATTACCAGATCGCCCGCATTCTGGCGCCGCAGCTTTCTGCCGGTAATACCGTACTGCTGAAACACGCGGCGAATGTGCCGCAAAGCGCGGCGCGCTTTCAAAAGTTGATGAAGGATGCCGGTCTGCCTGACGGAGCCTTCCGTAACCTGTATGCCACGCGCTCGCAGATCGAGCTGATCATCAACGATGCCCGAGTGCAGGGTGTTGCCTTGACCGGCTCGGAAGGCGCCGGTGCGGTAGTTGCGTCGCAAGCGGGCAAAGCGCTGAAAAAATCCACCCTGGAACTTGGTGGCGCCGACGCCTTCGTCGTGCTGGCTGACGCGGACCTGGCGAAAACAAGCCAATGGGCAGTGTTCGGCCGGCATTGGAATGCAGGGCAGGTCTGTGTGTCCTCCAAGCGCATGATCGTGGTCGATGCGGCCTATGACGACTTCCTCGCGCTCTATCGCAAGGGCGTCGCGGAACTGGTGGCCGGCGATCCCTTCGATGCGAAGACGACCCTGGCGCCGCTCTCCTCGCAAAACGCCGCCAATGAGGTCAAGCAAAAGATCCTCGACGCCGTGAAGCTCGGCGCCAAGGCCGAGGAGGTCGGGCCGCCCGTGCCTGTCGAAGGGGCATTCGTGCAGCCGACGATCCTCACCGATGTCGCCGAAGACAACCCCGCTCGCTATTGGGAGTTTTTTGGCCCGGTTTCCCTGCTGTTCCGCGCCAAGGATGAAGACGATGCGGTGCGCATTGCCAACGACTCGCCCTTCGGCCTCGGCGGTTCGGTGTTCACCTCGGATACGGCGCATGGCGCAGAAGTCGCGAAGAAAATCTCCACGGGTATGGTGTTCGTCAACCATCCGACCAAGGTCGAAGCCGATCTGCCTTTCGGTGGCGTGCGCCGCTCGGGGTATGGCCGCGAGCTGATCGGGCTGGGGCTCAAGGAGTTCGTCAACCACAAGCTGATTGTCGTGGTCGATATCGACGCACCGTTCTGAGTTCCAACGCAGCCCTTTGTCCCTGGAAATCGAAATCGAGGAGACCTGACATGGTGAACGTCATCGGCATCGATCACTTGGCCATTCGTGTCAGTGATCTGGAACGCTCCAGGACGTTCTACGATCAGGTACTCGGTTTCCTGGGATTCACCATCGAGTGGGAGTTCGACCGGGTTATTGGTTGGACCAATGGCGAAACCATGTTCTGGATCGCCGAAGCTGATGCCCAGGGTCGCAAACATAAGCACCGGACCGGCGATGTGGGCTATCACCACTATGCGTTCGAGCTGGCCGCACGTGAGGACGTCGACGCGCTCTACGCGTTCCTGCTGGGTCAGGGGATTACGATTGTCGACGCACCCGCTGATTATCCGGACTATGGCGAGGGCTACTATGCGGTCTATTTCCTCGACCCCGATGGTCTGAAGCTTGAGGTGATGTTTTTCCTGGAAAAACAAAAGCGGCGCATGCTCGGAAAATCGCGAAGAAGTGACCGCCAGAAATGAATATCTTTATTCACGTATGCTATTGAAAGCATAGATACCCCCCCACGGTTCGCATTTCAAATGTTTCAGGAAGAAAAAAGCCAGACTTGCCCCGCTTGACATGAGTTTATTTGATTACTGACAAGGACAGCTTTATTGCTGCGCCAGAAAATCAATTAGCTCGCCAGCTCGAGCGGACTCCGGCTGTCGATCACCTTGTAGATCAGATCGCGTTTACTGCGCGGCAACTTCTTGACCTCGCTCTTCGCCGAGGCCCGGACGGCTTCGTCGGTCCCATGGATACGTGCCGCGAGCAGCAGTACGAGCGTGGCATCAGTGAGGTTCATGGCAGGACCCAAAAAAATATCCACCGCAGTTTAACGACTCTCGTCTTTTCCATACTACCTCCAACAAAACGATCTCTAGCCGTATCAATATTCCGATTGCCGCACAAAGGGACACAAGCCAAAAAGGATGGGTAAGGGTTGGAAGGGAATGGGGACTCAAGGGTAAGAGCCCTATCCGAAAAGGCTAAAAGGCCACTGCCCCAGCCACCTCCCGGGGATCACGATGCTCAGTCTGTTTCGCTACAAAAGGCCGAAGCCTCCTCCACCACCGACCGTCAACGTCGTCGAAGGTTACCTGCCCATCGAGTCGGCCCACAGCTTGTTAGCGGCGGAACACCGCCGTCAGTTGCTCAATCGCATCTGGCAGTACACCGCCCTCTCCCACGTCCAATTCACCCAACTCTATTTAAATCCGATCCATCGCTACGCCGAACAGGTCCAGCAACTCCCGGCCAGCGAGACGCATCACCACGCGTATCTCGGCGGCATGCTCGACCATGGCCTGGAGCTGGTCGCTTGCAGTTTGAAACTGCGTCAGTTGTATCTGCTGCCCACCGGCGCCGCGCCCGAAGACCAGGCCGCCCAGACTGATGCCTGGTCCGCCGGCATCGCTTATGGCGCCCTGCTGCATGACGTCGGCAAGATCGCCGTGGACCTGCTGGTCGAACGCCAGGATGGCCGTCTTTGGCATCCTTGGCACGGCCCCCTGGATCAGCCCTACCGTTTTCGCTATGTCAAGGGTCGGGACTACCGCCTGCACGGGGCCGCCGCTGGCTTGCTCTACCCCCAAATTCTCGACCGACCTATCTTGGACTGGCTCAGTGGCTTTCCGTCACTGTGGGCCAGCTTGCTGTATGTCTTGGCGGGCCAGTACGAACGTGCCGGCGTGCTGGGTGAGCTGGTGATTCAAGCCGACCGCGTCTCCACCGCGCAGAACATCGGCGGTAATCCTAGCAAGGCGCTGCAAGCGCCAATTCATTCGCTGCAACACCACTTGATCAGCGGACTGCGTCATCTGGTTCAGCACGAGCTGAAACTTAACCAGCCAGGTGCCGCGGGATGGCTGACTCACGACGCTCTGTGGCTGGTCAGCAAGACGGTCACGGACAAACTGCGAGTCTATCTGCTGTCGCAAGCGATTGAGGGCGTCCCCTCCTCCAACATTGCCGTGTTCGACGAACTGCAATCGCATGGGCTAGTCGAGTCTACCCCGGAAGGCAAAGCCATCTGGACCGCGCTCGTGGCACAAGGAAACTGGCAACAGACCTTTACCTTTCTGCGCCTTCAACCGGCGTTGATCTGGGGGAATGAAGATCGGCCTGAGGCTTTCAGCGGAACGGTGAGCGTGGCAGCCGATGACCACCCTACTGACGCTACGGTATCACCACCAGCGCCCAAAGCCGGCGGAGCAGGATCGCATCAAAACCAATCGGTGGAAGATCCTATGGCGATGGAGAATGCCGACTACCTCGAAACATTGCTGGATATGTTTGAAATGGGTGAAACCGAGGTGCGTGATACGCCATCACAAAACGCTGTCGAAATTTCAAATCCCATTTCGGACAGCCCTGGTCAGGTATTCCTGAATTGGGTCAAGGAAGGCATTCTGAGCCACAAGCTGATCATCAACGACAGCAAGGCCAAGGTGCACACGGTGAGTGGACACGTATTTCTGGTCACGCCTGGCATTTTTCAGCGCTATTCTCAGGAGTTTCCTGGTATCGCCAAGAGTCTCGATCAAGATATTGAAGAATGGCGTTGGGTACAAAAACAGTTCGAGAAACTGAACGTCCACAGGAAGCGTGGTGACGGATTGAATATCTGGACGTGTAAAGTGCAAGGTCCCAGGAAGAAAACAACCTTGAAGGGTTACTTGATTGCGGAACCAATGTCACTTTTAGAATTGATACCGCCAGATAACCCATTTCTCGCATTTGATGATGGATGAATATGTATTTATCGCGAGGCTTAGAAAGAAAGACACAGCCCCCTGTCGCAGTCACAACTTTGCTGCTATAGCCTTCAACCTTTTACTTTCGCGTGCGATCTTAATCTGTGCCTTCCCTTCTTTGCTTACTCGAATCGAGGTGGCGTACTGAATGATGGCGTCATAAGCCTCCTTGCTCGTCGCCTCATACCAGCCGGCTTTATAGATCAGCAACCCCTCAGCAACCATTTCGTTTAGTCTAGGATAGTTCGCTACTCGGTCCTTGATCAGCGTTTTCATATCTGCAACGTCTTTTTCTGTGAGTGGCATTGCCGCAATCCTCATCTTTTAAACAATTGATAGTAAGAGAAATTGGTCGCGAAAACAGACCCAGCCCCATCAGTGCATCGTAGATTCCTCTCTATTCCCTGTGTTCTAACAAGGTACGTAGGTTATCCCGTACGGTCGCTGCGATCATGACAGGTGCAACGTTATGCAGGCGCGCGAGCTTTTCAACAACCACCTCAACATCTGCTGGCTTAGAAGACCTCGAGCCGGTCTTGGTAAAAGGTCCATCTGTTTCCGTTAACAATCTGTTTATCGGGATCGTGGAGACCACAGTCACGTGTCTCGGATTTTCCAGCATCGCGGCGTTTATCGAGAAATAGCACCCCAGTTCGAGCGCGCGTGCAGCCTCCGATTTCGTGCCCGTAAACCAGTGGAGTACCACTTTTCCTCGTAGTGGTGGCAAATAGGACTCGATGTGATCGAGTACGATCTTAGCCGATCGGACGCTGTGGACCGTGATGATCTTGCCCCCTGCTTCCGCGCAGCGCTGCAGAACATGCTGAAAGACTTGCTTCTGCAGATCAAATGACTTGTAGAAGCGCGGCCCCGCATCTAGGCCTACCTCCCCAACAAGATATCGATCCCACAGATTGAGCTCGCCAAATCTTTCCTCAACCAACTGCGGATGAAGTCCCAGCGCGGCGCGCACGTAACGCGTGCGCTGGGCGAGCTCATGATTCCGTGGCCACGCTCGCGGAGTCGTCGTCACGGCCAACGTGAACACTCCCGCATTCTCCGCCTCTTGAACCGCGCCAGGATGATCCGGGTACAGATCCAAATGACAGTGAAAATCGACAAGGCCAGCTGTAACTTTTCTATCCGATCCCGACATCAGCGTGGCCTCGTCTCAACGCCATCAATCAGCCGAGCAACTTCTTCAAGGCCTCGACGGTAAACATCGGCGAGCTGATCGAGGTGCGCAACCTCGTCGACGAGCGAGCCCGGCTTATGAATTAGGAGGTTTGCGAGTTGTGGCTGCCCACGCAGACGTTCGATCGCGTACTGAAAAGACCTTACTTGCTTGCCCGTAGACTCACGGGTGTCCAGGATATCGGCGTGAAGATCGGGCACCGTATAGGTCGTATTGTCCACTCCCACTCCCCATGCGCCATCCAATGCGGCACGTCGAATCAAACAGGGCAAACAGTACCCGCAATGCTCAATACCTAAACCCTGCCAGCGTCCTTTTGTCGGCGATGAGCACGACAGCGAATCCGGTGCGAGTTGGGTCAGCAATGGCTGATTACGGCAATTTGATGCCATTTCCCCTTTGGTTTTGTCCCAGCAAGGGTTACTGATACGCCCGTTGATATCCAGCTCAACAAGCAGCTCGTTCCAACGCGCCATATAGTAGGGATGAGTGGTGCGTGTGCTGTTCGAACCTAGGCGCAATGGGTCAAGAGGAACGTTCAATGCAATCAGCCCGTTCTCAGGCACCTGCAGTACGAAGGTCTTATCCAGACCGGTTCCAGCAAACACACCCAGTGCGAAGAACAGAAATGAACGGCCCCGCGTGCTGTTCTCAGATCCGACATTCTCGACCAACCCATCGTCGAATGTCATGCCCACGCGCAAACGCTCAAATGACGACTTGTTGTAGTGTTTCTTTAAGACACCGAAGAGCTTACTTTGAGCATCGCTGGTTGCGCTTTCACCAAAGTGACTGACCAGGAGTGGTGTCGCTCCGGCCTCCAAAAGATCAATTGCGCCAATCAAACTATCCAGACCACCTGAGAACAAACTCACGGAGTCGAACGGTGGTGCGATCAAGGTAGGAGGTGCTTCTTGCGCGATGAGAGCGAACTTGGGCGGCCGCGCCCGAAATCCAATTGTCCAGCGGTCGCCGGTCAAGAAATTCAATATTTTCGTCAGAGTTAGAACTGCGCCAGTCCAGCGCTCTGGTTCGCTAACTGGAATGACCAAGCGGATTTCCCGCGTCCACGAGTCCTGCGACTGTTCGACACGAGATATACGGGTGTCGGCCGCATGGACGTGCGCTGCGAGCACCAGCAGATCAATGCCAATCTCCGATGGGAAAATGCCCAGTTTCTTCAAACTCGTCAGGGCACTTCCAATGCCGTGATCAAGCAACTTATCCCCCACAACCATCTGCAGCAAGGTCCGCTGTTCGTCCGCGCCCATAGGAATGTCGGTATCGTCGTCAAGTCCGAGACGACCAGCAATGAGTTGTCGTTTCATTGGTCCGCCTCTGCATCACCGAGCGATTGTAGGATAGCGAACGCGGACTCGTACACAGTGTCCACGAATGACTGGATGCGCTCCGGGGTCAAATGTGGAGAATCCCTACGCGCCCTCGTGAGCGCATCGCTAACACCCCCTCGAATGAAATCGCGTAGTTGGGCTTCCACGCGGTGTGCCGCCTGCGCGCTTGTTGGCATCGTCACCGCCTTCGTGCCGATGTCGTTGCAGATTCTCGCTTCAATGGCGTGTGTTGCATACAGCTCGAACACTGTTTGCATTTGGTCAGGAGTGAAGGTTGAAAGGTCCGTTAGCCCCTCGGTGGTCAATTCAATGATTGTTTCGATGTACGCCTCACGCGCTATACCTTCGTCGACGGTACCGGCCCCAGGACAGATGTAGTCGGCCAAACCGACGAAGATCTCTGCTATAGGACGTCCTGCGAGTGACTCAAGATCCAACGAGCGTAGAGCTTCACGCACACCACGGGTTTGCGCATCTGCCAAAAAACCCAGCAATCTAGCTCCGGCGCCGCGTGAAGCCCCCATACGCTGTGCCGCTTGCCGTGCGCCTCCCGAGGATGTGGAAACGTAGCGCGAGACAGCGCGTCCGAGGCTAGCGCGGTCAGTACCACCCGACCCGGCAAAACGGGTAAAGCTATTTCGTGCTCCAGAAAAACGTTGAGGATCCGCCGAAGCTGGAATAGCCGGCCGATTGGGTGCTACTGGAGGCGATACACCATCAGCCGGTGCAACGCCGTTGGCTTCCCCACCTTCGCCTGTAGCAGGCGACTCTCCCAACCATGAAGGCACCAGCGGCGTACCGCCGCCCGGACCACCGTATGCCGTCGACGTCCCCATTACCGAACTCCTTTCGTGTCTTTCAGTGCCAACTCGGCAGTCTGTTTCAGCAACGGATTGTCAGTCAGTTTGCTCCATTGTGTGAGCAGCGCTTTCAAGCGCGCTACGCACTCCGTATCCTTAATGACGCCTTGCCAGCCGCGAACGGCCCATGGCCCACACTTACTACTCGGTAGAGCCTCTAGGAAGTCCAGTAGTTTGTTTTGAAGTCCAGGCTGCGCCTTGGCCAGTACGACGAGGCCATCTACACCCGCTGGCATGGTCTCAAAGGCACCAGCGCCCATGATTCGGGTACGCACTGCCTCGAAAACCTTGTCGGCTTCGGGCTGTACAAGAAGCTTCAGCTCGGCTTCATAGCCCTGCACCATCATTTTTCCACCGAACAATTTTTCCACCACGCTCGCCAAGTGTCCCAACACCGACACCGGACCGAAGTAGTCCTTTTTGTCCTTCGTCACGAAAAGATAGGGACGAAGATCAATCCCAGACAGCAGGGGCTTGACCTGCGCCCAGTCGCATACCATTCCCGAAGAGCTCCACTCGGCAAATACGGCGCTCTCGGGAACGGGCAATACGGTTTCCATTGCTTTGGAGTCTTTACCTGTGTGAGTCCCAAGCGGTTTTCTGTTAACCTTCGCACCGGAATCATCGACAGCAAGGCTCTTCTCAAGCGTCTCAATATCCTCGCAGCGCCCCTGAGGGTGGACAGCCGCTACAAATGCGATCTGCTCAAACAGTCGCGGAATGAAGCGCTCAGCGAGCATCAGTTTGGCCAACACAGGCAAGGTGATGTCGTCGCCAAATCCGCGCGCAGTGGCCATACGCTCTCGCAACAACAGCGTGTTGAGAAAGCGTTTAATCTGGCGCGGATTGCCTTTGGCGCCACTTGCCAGGATGGGACCGAGCTGGTCGCTAAGCACGAGGGCGTTGTTGGCTTTCTCTGCCTGCTTTCCTAGCGTCGATTTGATCGTCGCGGCATCAAGGCCAGCGTTCTCCCATGGTCGTTTTAAGCACTCGCGCGCAACAGCAATAAGCTTCGCGTAACCCGCATCCTCTTCACCGACCTCAGCCCCCGTCAACAACAGCGTCACGTATATCCGCGTTTCTGTTTCACCTAAAGCCGGGATGCGAAATGGCACCTGAATGAGTTTTTCTAGATAATTTCGAGCGTAGTCACGCGGTCCCGTCGTTTCTGGCAAGTCTGGAAAATGCTTACGCACCGCATACTCGATCATCGCCTCATCAGCGGCGACAACGAAGGCGGTGCGCGCGGTGAAGACGAACAGACGAATTGCCTCGAGTGTTTCGATAGCAGTATCTGGTAAACAGCGGTCAAGATCATCAATCAAGACGATGAGCTGATTGATTCCGGCATCCTTCAAGAGCTTGTCAAAGGCCTTCCTAAAAGCTTCGACCTCCTCCGGAACGTTTTTTGTTTCAGCCGGCTTTAACATTGACTTCACGCCGTCGATTGCAGACGAGAGATTTTCTTTCGTCGCCAATTTGGCAGGATCGGCGAACATTCCTTCGAGCGTCCCCACGATGGCATTGATCTGGTCCGGCGTTGGGATGCCGGTAAATGCAGTGAGAGCCAGGCCTCCTGCACGCTTGGCAACCTTTAACCAATTAATTCGATTGAAGACATCCTTAACAGCCCCTCCAGCCTTCGTCAGAGCAGGACGTTTTTCAACCAGACCAGTAACTATTCCCTCGATCAGTGCGATCTTGGCATCCTCAAAGCCCTGGAAGCGCCAGCCGTTGAACTTGAGACAAAGCACATCGTCCTGTCCCAAAAAACCTGTCTCGATCATTTCCAAAACACTGGACTTTCCGGCGCCCCAATCTCCATGAACCCCAATCGTAACCGGGTGATCTGGCTTTTCACGCAACAACTCGATAATGGTTGTTGCGATCGCCTCATTGTTGAGCAAGTCAACTTTTGTTTCGTTGTCAGTCAGAATCACTCGCCTAGCTCTCCCAAGGTATTCCATTCAGAAATGCTGGCAGAAGGAAGCGGATACTGGCCAAAATCTCATCGCGCGATCCTTGCTGTCTAAGCACCAGGGTAATCTCCATTTGCGCCCTGCGCTCTATGACGCTCAAGATTGCAAATGTCTCAGTTCAGTTGCAAGACATAGGCCTCCTCGTCATAACTACTCGTAAATGCATCATTCGGACCAATGAATTGCATTCGCTCTGACCACCCAATTACATGGATATGACCAGCGCTCACTAAGCTAAATGCCCTGCTGGGGTAAATCCCGTAGCGTTGAAGTTGTACCACTGGCTGGACCACAGAGGGCAGTCCGAAAAAGAAACTGCAAGCCATAGTTCTTAGACAATCCGAATGACAGGTTGCGAGCTGACAATCCTGATGGTTCTGGTTGCTCTTGTCAGGGCCACATACCAGTCCTTCGCGGACATATTGGCCGACTGCACGATCACTGCATGGTCGAATTCAAGCCCTTTCACTAGCAGCGTACTGCCGATGCAACGAAACGGCAGCTTGCGCCCCATATGACGTTGCCTATTCTGCACTTCCGCGACCGCGGACATTAGGGTATATCAAGGCCACGAACAATGCCTTGCTCTGTCCGGCCTTCTCCGACAACGATTCGTCTGGCGAGGAACGCTTCTGGTGCACCTCGCAGGTGCCGTTGTGCGGTGCCTAGCTTCCGTACTGCCGCGGATATGGATTTTACTTCGGTAACACCAGCAGATGACCTAACAGAAAAAATATCCTCTGCCTTCAGTTCGCAAATTACGACTGGTGAGTGCGTGGTGATGAATATCTGTGCCTGGCTCGCCCCTTCGCCTGCCGGAGCCGTTTTCAGAAGCTTCAGCAACCTGGCGATTCGATGAGGCTCAAGACCAAACTCAACCTCATCGATCATCGATATATGTTGGTGGCCTACCTCGTGCTGGAGAGCAGACACAATCAACCGGGAGGAACCGGTGCCAAGCATGCGCAGTGGTAATCCATCATCATGCAGAGAAACACCTCCAGCGGTGATGTTCACACCATCGACGTCTAAAGCCGCAGCATAGCCCCCCCTAACCGGTACGGAAAATTTCCTGCTCAGAATCTCCACGCGATCGATTACTGACTTGAAAATATTCTGATTGGTGTCCCCGAAAGCTTTCCTCGCAGCTCTTCCGGCATCAGCCAGCTGGAGCGAACACCCACTGTTGGATTCCCCCACTCGCGTCAATACAGATGACCGCCCCCAAGCCAAGTGTCGCTCTGCATAAGGGCCGAGACGTGTAACTGACAGCAGTTTCCAGTCCTTATAACGCAAGGTGGGAGGGTCTTTCTCGGCCGCGTTTATCCGATCGTTATAAAGCGACCAACGAGCCTCGAGTGATGCGTCAATAGTCATCCGCAGCGTTAGGGCGTAGTGCAGTCCCTCGTTTGGCTCGTCTTCAATTTTTAGCGTTTCGGCATTCCACCCTCGCATCTGCATCCCATAACGCTCTTCAGACAGGAATGCCGTGGGCAGGTCTACGAGCGTCACCATGATATCGACGGGTTTCGAGGTGTCCAAATTATAGAAATCGCAGTCGTCTGCCAGCGTATAAGGCTTCGGGTTAAGACAAAGCTCGATCGCATCAAGTATGGAGGTTTTTGTCGAGTCGCCGGGGCCGATCAGACAGTTCATGCCGGGAGCGGGTGACCAATGAAGAGATTCAATCCCGCGAAAATGCTCAATATCAACTGAAACGATGCGCATGACATTTCCCTATGCCCGTTGATGGCATTTTGCTCAACAGTATCCAAATGACGTCAGAACTGCTAGCGATCTGTTTAACGACACGCAGTCCGAGAACCTCATCGCGGTGGGCTGTCTGGTGATCGGCCCAATTACAATTTCATCCACGCCGCCCTGGCGCTTGAAACTGTGGATATCCTGCTCTAGACACTTCTCTATTCCCGAGAGGCGCTCGCCGTCCTTTGTGGCGATCCAACAAGCACGGTACTTACCGTAAAGGGATCCTGAATAGTCCGCGGCAAGCGCCTGCTCGACTTTCTCCTTTACTTGAGCGTTAAGCAGTAAAAAAACCACGTCTATCAGGTGGCAAAGCTATTTAGATCTAAGAAATTCGTGGGAGTAAATGTGGGAGTAATTTCCAAGACATGAAAAAGCCCAACCTTTGCAGATCGGGCTAAGTCATTGAAAAATATGGTCGGGACGGAGTGATTCGAACACTCGACCCCCTAGCACCCCATGCAGGGTGTGGGGTGTGGGGTGTGGGGTGACCATCTCATTAACCCGACTCAAGGACGAGCTATCTCGACCGTTAGCGTGCAGAGATCAGATGATGGTCAGCAATTAACGACCTTCTGCAATACCTCAGATGACTTGTGGATTTCAAGACTCCAACTGCAACTCGGATGACAGCGAGCACTGATTAAAAGTAATCGAGCAGCGACAGCATCCGTTGTCGCCGCTCGGAGACAGCACTTCAACTTGAGCCTAGGGCACTGTACGCAATCCGTACGACCTCATTAAAGTTATCGGGAGTGAGCACATCGATGGGTGAACGACCTTTTAGTCGCTCATGAGGCTCACAGAGCATCCGATAAAGCCTCCACGCATCCACATCTGGAAACCGCTTCAACACGGTGAGCACCAACTTGTGTCGCAAAGGATCAAGCTGCCAATCTGGAATACGCTGACCACGATTCCCCAAGCTCAGGGACAGAAGACGTCGAGCCTTGATATCGCGATTGATCTGATCGCGGGATTTGCCTGCCAGTCTGGCGAAGACCAGCAGCGGCAAGTTACTCGAAGCTTCAAACGTTGCTAGCATCTCGGCCCGTTCACGCTGGATTTCAGACACGTGAGATTTGTGAAGTTTTGCAGTCCGTATTGGAGCGGGCACGACAGGCGATTGGTTGGGCCCAATGGGGGCTTGCTCACTACTGTCCAGCCTCGTCGATGGGACGGTCGCCGGAGCAAAGCTGTTACTGTACAGAACGGCGTTTGCGTTCGCGTTTTCCAGTAAGGGCAGCGAAGCTGCGCCCTCCAAACGAATAGTCAGCGGAGAGCTTGCTGCTTTCGGTTTCCCCTGCCCCCAAAGGTCCAGTCTATTCGCCCAATCCTGCATCATGGTCCGACGCTGCTCGACATATTCCGCGTGGTTGTAGGCCGCACTCACCTTGTCCGGATCGGCATGAGAAAGCTGCGCGTCGACCCATACCTTGGGGTAGCCAATCTCGTTGAGCGCCGTCGAAATCGTCGCCCTCATCCCATGACCGGTCAGTAGGTCGGCATACCCCATTCAACGCAGCGCTCCATTCAAGGTGTTCTCGCTAATGCGTTTGCTTAGGTCACTCCGGTGCGCGAACAAGTAACGCTGCGCGGGGACAACTTGGCTGAGCATCTGGCGCACTATTTCAAGCGCCTGGACCGACAACGGCACGATGTAAGGCGGAATGTTTGAGGTCTGTTTCCCCGCCTTGCGCATCCCCATCTGAAGCTGCTTCACCACTTCCGGCGGGATAATCCACAACCGCTGCTCCAGATCAAACTGGCCGGGCGTCGCCAAGCGCAGCTCGCCGGTACGCACCCCCGTGAGCAGCAACAAGCGAAGACCTAGACGCGTTTGGTTTGCACCACCGTAACCTCGAAGAGCGGCCAGCAATGCAGGCAGCTCGTCCATACGAAGAAAGGGATTGTGTGCGACAGGGGGCCTGGGAAGCGCTACCACATCGAGGTCCGATGCGGGATTCTGGTCAAGCCCCTCCACCTTCACCAGGGCGTATCGGAACAATTGCTTAAACCAGGTCCGACATTTTTCCGCTGTCGTTAACGCCTTGCGCTGTTCGATTCCGCTCAGTAGGTGCATCAACTCGTGGCGATTGACGTCGTAGATGGACCGCCGGCCGAGCGTTGGCAGGACGTCTTTTTGGAAGATTCTCAAGATCTGCGACAGCGTGCTCTGACGACCCTCCTTCAGGCTCAGCCGACGGAACGTGACCCATTGATCAAACACCGCTTCAAAGGTGTGCTCCGCTGCGCTGCGAACTGCACGACGCTGCTGTTTACGATGCTCATAAGGGTTGACGCCTTGAGCAACCAAGGCACGCGCCTCATCACGGCGCGCACGCGCTTCTTTCAGACTGATCTGCGGGTAACTACCCAGGGACATGCGCTTCTGCTTGCCTGCCCAGTAGTACCTGAAATACCAGATCTTTCCGCCACGGGCCGTCACATTGAGCGCAAGCCCATCCGTGTCGCCTAGGGAGTAATCGTTGCCGGTAATTCTGGCTTGCCGAATGGTGGTATCCGAGAGTGCCATAGCGAGCTCCTGATCAGAGTCAGGGCCAGATGCTCATCTCGCGATCCAAGCTGCTCCAGCAACAAACCGATTCAGTGCGCGTCCGAATTCAAGACTCTCATTCGGGACTCAATTCAGGACTTAAACGCACCGGATGGTGCTGGATTTCAGTGGTTCCCGCCGGAACGAAAAAAGGACCCGAAGGTCCTGATTTCAATCACTTACAGAATTCAGTGGAACTCTGCAGCGCAATATTTGGAGCGGGAAACGAGACTCGAACTCGCGACCCCGACCTTGGCAAGGTCGTGCTCTACCAACT
>LNAP01015473.1_pt2 | contig 19470 bp, 30 predicted proteins | sample 602601 | NCBI WGS metagenome assembly LNAP01 (sample SAMN02440304, study PRJNA202911) | soil metagenome | biome: Subtropical and temperate rainforests or woodlands; isolation source: soil samples (1 kg each in a 20% v/v slurry with milli Q water) were... ...
TGCTGATCGTCTGCCAGAGAACGAGGATTTCAGTCGTGGCTATACCCTTGGCAGCGAAGAAACTCGCGCTTTTGGCTTCCTGATCGACCCGCCCGAGGGTTTTGAAACACGCGGCGGCGAGGGTGCACGGATGCGGATGACCACCATCGACGCCGATGGCAGCAAGACCCTCACAGAAACCGTGTTCTTGTAGGAAACGAGGAGCAACGATGGATAGCGCAGAAGTTGGTTTTGAGCTTACAAAGGTAGCTCACGTCACGCTCCAGCATGAAGGGCTCGATAGTCTCGCTGAAAAGCTCTCGCCTTACACCAAGGCAGATCTGGCCAGCGGTGAAGTCAGCAGGAGTTTCGACCTCCGCACCGTTTATGTCCCTGTAGGCCTGCTCCGTGAAACCTCCCAGGCCTTAGCTGATAAGGGATATCGGAGTTGGGCTGCTTCGATGGCCCGCGCTGCTGCTTCCTCCGCTTCGATCTAAGTTCAAGGAAAGCGACGACCGCAGCATGTGGCGGGATTACATGGCCAGTGCTCTTGAGCAGGTAAACCATCGATCACCATCAACTGATTAAGTCACGGAAAACGCCCAGGTACACCACAAGCCCAGCCGTCGAACGTTGGGCTAAGCTCGAACCCAACTAGGGTGCCCCACCATTCCGGATGGCAAACTGAAAAGCCTTGTAGGTCCTCTACCAAGCCAGGACCAAATTCACCTGAAAAAAGCGAATTAGATTTAACTCTTTGAAGACTGAGACACTGGAGTCGAGCCCCCCAGTGGGGGGCGAATTGGCCGCTTTTTGGACCCGAATCGGCCTAAATTATCTACGCATAGATCAATTCAGGTAACCGGAGCCCTTCCATGTCATCAGCCGAGAATGCAGCTCTTCTAGTTAGAGCTAAAAGACTTCTAATTAAACGCATTCTGAAATGCTCAATAATCCTCCTACCGTTCTTACTCTTGCCTGACGGCGCGATAGCTGACGGTGGCTCATGGGGTGTGACGTATACCCGTACAGACCCATGTCCAGCGAACTATGTCGGCAGTGGTATAGTAATGATTTGCAGAAGTAGCAATAACGGAAGCTACTGCCAGCAAAACCCTGGTGCTTGGACTGTGAAGGCTAACTACTGTACATACTCCCCTCCTACTCTTGTGGAAACCAAAACAAACACTCAGTACTTAATCTGTCCTGGCGATACTCCCAGCGGCTCTATATATCAGACCCAGACTTACGACGTCTATTCTGACGGCTCGAAGAAAAATTACTCAGCGTGGACTGAGGTCAACCAATGCTATAACAAGCCTCCGACAACCTCTAACATGACTTTAACAATATTAGAGGATACATCTGGAACTCTGAAGCTACCCGTAAGCGACGACGGCCCCAGTCCATACACATTCAAAATTATTGAAAATCCTGGTTCAGGAGTTGCATCAGTTGCAGGTGACACTTTGACGTATAAACCTGACCCTGACTGGAATGGTTCAACGGCAGTTACATTCGTAGTGATTGATGGTGCAGGTGCGCAATCTGAAATTGCCACTGCCGCCATTACTGTAACACCAGTTAACGACCCACCAGTTGCCGCAAACTTAAATATGACCTTGGATGAAGATACGACCGGTATCGCCACTCTTTCAGCAACCGATATTGACTCACCGTTACCAACGGTCTTTGAACTATTAACTCCGTCACCATACGGCACCGCCACTATAAGCAGCTCAGTTTTATCGTTCATACCAAACAAAGATTGGAACGGAGTTACAACCGTCACCTACCGCACTCAGGACACAGCAGGGGCATGGTCTCAGCCAGCAACCGTCACCATTAACGTCAATCCCGTGAATGACGTGCCAACCCTCACCAACAAGCCCCTAACTATCCAAACAAGAGAGTCTACCCCTATGACAGTACGTGCTGCAGTCTCTCACTGAGACGATAAAACTCAAGTCGCAACCAAAATATCTCACTCATAACTCCTGCATTCAGTTCAACCAAGTGTCTGCAGGAGTCTTCTAGTCCATCGCTTGCATTCACAATTCAGATGAGAAGATTCTTTCGGACATGCGATTTCGTCGTCCTAATTGAGTGGCTCCAGGAAATCACACACATGTAACAATCGAGCAGTCGTTACATCGAGCTGGAATCCGTACCGCTCAAAAGGCTGTTCAAGAGGGCGTCCGGCGCGATTGGTACCCGCCGCGCCGAGGACTGAACGCCAGAGAAAAAGGAGCGGATCTTCCGCCCAGGTACACCAAACGCCCAGCCAACGGTGCGGAACCTGGCTACAAGAAGTCGCTTGAAGGTCATCAAATTGACACGATAATGGTAGTCCAGATAGGATCTCAATCACGTCTGTAGCCCAACACCACCACCAAATGATCTGAGGCCCGCCACGTCTTTGCGTTGGAGGGCCTTTTTCATTTCAGGAGGCGAGAAGAGTGTATGAGCAGCGTTAAGCGCGTTTGGCACAGTGCGTTTCACTCATAATAGGAAATAAAATTTTGAAACTACGTATCTGCTTAATCGCTCTGGGGACTTTAGGGGCGTCCAACGCCATGGCAAACGACCAGGCACAGTCCAAAGGTTTCGTTGAAGACAGCACATTGAATGTGTTGCTGCGCAACGCATACATTAACCGCGACTACAAAAACGGCAATCCGGATAAGTCCGAATGGGGCCAGGCGGCAATCGGCACCTTCACGTCTGGTTTCACTCAAGGCACCATCGGCGTAGGTGTGGACGCGTTCGGACTTTATGCTCTGAATTTGGAGCGCAATTCTAGCCGCAGTGGCGCACAAGGCATCGACTTTTTCAAAAGAGATAGCGATCAGAACCCGGCTGACGACCTTGCGAAGGCCGGTGCCGCCGTCAAGTTCCGGTTGTCCAGCACTACGCTGACATATGGGGACCAGATGCCTGCATTGCCGGTTCTGAACTACGACAACTCCCGCCTACTGCCAGAAAGCTACACCGGCACCCTGATCACATCTAAAGAGATCAAAGGCCTGGAGCTGAATGCTGGTCATTTCACTGCGGAATCTCGTAAGAGTGCTGAAGGTCGAGACAGCGGTGGCATCAAGTCCCTCAACGTCCTGGGCGGTAGCTACACCTTCACAGAACAGTTCAAAGCTTCCCTTTACGCATCGGACGTTGAAGATGTCCTCAAAAAACAGTATCTAGGAGCGACTTACGTATTCCCGATCAGCAAAGATCAATCCTTGACTCTAGACCTCAACGGTTATCGCACGAAGCTGGACAGCTCCTACGTCCGCGACAACGGTCTGACTGGCGATGACAATAAAATCTGGAGCCTGGCCGCAATTTTTGCCACGGGACCACATACGTTCACGTTGGCGCACCAGCGCTCTACCGGTGACAGCAATCTTGGCTATGCCTACGGTGGTTATCAGAAGGATCAAGGACGAGTTGGCGATGGCGGGAATACGATCCTGCTGTCCAACTCCTACTGGTCGGACTTCAACGCTGAAGATGAACGTAGCTGGCAGTTGGGCTATGGTCTCGACTTTGGGGCCTTCGGTATCCCAGGCTTGAGTTACAACTTTGCTTATGTCCGCGGAGACAACATCACTACCTCTACGACCACTGGCGGTACCGAGCGCGAGATTTTTAACCAGGTTAAATACGTGGTCCAATCCGGACCAGCAAAAAACCTGAGCGTTAAACTACGCAGCTCAATCCTTCGGGTGTCGGAGAAGTCCAGCGAATACAACGCAAGTGGTAATGAGTTGCGAGTGTATGTGGATTACCCAATCAGCATCCTCTGACTTGGGCTGAACGTGCGAAAAAATGAACCCCGATTTTCGGGGTTTTTTATTTGTTCCAACGAACAAATTAATCAGGTTGCGCTAGCGGGCACGAACCCCGGTGCCAAAGGTTCGCCTCTTCTTCAATAAATGCGTTGCTGTCATCAGCATTAAGCGTGTGCAGGATTTCATTTCGGGGTTAGCACTTACGAAGGGACCGGCAAAGCATAACTGTCCCTCTAAGGGGGGCGGTTTATATGCTTGAGTTTTTTTTGTCGTGAGAGTATTTCGTCCAGCGCGCCTTGGCGCGACGTGTCGAAAGTTAAGGTAATTGACCGCTGCACACACAGGCCCGCCCTGTGCGGGCCGAGGTCGTAGAAGGGATGCGGTTTTCGCGTCCGAACAAAAGACAGGCAGGGAATCACGATGACAACCGATAAAATGATCGTCACCACCGATACGTCCGACCTGGAGCACGCGCCAAAGTCCACCGCTGACGCGATCCTGGCTAACGTGAAAACGTCGGTAATGCTCAAAACTGACCAGCCCGTTGCTAAAGACGAATTTTGGGATGCCGTGGGCACGGATGAAATGCGGCAGATGAGTCGTGAGCAGGCGGCTCAACACGCGGAGCAGGCAAAATACAAAGCGTCCCGCGTTTTGGTCGATGAGGCGCATCGAGCGCCACAGTTCACCGCCGAAGCGATCCAGGCGGTGAAAGACACCAAAATCAAAAACTGATCACGGAAAAGGTACACCTCATGAGAAAGCTTCTTGCCGCATCGGTCTTTGCTTTTTCGTTTGTAGGACACGCCGCGTCGGCGCAGCTTGAGCCCGTCCGCGTGCAGTTATTGACCGAAAGGCCAGATCCCATCAAAGGCAATCAGTTGGTATTCGAGGAGCCAGGCGGTTGTTTTTTTATAGGTACTGTAAATGACGAAAGGTTGGTGGTCATCAACCGCAAAATCTGCCCCAGGATCACAACGAATGTGAGTATGGTTGTGCCGCTGGATAAGAAATCCAGTGAAGCCGAGGCAACGAATAACAAGTCGAAACTTGATTGGCTCACCGAGTCAAACCGGAACTATAATTTGTTCCAGTCTGAAGCGGCAGTTGATCCTGGTAATAATCGGGAACCACAGGGATGAGTGAAAAATTGAAAAGAGAAATCGATCCAGCCCGACCGGTGACAAGAAACCGTGTACTGGCCTTTGTTGGGTCGGTCGTTATCTGGTTCGCCCTGATAGTTGTTGGCACTCGGTCAGAGTATATCAACGGTTTTATTTACCTCGTGTTGGCTGCTTACTTGGCGCGCAGCATTGCCGGAATCAGCCCCACCAGCGCTGTATGTGACACTGATGATGAAATCAGGCGAAAGCTTGATGCAAACAACCTGCGCAGAAAACCGAACTGAGCAAGAAAACAAGCCGAATCCTTAGCTATTGATAGGAAAATCAGATCTATGAGCCTTGAAAACCGGTACAACGCGGCTCGCGACAAATTCTTTGCCGAAAACCCACACGCTCTTACACCCGGCAGTTATCGACGCATGCGGCATGACCGTTGATGAGTACCATGAACAACAGCGCCTCATGGTGTTCGCAGAAGCTGCCCGAAGCCGGGGACTTGAGGTTGATGAATTCGTGATTCGTTTGGTAGCCGAGTCACCGGAGCAAGCTAACGAATGGCGCTTGGAACAACACCGCAAAGTCGCCGAAGCGCTCGGTATTGATTGGGCTGAATACAAGCAGCTTAATCGTATCGCTGAATAGAAAAATTCGCTCAGATGCACCCCAAGCCCCAGCCTTCAACCGCAGGGGCCAGGTCAGTAGTAGAGACGCGATTTTCGTGTCTATTCAACGTGAGGTGATCATTGTGAGCACTAACGCAGGTTCAGTGGAATTGACTCTAACTTACGGTAAGCCAGGCGAGCTGGGCCGAACAACAGAGCCGCGGAAGATTTCAGTAGTGATACAGCGCATGAATACCTGCTACACGGTGCTCCTTACGCCTTTAGACATTGGTGTTGCCCTACTTAAGGCACCTGGTGTTTCCCGCGCACGGATCAAGCTAGACGATGGCAAGGTAATCGAAGGATCGGTGCGCTCTGTTCAATACAACTATTTCGAGCTGGTCGAGGACCACTAGCCAGTGTTGGAAACGGCTACCTGCATTCAGTCCAACCAAGTGTCTGCAGTAGCCCTTATCTCATCGCTTGCATTCACAATTTCGACGAGAAGATTCTTCCGGACATGCGATTTCGTCTTCCTAATTGAGTTTTTCCAGGGATTGCGCTTCGGGATGCCCTGGGGGTCTTTTATGGGCCACCTCCTTTTAGTGTCGATATCATGGAACTTCGAACGGAGACCGAACGTTCGCAGAGCCTCTTCGGGGAGAAGTTCGGCACCAGACGAAACATCTAGGAAAAAACCATGGATTTGAATCGTGACCCCTATTGCTTCATTACCGCTGAAGACCTACTGCCGGAGTTTGAAAACTCCCTAGAGCCGGAGGACGGCGCTCGTTATGTCGTCGCACGACAAGGGTCGGACGGGATCATGACTGTCTACACCCTTCGCCCGTATTATCGGAAGGCAAGCAATTCGTGGCTCTTTAGTTCAGGTTTGCAAGCGCGCAGAGATGAGGATTATTGGCTGCCTGAAAGGCTGTTTGATGAGGCCATTATGAGGGCTGAGGAGCGCAGCCAAATACGCCGACTTGGCATCTTCATGGCTTAGGATTTCAACAGCCATGAACGCCTCGGGGATGCACCCAGCGTTTGACCAACAGCCCGCCGCCGTGCGGGCTTTGTCAGTAAGCGCCGCAGTCCGTCGCACTGGAGGGGCGCCTCGCCTGACTACCTCGCCCGGTGCGCAGGAGCTTCAAGGGAAAAGTCGCTGCACTCACAAGTACTCTTACACGGGCCTTTTGCTTTGTAGTGGAGGCTATTTCCAATGTTTCGCATCTATTTCGAAGGCCGGCACAAACGGTTAGGGAGTACCGATGCGAGTACTGGCTTCGATTACGCGCGTGTAACGATATCATTGCGAGTTTCAGAAGTGGCGTGAGTGCGACCGCTCCTGTGCCAGCTCTCCGTCGTTCCACAGCTCACGTAATACCCAACACACTCAAAATCATTCCGCGTCGATGCACGATCGACACGGACGCGATCTCCGCCGCGGGTGAGATATTCCCCTGGACCATTAATGACCACTTCTAGAAGGATTATTGGGACGTAATATGCGCTCATGATGGTTTAGCTCCGCTGACTTTTGGTTTGGGAGTCAGCGTTAACCGATTCCCAACTCGATAGAGGGAGTTTCTCAGATCACTGCAAAGTGCAAGCCCCCTATCCACTATGAATTTCGGTGACACGATCGCCTCGCATCGGCACGACAAGCAGGTTCATTCGCCCAACGTCCGGGTTCCACGGCATGAAGGGAAGTTAAGGCACCCCAAGAAAACATTGTTCGAAATGCCCTGATTGTTTGATTGAGAGAACCTAGGTGTCATTCCACTGCCACAGCGTGGGCATAATTGCTTGGCTTTTTCCATTCGCATGGTTTGGCCCCCATCAAGTTCTTGATTTCCTCCTGGCGCAGCAGTGACATCAGCTAAAACGGCAGCCGACGTACCGTTGATGGATGGCGAATATTTCTCACCTGAAGGCACTGCCCCAAACCACTCAACAAGGCGGTTTCCGTCGATAAGGCGAACGCTTGTTCCCTTTGCGAATTTCCAAGCATCCTTGGTAAATACACCTGAGGTAACCACGAACCCCCCTGCCGCTCCTCGAGCGGACATTACGCCGTAGAGTTCGCGCACGACCTGGACGCTCACCTTTTCTGCGCGCCATTGCTTGCATTGGACCAGGAGCAACTCGCCTCCGCGGCGCAACTCCAGATCAATACCACCATCAGCTCCCTTCGCCGTTTCGTTGACCGAATATCCCTGCCTGCGGAGAGCTTCGCCTACCATCCGCTCGAATTGATCCCAAGTCAGATTGCGGATTTGAACGCCAGGTTGGGAGGACCGGGTGATGCTTCTAAATTTTCGCGCGCGGATCGCTCGTTGAATCCATCCCAAAATCCCGCCCAATAGAAAAATGGGCGGGATAACAAACTGGCCTATGAATGCGGCCAGCCGGAGAATGTAAAATCCGACTGCTTCAGCGAGATGACCTATTGGCACGACTCCCATGGTCGGTAATTCAGATCCGCCGTAGTAACGCAGCGTCACGAATGAACCGCCAGCGATCAGTAAATTCGCCCAAAGAGGGATCTTCATCGCTATCTTCAGAAGATCATCGAGTGTCGAGGTTCTGCGCCGACGTGCCATATGGTGCTCCGCGAATGAAAATTCCATTTTGGGGGAACACGGAGAGCCCGAACTGCCGATTAGTCCCTGCCCAGGTTCTCATCTACACCTTTTCGTGCTGTTCAGGCTGTCATTCTGCGAGGTAGCTACGACTGGCACCTATCCGTAAAAATCATCAGGCGAGGCCTTTCGCTAGTGCTCTCATACAAATTACCTGTCACTTGTCCAGTAGCGAACACGATTTCAGTTCAATCCTGACAGAGAGGCTGCAGGCCGCCTCGCGGTAACTCATCCCTTCAACGGAGTGCTTTTCAACATTCTCCGTAACAGACCAGATGTTTGCTCTCGAGATCTAATTCCACCCCGTTTTGGAGGACTAACTGCCCCCTTAAAGGGGGCGGTTTATAGACTTGCATTCTTCCTTGTCGTGAGACGATTGCCTCAAACCAAAGGTATGGGAAGGACCACTTTCAATGATAGCGATACTAGAGTTTTTGATGTTTCTGTTTGTGCTGCCGTACATCCTGTTTGGCGTATTGCTCGCCAAGATATGGGAATCGGTCTGCATGGTTTTTCAGCCGGTTCTTTTGCTTGTCGCGGTCTGGATTGCTTCGCTTGGGATGTTTTTCCTTTCAAGCATGACACCCAATGATCGCGCGTGGCTGTCGCTGGTTGAATCCATCGCACAAAGCCATGTGTTTGGCGTACCAACACCATTTGCCATTTTTGGCATAGCAGCATTCGTTTTGATCGTGTCTGCAATAGCGAGACAACGGGATCCTGCTCATTGACCTGGGACAGGCCCCAAAATGAATGACAACGAGCTGGATAAGTTAAAACGGCAATTAACCGCCCTTATTGAATATCAAACGCGGTGGGTGCGCAGGATTCCCTCCCTGCTGGGCGTTTTGGGAATCGTGTTGACCCTGATTGGCTACTGGCGTTCGGTTGGTCCTCTAACCGCTCTTGGCACATGCGTTAGCATCATAGGTTTCGGCGCTCAAGCTGTCCTTTGGATTGGACTTCACGATGAGGACAAGCGATGAAAGGATTGCCTAAGCCACAAGCAACAAGCAACAAGCAACAAGCAACAAGCAACAAGGAAAACATCATGAGTAGCCAGTTGAAGATGCTGTTTGGCAATGAAGCGGATAATCGCGCACCTTGGGAAGATGAGGTTGATCAGCTGATCGCGGGGGGCGCTCTGTTTATAGCAAACCACTCGGGCGGCAAAGATTCCCAGGTGCAACTGATCCGCCTGCTGGAGCGTGTCCCAGCTTCACAACTGGTTGTAGTTCATGCCTCGCTTGGGGCCATGGAGTGGCCGGGCGCGTTGGAGCTGGCACGTGATCAAGCCGCCGCAGCTGGGCTTCCCTTCATTGTGGCCACGGCGAAGAAGACACTGCTAGAAATGGTCGAACGCCGGTTTGAAAATCGCCCCGAAGTGCCGAGTTGGCCATCAGCCTCAACTCGCCAGTGCACCAGTGATTTAAAGCGCGGCCCGATTCAGCGCGAAGTGAGAAGCTATGCAAAGGCAAATGGTTTCAAGACCATTGTGAACTGTCTGGGGTTGCGTGCCCAGGAATCACCAGGACGTGCCAAGCGTTCCGCTTTCAGCCGCATGGCGATTAGCAACTCAGTTCATACATGGTTCGAATGGCTTCCTGTTCATGACATGAGCGCGACTGAGGTATTCGAAGCCATCGCAATGGCTGGCCAGAAACCCCATTACGCCTATGCCTTGGGCAATGATCGTCTGAGTTGCGTGTTTTGCATAATGGCGTCCAGGGCAGACCTAAAGAATGGTCGCGTGTTCAGCCAGTACGTCGACATGGAACAGCGCACCGGCTACACCATGCACATGAACCGTATCCCGCTCGTTGAATTGGCGGCGTAAACGAAACACCACCAGTTAACGGCCCCCCCGGCTGTTGCATACCGGTGCGCAACACCACGCAACAGGAAAAAACGATGAATTTTGCAGCGATGAACAGTGAGCAGATTGCCTTGTTGGTGGCATTGGTCGGCGTGTTTGGTGGGATACCAGTCGGCTGGCTGATCCACGGCATTGTGAAGGACAAACGCGATGGTTCCCTGCCGTCAGACGATGCCTCAGTTGAGGTTCAGACCGGCAAGCCCGAATAGAGCGGAAGAGAAACATGAAAGATCCTTGGTACATGGGTATCCCAACCTATTGCAGTGCATTGGTAAATGGCCGCAATAGCTCAAGATTGCTGCTCGCACTTCTGACTTTTTCAATTGTCAGCAGCCTGGCTAATCGTTGGCTGTATGAGGACTTTCCAACAATGAGTCTTGCCATCAAGATTCCGGTTGAGTTCAATCATTGGGATGCCTTGGGCCAGGATGAAAAAGATGAACTCATCGCGCCTGAGCAAGAGCGGCTGGCCAGCACCCATCGCGTAGGCGTTAATTCAGACAACATCGAATAAGACGGAAATTACGCTCTACCACCAGCCCGCCTACATCGCGGGCTTTCGCAGTACCAACGCGCGGTTTTCGCGTTCGAGAAAATGCAGGTAGGCCCATGATCCTGAAAGTTGACCCATCCGTTCTACAGCCGTCCAAACTCAACCTGTTGGCTGCCGGTCGAGCTGAGCCCGAGTTTATTGTGCAGTTCTTGGAGCAGTCCGTCGGTACGAAGCTCAGTACCGAAAAAAAGGCCTCGATCCACACCATCATTTCAGAGCTGCCCGAAGGCGCAGGTATGCGCAATCTTTACGAAGCAATCAAGGTGCAAGAGGCCGCAAGCCTTGGCGTCACGGTGGAGCAGTACGAGGCCCTGTCGCCGGTTCTTGAAGCGCTCCAAGGGATGCTTGCGTCAGGCTATCACGCTGCCCTCTTTGAACAACCTGCTGACGTGTAGAAAAACGCACCAGGTGCATCCAAGCCCCGCCGTCAAAACGTGGGGCCAGATGCGTAGAGGGATAGCCATTTTGTGGCGTTCCGGGTACGGAATGAATAGGCAATCTTGCCTATGCAAGCAAATAGGCAAGATTGCCTATTTCAGAATTTAGCGAGGGACGCGTGGACAATCGCACACGTTATCTGCAATTGCTGGATGACTACGGTATCACCCAGGCCAAAAGCGCTGAACTGGTTGCAGCGGTCACCGGCCGTCCTTGTGCGCCACGCACAGTACGGTCGTGGGTAAACGATCCTGAAAAGCCTAGTTCAACGCCGTGCCCGGACTGGGCCATTGTTGCGCTCGAAAAGGCTATTGATTACATGCAGCGCGCATTGGCGCGACGTGCTGAAAGGTAGGGGAATAGAGCCATGAAAACCACCTTCGCCGATGGTGAGATTCGCGCTAGGAAAATGCAGGATCTGCGGAAGTTCATCGAACGCATGAAGCAGTCCCGTGATGAGGTTTCCATTGCGTACAACGACGGGCTTTTTGAAGGCAGACTCACCGAACTGAAAGACCTTGGTGTTTTGAGCGCCGATGACGTTTTGGCCCTTGAAACTGAAGCAGCATCCGGATCATAGGAAAACATCATGTCTGATGGCAAAAACACAAAAGCTGAACATCCGCGGGTGTTGTTCGTCGACGAGATGAACAGCTACATGGGCGGGCTAAACGATCGTTTAAAGGAGGACCTGCGCGAGATTTCTGGCGTGCCCAACGCCAAATACCTGGTCAAAGATAGGATGGTTTTCGTCTTCGATAAGTTGGTTCAACTGGTGAAGGAGCGCCAGGAAGGTCAGTCAGACACGCCTCTGGCCGAGCTGGCCTGCAGTATGATCGACGAGGCTAGCATTTCGGCAAAAGAGGCGGTCGAGGTCTGGGGCGTTGTGCCAGTTCCCTACGAAATGAAAGTCTTCGTTGCTGGAGAAATAGCACTGGCGGAAACGCCAGCGAATAGTCTCCTAATCCGGCACCGCCCTTTCAACGCTTACCTGCCGGGGTCTTTCCAGGACGAAAACGACGTAAAAGCTGTATTCGCCAATATCCTGGTAGGTGGAGTTCAGGCTGGTAGCGGTGATTTCACCTATCGCGGACAGCCAATGACGTTGTGTGAGCCCCTAGATCTGGCGCTTCTGCCGAAGCGGCCTGAAACTCGTGAAGGTTTGGAGCCTGCAAGCTGGGTCCACACCGAGTTGGGTAGCGTCACCTTCGAGGCCGGCTTTGAGCCCGTCCCGGAAGAGCTGTTCAATCGAGTGAAAGAATCAGAAGCGAGTTGGCGTGACGATATCGCCCGCGCAGCTAAGCACGCTCAAAACCGGGCTGACGAATTGTGGGCTCAAACGGCAGATCTGCGAATCGAAACGCTGAACGACCCGTCTGATGAGGTTCCGGAGTACGGCCTGGAAGACTTTGTAGAGCTGCGATCGTATTACCCCGAGCTGTCCTTGCTGTCGGACGGCTCTCTCTACTCATTGTTCGATGTATTCCAGATGGAGTGTCGGTTCATCAATGGGTGGTCGGCGAACCGTGACAATGACTTCCTGTTTTATCTGCTTGGTAAGGTAGTTGATCGCAAGAACGATCACGAGTCGGCGAAAGATGTCGGGGAATGGGTTGCTGACGCCTTGCTGCACGGCGACACCCTGGATGCGGCCCTGGGTTTCGGTAGTGATGCAGCTCGGTACAACAAAGCAATCGGCAAGCTTGCGCACCGTGTAGCCTCAGCCATGAGGTTCCTGACTGAGGACAAGAAGGCAGTTGATCTTCGCGGCCACGCCATTACGACAATGGGGGACGCATTCCGGATCGGCAGGAAATTCAATACCACGGTGATGGTTGTTGAGCAGAAGCTTCCACTCTGATCTCACCAGCGAAATACAGCTGCACCACTACTAGCCCCGCAATGTCGGGGCTATGTTACATCTGGGGGTACGGTTTTCGCGCCCAAGTTGAGGGAAGACCGTTACACCATTAATCTGGACGCATCTTCAACCATGATGCAGTAAGCAGGACACTCCGATTATGCCGACTACCAACATCCCGCTTGTTCTGTATGTGTACCGCTGCACCGCGTGCGGCCATGCAGGCGAGTTGAACCTGCCTGAATCCACGCCAGAGGTGACTACAGCGTGCTCCGCTTGCGGGGCCGAAGTACGGGCAGAGTGGGACGGTGGTGTGGAGTTAACTACCAACGTATCCAAGTAACAGTCAAGCCGTCCCGGTCACCCAAAGTTCGCAATTAGGGGCATCCTAGCCGACGGTTGCTTCCAATCGATCGGCCGGATACTGCCTCAGAAAACTCATAGTGCTGCTGACGGGCGCGTCCAACCACTCGTCAAACTGTGCCGGGGAAAGGATTGCCACCATCCGCTTTTCGTCGCCGGGCTTGTGGAAATTCTCCATGAGCGGGTGCCCGGAGGCGTTCACAGTCAGCATCGTGAAACTCAAGCCTTCTCCCTTCAATGGATCCTCTGGACGCCTCCACTCCCAAAGTCCAGCAATACCCATGAGTTCGCCGTCCGCGCGGGCGATTCGCGTTGATATAGCCTTTCCGGTACGCCAGTCAGGCTCGAAAATGCATTGTGCTGGGATGATGCACCGCTGGCCTTTTTTCCAAGCGTTTCTAAACGATGGTTTCTCCGCGGCGGTCTCACTGCGCGCGTTGTAAGTGGACCGAGCCAGGGTCGCGGCCTTCGCCCAAAAAGGAAGCAGACCGAAAGTGCCTGCCGAAACTTCGTATCGAGGCACTGCATCGTCCTGGGCGTCGGCATGAGGATGACGTCGCACAAACGCACCTGTGTAGCCAGGCCACAGATCCGTGACGTAGTCGCCCTCAGGTTGCGCGCCGAATGCAATCGCCAACTGACGTGGTTCTGCTGCGTGAAAGTGGCTGCACATGTCTTACCCCTTCTGAGTTGGACGTCGGTTAACGACTGTGGGCGCCTTTAGGTGTTGGAATCCATTTCCAGACATTGGTTCTGCCTGCGGGTCGACACGTTACCCCTGCTCCGCCCTCCGGCTCAAACACTACTGGGAGATGCAGTAACAGGCGCAGAGGTGAACACCGTCGTTTTCGCATGAGCTTCGTTCACAAATGCTGTGATGTACTCAATCACCCGCGGTTTCAGTCGTGAGTAGTGCGTACCGAGATCCTCAAGAGGTTCACACTCGATCCAGGCAGGAAAGGCAGTGGCCAATTTATTATCGACAACTGAACTATTGTGTTTGACGCAGTTGTTAATCATCCGCAGCTCATTGGCTGCGTCATAACCAGCCAAACTCGGGCAATCGATCACCCCAGACTTACCTGCAACCAGGTCCTGTTTTTTTGCGGGAGATAGACCTGGAAATGTTCCTCTCAGAACCTTGCTGATCTGGATTTCTACCAAGCGATGAAGCCCGACGATCGAAAGCTCCTCTCCGAGACTTTTAACCTCCTGAGCCTGGTGGTAGTCATCCTCAAGAGAAGACGCAAAGCCCTCGAAATCCTGTTCGTGCTCGAAATCACTCGCGGACACACCTCCATAGGATTCCCTGAGGGTTTGCTCCTGGGCGGAAATGGAACGGTAGAAATGATCTCGGAACTCGTCGAGCACGTCTGTATTGAAGCTCAAATGCATCAGCTTCATTAGAGGCCCAAGGCCTTGGTTTTTCTTGAACATGAAAAATCGTCCCCGTCTCACTCTACGTGAATGCCAGGCTCGTAGACCAGGCGTAACGGGGACAATCATAAACAACTTGGGGATGTGTGGCAGCTTAGGTAGCTCGGACAAGCACGACTTAAGGCACCGGCAACCGAACAGCGTATTCGCCGTCGGCATTCTGCAGCTCCTCTGCCTGCGCATTCACGCTGGAGGAATCGGTACCGATCGCACCAGGGCAGCCTCAAATGCCGCCGATACAATTTGGCTCCCTTTTACGCCCCCTCAAATGGTTACATGAAACTCAGGGTAGGCGGTCAGCTGGGCTCACCAAACTTGAGAACATCTTCTCACCCTATTTGGGATATGCAATGGGGCGGCAAACCAGCTCTCTCACAGGAGAGTAAGCACGCGGACTCAGTTGCCTAAACGCACTGTACCTTTCGTTTCACTTCGGGACTTGCGAATATGTGCGCGTGATACCAAATGGAATTTCCACGCTCAACCTGGACATGCACTTGAAACTCCAATACGAACTGCAGCTCAGCGCCTCTCGAAATGCCGTGTGGATACATGCCAGCGATGGTTCGACGGTTGGCCGCTTTGGGAGGATGGGCATCGACCTTCACAACACCGTGACCGAACAGATGGCTGGCGCCTCCGAGTGCCGCCTTTGCACCCACGGACAGCCCAGCATAGAAGATTGGGAACTGTTTCGTGCTAAGGCCCTTGAGTGGTGGGGATTATCGGTACCAGTTGATGCGTTCGATAAAAACTTTCTAAACCCGTCTGCTTAGTCCCGCGGTACACCAGCTAGGCCTAATCCAATTTTGGCCGTCTATCAGCTGCAATGGGACAGGCTGGCACCCGCCCCTCATTTCCACGATTGGCCACACAGGGTCGATCCATGTTTGTCCAAACGCGACGACATGCTTACCCCATAGTCAGCTCATGATCGCTTATCGCCCTTAACTGACTATGGGGTAAGAGCAGTATGTCTATTTCTGAGCGCTACCACCCTCTTGTTCGAGAGATTAAAGCCTTCGCTTGTGAATTAAAGCGGTCGCAGATCGCTGATAACTTGATTCGCAACATACCTACAGCGACAGATGTATTTCTGTATTTGTGTCATTGGCAAACCCATCCGTAGGGTCTGCCACCTGCTGAGCAGAAGCCTGTGCATCCCACCGCAACGTTTGAGCCGCTCGCGCAGTTTGAGTTTGGGTTAAAGCCAGTCGTAGGGCCCCAGCAACCGCAAGGCTGGGTTACCGCGCCACTCGGCATGCCGCCTGGCATAGGCATCGGTTCAGGCGCGGGTATGGGCATCGCAACTGTGGAAACCGAGCTAGACACCTCTCGTCCTGGGCGCTCCCGCTGGGCCCACGCCAAGAAGGCATTCCCTTTCTCGTAAGCTTCGTCTTCAACGCTGTTGGCGTTTCGGGAATAGTGCACGGCAAAACTGTTGACACCCCAGTTTCGGTATTGATCAACATGTGTTAGCTCATGTGCCCACAACGAAGGATCAGCAGCGCCTCCTTGATCTCTGAACACTACTACGTCAATCAAGGTGACTGCATTTGCAGCACCCCCCTGTTCAAGAAGGCGGGCCAGGTTCACAAATCCATTATCCCCGATCTTGAATCTGACCTGATTCATGGACTCCTCCGAAGCGTACCCGGTGAGGTCTCGCCGGATGCTGTCCGGTATAGGAGCAGAGCCATTGATTGCCGTGTCCCGCGAAGCCCGGATGGCTTGCTCCAGGATCGGACCAGTCAATAAGTTTGCTTGTAGTTCGTTCAGAGCATTCGCGACATCCTGAACGGCCTTTTGCGCCGTAGTACCTCCCTGATCAACGATGATTTTACCTTGTCTACCCAAGTTTTCAGGGCTCATTCCGCCATGCTGCAAGTTGCAGACAACGTCCAAGACACCGCCACATGCCATGACCGGCGATGTGAGGAGAGATAAGGCTAATCCGGCCACCAGGCGCCGCAGGCGGTCATTGAGCTTGATCACGCGCATAGGTATCCCCTTTAAACAATTTCATCCACGCTAAAGGGGACAGCAAAACTCCGATTAATCGCTGGACGATCCACCGTTGAGTCGGTTCATGATGAACTGCTTGCTCTACTGGTGTTAGTTCCGTTCGTTCTGTTTGTCAATCTAAGGTGATCTGAAAGTGGTTGATGATCATTGGTCTAGTCGCTTGGTTCATCGATGATTCATGGCCCGGCGACTGACCTGCCGCCGGTGCTGTTAACCCAACACCAAACCTTTGTCCTCTCTGGCTTCGACAGTTTTAATTATCCAGCTCATCAGTCCTAACCGGCGTTTTGGTCAATTGCGACAGTTTTGCGCTTCCTCCACAGGAGGCTGAAACCCGCGCATTCCGTGTACCGATTGTGACAGTTTTAATTCTCTACATTCACCTCGCGACTTGACTGGGACGCAACCACACCACGCATCGACGCCGGCGACCTGACGTGCCGGTTGGCTTTCAACCTTTGGTATCGTCCCGCAAGTTGCGCGGCCCCACAAAACGCATCACCACCAAACTCGCAAGCATTCCAACCGCACTGCCGAGCAGAAGCCAAGCGCCAGGAGCGATTGCGGGGCTGTCCGCGAGCAGACCCAGCCCGCCTGCAATTGCAGCACAACCAACCGACCTGAAGAACGGCTTGGCCTTCAACCGAAGAGGAGCGAGTTCGTCGACTCCTCGCTCGACTTCCTCCGCACCGGCAGCGGTCTGTTGCCTGATCGACTCGTTGAGCTCAATCAGGTCTAGCGTCCGCTCGCCTTCTGCAGTCGTATTCTGCTCTCGGTGTAAGCGCCGCTCGTAAACAGCCTTCCGGACTATCAACTCGTCAGGCAGTCCTGGTACGGAATTCCAATGGCATGTTTTGACGCCATAAGCGCCGAGAAATCGAGTCGAGACGTGCGGTCGTTTTAGGACCTGAAGAAAACGCTGATCAAGCACAACGAAACACTCATCCCTATCATCACTGGGCGCAACGATCATCATCCGCTCCGCAGCAGGGTATTTTGCTTCACTGACCCAAGCGGCAATTGATGGCTGTTCGTACCTTCGCATGAAAGCCACCCGGTGCTTTCCTTCGTGCGCCAGGAATATTCCCAATGCGGGATACCAGATGTACAGCACGTCATCAGATGTTCTGAAGTCGCTCTTGTACTTGAGGACCCTTTTCGTAACTTCACCATCGGTGACGTCCTCAGGAAATCCCCCAATGTTGGAGCCGACGACGTAGCGAGGATCCACGTAGGCACGCAAGGCACGCTGTTGCAGGTCCTGCTCCCAATTCAAGAAAGGTAATACCAGCCGCATAAAGTCGCTTGGCCAATATGCACACGTGTTACCGCGTGCTGAGGCCATCCAGTCATCCTGAAGAGCCTGGCTCGCTCCGCTTTTGGAAAGTCTGTCCAACGTGATTTTCAGGTCGCACAAATATCGGACTTCACGCTCAAGGGCGTCCGGTACCGTCGACCGCAACAGATTCAGTGGTTCATCATTTTTCACGCAAATGCTGCCTCACATAACACTGACGAAGTTCGAGCTCGGGGCACGCAATCCATTCGGCGGGCTGAAGGAGACACGCTTTCAGAACTGGTCCCGAGTCCGTAATGGATTGGCCTCTCGGATCCTCGATTGATCGTCCGATTCTGACTCGCGGTTACGGAATTGTTGCGTCTGTTCGTGACGCTGCCGCAGGCCAGAGGCTCACTGTTCGAATAATACGGCTAGCGCCTGAAATGGTCGTAGCAGGACTTCTCACCATACGGAATTACCCCTTAATCAGGTAGATATCCCGATTTCGAGGGCTCGGCTTCGCACCGCTTCGCGGGTCGTCTCCCTTGCCATTTTTCCCTGCGCAAGCGCCTTTCGGCGCGTGGAATTTGTGGCGAGTGCCCTTCAGTGTATGCTTCGCCCAAATACTGTACATTTATACAGGCACCACATGAACGATATTGCCATTCTCGGGTGCGTCCGCCTCGAACTTCCCGCCGCGGCACTTCCCTTCTTCACATCGACGCTGAGTTGCGGCTTTCCGTCTCCTGCAGAAGATCTGATCGAGGAAATGAGCTCGCTAGACGAACTCGCCATCTCGAACCCACCGGCAACCTACCTGGTGCGATGCGCCGGCGACTCAATGATTGATGCGGGGATCTATGAGGGTGACGTCATTGTCGTGGACAGATCCAAGAAGGCTGTGAATCGTTCGATCATCGTTGCTGTCTTTGAGGGCGAGTTCATCTGTAAAAGATTAATTTTTAGCGCCGGTAGCGTTCTGTTATGCCCTGAAAATAATAATTATTCTCCGATTGTGATTAAAGACATCGAAAACCTAGTGGTGTGGGGCGTCTGTACTTTCAACCTGCACAAGCTATCCACGATATGACCCGCAAGGCGTTCATACTTATTGATGCCGACAACTTTTACTGCTCCTGTGAAAGAGTTTGGCGGCCTGAGCTCTGGAATAAACCGGTGGTCGTCGCTGGAAGTGGTGATGGTTGCGTTATTGCTCGTAGCCCTGAGGCCAAATCTCTCGGAATCAAGATGTCCGACCCTGTACACCTAGTCCGGGAAGAACATTGGCGCTCGGGACTTATTATCTGTTCCGCGAATTTTCCTCTCTATGGGGACTTGTCCTCAAGGATGATGCGAACCATCGCGCCCCTAGTACCCGCCTTGACGGTTTACTCAATCGATAAGAATAAGTTGCATACTGTGGACGCCCAAAGTTAGATGGTATCCCCATGGACATTGACGCTTGTTCTTACAGAGATTTCACTTGCCTACCGTCGA
>LNAP01002261.1_pt1 | contig 19461 bp, 23 predicted proteins | sample 602601 | NCBI WGS metagenome assembly LNAP01 (sample SAMN02440304, study PRJNA202911) | soil metagenome | biome: Subtropical and temperate rainforests or woodlands; isolation source: soil samples (1 kg each in a 20% v/v slurry with milli Q water) were... ...
AGCGCGCTTGAGCACGTCGGCAAGCACCATTGCGGCGCGGGCAGCTGCCTTGCTTGCGGCGGCAGCGCAGGAATTGCCGCTGGCTTCACTGGCTGCGAGTCGGCTGGCAAGTGCATCGGCGGCCCCGCGCAGGCCGTCAGCAGAAGCGCGAGCGGCAGCACCATCAGCACTTGCTTGATCGATTTTGCGTTGACCATCTTCTATCGCCTTGTCGATTGAATGTTGACGGGCTTGTTCTTTGGCTCGCTCAGCGGATTCATTGGCAGCCCGTGCCTTCGCATCCAGCGTGTTGCGGTCATTCCACCGGCTCTGCCACTCTGCATCCTTCACTGATAGACCGTGGTGGTAGACGCCAAGTAGCGCACCGACCACCAGCAGCGCCGCAGCTATATAAGGAAGGATCCTCAGCCAGGTCGACGTCATGCCAGCACCTTCAGCGCTGCGCTGTAAAAGGCTTGCCGTTCGGCCAAGCCATTTGTTCCGCCGTTGATTCGTCGGGTGATGCCTACGAAGTCGCCTGTATCGGCGAGAACGTTCAGGTTGCGTGAACTCCAGAACCACGCCGCCGACTTCGCCGCCCACTCGGCCTGCTCGAGCAGTTCAGGCGTGCGCAGAAGGCGGTCGTTCCCGAATAGCGCCTTGCTGCAGGCCAGGTAGTTGTCGCGCCCGGTGATCTGAATCAGGCCGCGCCCGCGGTACTTTTGGCCATCGCCGTCAGCCTCTGGCGTGTTGCCCAACCGCTTGGCCAGCGGTCCAGTGTCGTATTTGCTCAGGTACTGATCGCCGCCGAGTTCTCTCACGTAGCGGAACTGGCCAGACTCATGACCGACCTGAGCAATGAAGGCCGCCATACGCAGCCGGGTGCTGATCTGGTACCGGTCCATGGCCAGGTTCAGCGCTGACGCAAAAACGCCGGCTTGTTTGCCGGCGCTCGGAAGGATCTGCAGCAATTGCTGCTGGGTGATGGGCATACTTTTCTCCAGGCGAAAAAAACCCGCACTAGGCGGGCTTCAACTATTAAAGATTAGAGGCAGTTATTAAGTGAGCTCTTCAAGCTCTCCCGCCCAAGCTGCTGCCAAGCCATCCGCTGACAAAGCTTTACGGAACTACCTTCAGCAGTTTTTATGCAGTATTTCCGGCATCTACGGATCGCTGATTGATCTCAACACTCCAGCCCGGCCCTTCCGGGCTTTTTATCGCCTGTACGAATTCCCAGTAACTACTCTCGGATTCTTAATAGTAGCCTTTTGCCTGCAATATGAGTTTCCAGTACTCTGCTTGCTCGCCTAAGGGCTGTGATTGTGCCAATTTCGGCGCGTTTATGATCTGGGAGATCGAGATGTCATTCAGCATTACTAGCATTGGGATTTCAGCTGACGGGCGCTTGTTTGTAGCTTTGAAGAAAGCATCTACCGGTACCGCTACCCAGATATGGATTTCCCCAGGCACACCTATCTCCACCCTAACAATTGCCGAGATAGAGGCCCTGGCCAAGGAAGAGGCGGCAAAGGAGCATGCCTAATAGCGTTGAGATATTTGTTTGGTGCAGAAAGACGCCGGCATGACCATGGCTAGCGCTGCCTGTGCACTTGGTCAGCGGGTAGAGGTTCGTCATCCGGGTGTAGTGATCGCCATTCACCGCAGCATTGCTGGACACATTCAACCCCGAGCGGCAGCCAAAGTAGCTGCCGCCGGGGCAAGGATTGGTACCAACTCTCTCCGCGAGCTACATCTGAACACGTGTGGGCGAAGGATGTCGCGATCCTTGCCAGTTGCAGTCATTGCTTTCTACAGGCGAAAAAAAACCGCTCAATGCGGCCAGTGAGTTATGGCTGAGAAGGCCAAACGGGATCGGGTGCGGTTAGAACGATTCGATTCACTGCGACCCGGTACTGCTTCCACTTCTTGAGCAGCGCGACCTCATCGGCAGAAGCGTCTTCCAGATCAACTGCATCCTGCAACGGCGCGATTGCCAGGGTCGCCTGCGCCAACAGCGTATCTCGCTTGGCGGTATTGGTAGCGAGAACTTCTTCAGGCGTCGGCGGTATTGGCGCGGGGGGTTCTGGCGCAACGAACTCACCGCTCACATAAGTCCAGCCGATTTGCGCAACATCGGACTGAATGGCGTTGAACCCATCCGGAGGTGACCACTCAGATTCACCATCCCAGATGATCAAGTTTTCGACGATATTATTTTCGACGTTTACGACTGCGTAATTCATATGATCACCACTCAAAGATTACCAAACCGCCAGAACCAGCACCGCCAGCACCGCCATTGAATGTGCCAGCACCCTTGCTGTAGTTACCGCCGCCCCCGCCGCCCCCGCCACCAAACCCTACGCTTGGAGCGCCAGCAACGGGTGTGCCAGTGGATGCACGTCCGTTACCCCCACCTCCGCCGAATGGACTTGATGCACCATAGCCGCCTACGCAGGTTGCGGACAATCCATCCGTATCACCGCCGAACCCACCGTTAGGTGCGCCGTTACCACCGCCACCGCCAGAAACAAAAGAGGCACCAGTGGCAGTTACACCACCACCACCACCGGTACCTCCGGTTAGCGTTACCGTACCACCTGACAAATTGGTCACAGTGGTATTCCCACCAGTGCCGCCTGCATTTCCGGTACTGGCACCCGGTGAAGTGCCGCCAGCACCAGCCGCCCCGATTGTGATAGTGAGTGTTTGACCGGGCACAACTGTATACGGCACCCTCACCGAACTTTGCCCTGCGCCACCACCGCCCCCACCGGCGCCATAAAAGCTAGAGGCTCCGCCACCGCCACCACCGCCACCACCACCGCCAGGTGCGCAACCGGACAACCACACTTTGGTTACGCCGACAGGTACAACAAAACTGTCGCTCGCAGTAAAGCGGGCGATGTTCTTCACCCCTAGCAGGGCGTCAAGTAGGTCTTGATCCCGGCCCTTGACGGGGGTGATGCCGGCGGCCGCCAGCACCCTCATAAGGTTTTCTTGAATGTCATTCAGCCAATCGTCCGTCACGACAGTGGCCTGCACCCCTCCAGCGGGGTCCCCCTCTGTAAACTTTTTATCTACCGTGGCCCCAGGGCCGTCGATCCGATGCATGCTTATTCTCCGTAGTGGTTGATCAAGGCGCAGTCATGGCCTGCAGGCGCTCGTTGCTGAGCCGTTTCGGTGAGTAGGTGATCTGGCGGATGTAGCAGTTGGTTATTCCCCCGGCTGCATAACTGCCGAGCAACATTGATGATGGTGTAGGTAGGGCCCCAGAAGCATCAGCACCTGTCAAAGCTCCATTTACAGCGCAGGCGAAGTCATTCGTGGAATAGGCATAAGCAACCTTTTGCCATTGAGCACCTAGTGCTGCTTGCAAACCTGCCTGACCAACGCCACCAACAACAGTGCCGCCACCTGTGCCAGGTAATCCCGCGGGGGCCACGGCTACATAGTTGCGATCAGCAAGAGTACCTATTTGAGCAATGGTAGAGCCGGACGTACCAAGGTTTGTCGCCTCTGCATAGAGGGTTCCGCGGGCCGGGTTGAACCAGGGCGTCAGTGTGTTCACCGCCGCCACATCGGCAGCTCGAGTTACAGCAGCTGAGGTGGTGGGGATATAGCTGGATAGGTCGTTAGCTTCAAGCTGAGCGCCCCAGACATAGATACCAGAGACTCCGTCTCCTTGGTAACTATCCACGTTGCCAACTGCTTGTACGGTAATAGTAAAATACTGATTCGCGTTTGTTACCTCTAATGCTGATGGACACGAAATCCGCCACCAACCATTGCCAACTGACTGGATTAAAGGAGTAGATACCCTTAAACCTAAAAAGACTATTCCGCCAGTAATCAAGTTAACTACTACAGATTCAGTGTTACTCCTCCCGACCCTTACCCTAACAAAAGAACGCTCAGCCGCTTTTACAAAGATACTCCCTGTATACCTATCTCCGGCTGCCCCCGCGCCAAAATTCACCTGGACATAACTTGTTCCAAGTACCGTACCCTCTACGAGCTTATCCGCAGACGCCAACACATCAGGAGATACTGTGGCGTTAGCTGTAATAGTTGATCCAAACTTACCCCATGCCGCATTGTCAAACTGCTCACTGTACTTGAGCAGGTTCGTACTCGACTTCTCGATCAACAGACCACGCGGCGCCATCGTTAGCGGGTGGTGATCAAACCGAGGCGCATTGATGGCGGCCGTCTGCAGCACCCCTGCTGCATCAAAGTAGGTGCCTGTGCTGCTACGCGTGAACGTGATCAGACCAGCGAACGGCGTGCTGTTCGCGCCTGCCCGATAGGTGTCCTGCACGAAGTTGAGGTCGAGCGTGGCATCGCCATAGGCGAAGATCGGGATGGTATGCGCCGGCGCCAACTGGCGGATCTTGCACTCGAGCGTGTCACTGCCCCAAACCCGCAGACGCTCACCGGCCACAGACAGGCCGGCCCGAAAGGGAATCATCGTCACTTCCGGGGCATGAATACGCCAGGCGAAGGCCCAGGCGCCATTGCTCAATACATCGCCTGCGACGGATCTGCCCGCGCGAAATGGACGGAACACTTCGATCGTCACGGAGTATCCAAGGGATGCTGCAAGCTGAATGAAGTAATCCGCCGATTGGCCGCCGGTGCTGGTAAGTTTTGCCAGCAAAGCATTGCGCCGCCCCTGCAACGTTTCCTCAAGGGTGCCCGAACATTTGTCTGGAAGACCCGCCACGCGCTCCCAGTCAGGGAGCAACTCCAAGGACGTACTCGGAATCACCTCTTGCGGTAGCACGCTGGCCCGATTATCAGCACGCGCAAGCTCGATCGACATCCCATCAAGAAGATCGTGCAGTGTGGTACCAGGGTCGCGGGGGAATGCCTGACCAGGTGGAAGCAGCGCTTTGAGCTGCTCCCTGTATTCAGCAGCTGTCGACATTGCGCCTCCTAGAAGCTGGAGAAAGTAAGGGTGCCTAGAATTGGCATGTGGCCAGTGGCGTGCGCCACGTCAGCAGTGGGTGTGACGATCTGGTTGTTGTTCTCGCCGGCGGCCAGCGACACGGCTTCGCGCAGGCGACTGATCAGGATCGTCCCACCAGGTGCGGCTTCGCGGTCGATAAGATCCGCCAGTTCCGCGCGGACGGCGTTTTGAACGGTGGCGGTGTTCGGGGCGAGCTTGATCGTCAGGCTCAATGAATCGGCGATTGGCGCTGCGACAAAGACCTCGGCAGTCACCGGCGCACGGGCGTCGATATACGCCTGTACCTCGGCCACCTTGGCCGGTGTTGGAATGATATCCGGAAGGTCATCACAGACAAACAGGACCGTTACAGTGCCGGCGCCCATCTGGCGCGGATACACCCAGACCCGAGTGACGCCGGACACTTCCAAAGCCCACATCTGGTAATCAAAGTCTGCGCCACCGTGCGGTGGCTGCTGAATTCGCGCCAGTAGCCTCGCCAAGAGTCGTTGATCCGACTCCGTGTCCACACCGCCCTCGATCTCGGTTGCTGTTGTCCCTGTCGACTGGACGCCAGCGATCGGTGACAACAGGAAAATCGGCAACCCTGAACCAAAATTGCCGGCTTCACCCGCCTCCAGCGACAGCACTGGGACTACCAATGGCCCGCTGCCGAATACGGCGTCACCGAGCACCTTGTACTGGACGCCGTCTTGGCGCTGCACAATGGTCCCGTCGAGAATGGTGGAGCCGGCAGTACCGGAATAGGAAACCTGCCCACTGGCAAAACCGGCAGTCTTGCGAACGACTTTCCAGATGGCAGCCCAACGTTCGAGATATTCCGTGTCAGCGGTGTCGATCACCGATTGTTTGGCGATCCAGTCGAGGTGGCCGTACAGCATATGCACAGCGCCGGCTTCGGAATGGCCGATGACCCCGAGCAGCGATCGCCGAAGCACCGCACTGTCGACGCCGGTCACCCGACTGCTGATGTCGGTGATCACGCGGTCGATGAGTTCGGTGAGTGTTGGTCGAGCAAATGGCATCAGGCAGGCCTCTTCGCGGCTTGAGCCGCCCATTCGTAATTGAAGCGATAGCGAACCGGCGAACCGGTCGGCCGGAAAATATCGACGAGAATCAGCATCCAGCCTTGAGCAATGAACTCCGCTGTCACCTCAACGCGAGTCGCTACCAAGTCATCCACCATCCAGGCCAATGCCTCCCGGCAATACTGCTGAGCGCGCCCAAGGATCTGCGGAAGTTGCTTTTCTCGTGCCAGCAGCCAGAGCAGCGACCCGGTCTGGTCCGACGGCGTCGCATTGCTGATGTCACCCCAGTAGCCACGCAGATCATCCTGCGGCAGCTCCACGGGCATCTGCTCAGCGCTGGCCCGGCGATCGGTGAATAGGCTGATGATGACTGCCGTCTCCAGACCGTCATCACGCGCCAAATCGAAGCCAGACAAAACCAGCTCCCCGCCGTTCTCGGTCATTACCATTGCGGCATCGGCCATCAGACAGGTACTCCTGATCCACCACTGGTATGTGTATGGGTGCTATCGACTCGTTTGCCGTTGTTGGTGATGGTGCCGGTGCTGTTGATATTGCCGATGACCTCGAGGTTGCCCGTCAGCTTGATCGTCGGCGCCGCCACTTCAAGGTGCTGAACCGCCGTCACCTTCACCATCTCGCGCAGCAGCTCGACCTTGTTGCCCAAGTCGTCGTAGATGGCCACCTCACCGGCAAGCAAGGGGATGCGGTACCGACGGTCATCGACCACTAGGACAATCCCCTGCTCCCGGTTGCCACCGAGAAAAGAGACCGCAACATCGCCGCCGAGCGGGTGGCTGGTGAAGCCGTAGTTCTGCATGTGCTCAAGGCCATCGCGGAGTTCGTCCTTGAGCAGCTCAACCTGCACCTGTTGCCTGGGGCCGGAGTCATTCACGCCCCGCAGCACGCCACGGGAGAACATCATCATTACGCGACTGCCAATCTCGCGGATCGCTTCCCTCATTTCGGTGGATCCTCTTCGCCAATGGCCTCGGCCCAAATGTTGCGCTGACCTTTTTTGCCGGCCTTCGTTTTTTTCGCTTTCTTACCGTCTGGTGGCTCAGGGTCGAAGGCCTGCGGGCTGACGAGCTCAAGCTTGGCCGTGGTTCCGCCTTCGCCGCGTTCGTAGGTGACCTGGCGAATCAGCATCCACCCGTCCATGCGAAGCCAGGATGACCGGACGTACACCAGCAAACCGGGCTCCCACAGCGCACCGCCCGGGCTTTGGCGCCACCCATAAACCGAAACGCTGGCAGCGGCAGACTTACCAATTCGGCTATTGGCCTCCCACGTAGCGCGATCGAGCAGGCTCGCGGATGTGCCGCCGATCTCGGCGACCAGTAGCATTGGTCGATAACGTTTAATGCCGCTGTCGGTAACGCTGCCTTCGATGTGAGCCTCGGTTTCTCCAGTGCTGTCGGGGCTGTAACTTGCCTGACCTTTCACTTGGTAGTTGCTGAACCGCTGGCTGTGATCAATGGTGCCGCTGGCACTGAGGATGTTTTCACCCTGGACCAGTGCGGTTGTGGCGCGTCGAACGCCAGCACGGGTAATCAACAACCCGCCAGCGCCGTCGGGCATTAACAGTGCCTTGCGCTGCCGGGCGTAGCGCTCGATCGCCTTGAAGGCTGTTTCGCCCTGTTGAAGCTTGCAGATCTGGAATGGCTCACCAACGGCTATATCCGCCTTTACCGTCACGCCGAATGGAGCCGCGAGGATCTGCGCAAACTTGAGCAGGTCGATGTTTTTCCATTCATCCGGCGCGTGCACGGCGCTGCAATCCACCAGATCGGCAACCTTATCCCGACCCTGCACGTTGATCGTGTGGTCGTTCGCGCTGTAGGACGGTTTGAAAATATCCACGTAGCCGATCACCATCGGAAAGCCAGCTAGCCTGACCTCGCACGCATCACCCGGGAGAATCGGCCAGGGTTCTACTTGTGCCGTTGATCTGTTTCCCGCCTCCCATTTTTCGGTGAGCGTTGCCGTGAAGGCCGTGGTTGCCGCATCGATCGCACGGGTGACGCCAAGAGAAGTCCAGCCTGCGTATTTCATACCGTTGACCAGCAGCTCCAAGTCATCCATTTGCGAGTACCTCGAGCTGTTGTCCGCCCGTTAAAAACCCAGGATGTCGCGCCGAATTGCGCGTAGCGATGTCATCAGCGCGTCCGGCGTCGCCGTAGATCTGATAAGCCACCAGCAGGGAAGGCAGCGTTTCCCGCGGCACGTATTGAACAATCCGTGCAAGGTTTTGCTCAGGATTGGGCACGGCCTGAACCACACTGGTACGCAAATCAGACAGTGCAACGTACACCTCATCGTTCGGAGTGACTTCGCTTTCGGCGTCTATACGGTCGACCAGATCCTCACGGACCTTGATTGCTGCCTGGTAGCTGTCGTAAACGGTTGGAACAGGGAATGTTTGGGTAACACCAGGCGCTGTCTGAGTTGCTCCTGTCGTTGCCGGCGCCGCCCCCGTCGCCGTCTGAGTGGTGCTCGCCGTCGTAACCACCGGGGTTTGTGTGACGACCGCCGCCTTGGCGGCCTCGGCTACAGCCACCTGGCGCACTAGTGCATTCATCGCGATTGCATTGGTGGTCTGCTGCTGGCGGCTTGGCGTCGCGGTACTGCCCGAAGAGGTCCTCGGCGAACGATCAAACAAACTGGTCAGCATGCTGAAAGCGTTTATTCCAAAAGCGGAGCGCACCGAACCGATCAAACCTGTGATACGGCTGACCATATTCAATGGCTTCTGGACCAAGCTTGAAGCGTCGGAAACAAGTCCACGCGCTTGCAGGTAAAAGTCGGACGCTGCCTTCAAGTCACCGGAGAAGCTCAATCCCGGCGCCGCCATGTACTCACCAAGGGATGCCAGCCCTGACGCAGCAGATTCCGCCACGTAGGCGGGGAATCCTGTGGTCACGAAGTCAGACACAAAGCTTTTTTCCGCCGCCTCTGTGACAGCGTTGCCTTTAGCGCTGATTGCGTTGACGGTATCGGCCTTGGCCGATGGATAGGAGGCCTCGCCCGCTTCGAGAAAGGTCAACCTGACCAGACACATACCGCCTTCACTGGTGCTCTCGCTGATCCCCAAGCCGCGGCATTCGACCGTCAACTCGCCGCGATACGGGTGCACCAGCACACCGGGGCCGGTGGTTTCGCACGCCTTGATCAGCGCGTCGCGCTGGGCCTGGTATTCCAGCCCGATCAGATAACCGGAGACCGAAAACTCCCGCGCCTTGCGACCAAGATCTTCAGTGTAAGGAACATCTCGCTGAGCATGTTCATGCACTGCCTGCCTGCGGCCGTGAGTGCTTTCAGCAGACTCGACAAAAAAAGCAACACCGCGAAAACTCGCGGGACGGTAGTTGTCTCTCCAGGTCATGGCCTTGCTCCAACACAACAACCGGACCAATGCCCGGAGGGAATTAAGATGAATACAGGTTCGCCACAAACCGCTTGAGGCGCTTTATGATTGAGAGAACTCATATGTCAGAAGGGATATCGAATTGATTAAGCTTGGAGCTGTTTTTCTGTTGCTATTGGCTGGAACCGCTCAGGCGGCAGACCGCCTGCAGACCGTAGAGATTTCGGGCTTGTCTGCTCCTGGCACCCCAGCGATGGGCAAAGAACTTGGGTTCACCGAGTGCACAGATAAATATCGCTATTACGAGTGCAAACGTGGCAAACCAATGGTGGTTTATGGCGCCACCACCACATCCGCTTCGGTTTTTATCGATGGCAAAGACAACTTCTCGACAAAGAGTGATTCCAGGGAAGGGCCAAAGGTATCGGACGTATCCCCGGAACAGTTGTCGTATCGGTCTATCCGCCTTGATTTTCACCTGACCGAGCGAGAAATCCTCGAGCACGCATTGCTGGCTGATGGCTGGTTAAAAAGCGGTACCGGTAACTCCCGTGAGTATTTCAAAGAAGGTGTTCCAGCCACCTTCAGCATTCACCGTTCGCTCACTGTTTTCAGTCCGATGGATTTAGCCGAAGTGAACCGACAGATCACCGCACTGAAAGAAAAGGCTGGCGAAGCGGCCAAAGCCAGCGCGAGCTCAAATTCCTTCATTGATGCAATGAAGAAATAGTTCAACCTGGTGAAGCCATCGAGTAGCCAAGATTCGTATCGAATTGAGCACCTTGGCTTCCCTCTGTTTTCACTTGCGCACCTCGCGGCATGTTAGTGAAGTCCACTTTCACGCGAACTTCAGAAGGCTGTTGTTGCACCGGAGTGATCTTGGCCGACTCGTTGCCGACCCGTGCAGCGCGGCGACCGATATCGGACAGATCCGCTTCAGGGCCTGGCAGGATACGGGCAGACTCTATACCGACCTGGGCTGCACGCCGGCCGACATCGGATGGGTCTTTTTCAGACCCAGACACGGCGGCACCGATCTCGGACGGCTGGATGTGAGGTGTAGTTTGATTTGGCGCCGCCGCCTCTCTGCCGTCAGTTCCATTTGTTCCGGCTTCGCCAGCAGCACCGGAAACCTCGATCCCCAACAGCTTCGCAGCCCAGTCGGGAATAGCAGCTTTCATCGCGCTGACAGCGTCCTTGATCTTAGCGCCGAGAATCGCGCTCAAGTCCCAACCGGTCATGTATTTGATCAGGCCGTTGAGAGCTTCCATGATCAGTGTGGCCGGGTTGTACTCCTGCCAAACCTTGACGATGCCGTTGATGATCCCATCGCTGAAAGCTGCTTTAACGCCCTCCCATTTTTCCTCAAAGAAGGAAACGATGTTTTCCCAGTTTTTGTAGATCACGGTCGCGGCAAAACCAATGGCAAAAACCGCAGCCAGGAACCAGCCAACAGGCGTTGCTGCCAACGCGAACCCCAGCCCCTTGAAGGCCACTGCTAAATTGAGAATGCTCATAACGAGCCCGCCGCCGATATACGCCCCCAGCGCTGCGAAGATCACATTGGCGCCGCCAAAGGTATCCGACAGCCAGCCGACGGCGTCGATTACAGGCTGAATTCCAGCGTACAGGTCACCGAGAAAGCCGGTGACTTTTTCGATATTGCCCGGCAAATTCTGAGCAAAGCTCGTGGCGAACGCTTCGATCTGAGGGCGATACTTAACGATTGTCTCCGTCAGCCATTTTCCCATCTTGCTCAACTGTGGAACAAGCGCGGTACCGATGACGTTACCTGCGCCCTGCAGTGCAAATTTCAGCGTATCGATGACATCGCCAAATTCTTCCCCTTGGCGAACTGCATCGTCGGTCAGAACGATACCCAGTCGGGCGGCCTCCGCCGTCATCTCCCCTAAGCCGGCGCTACCACCCCTGATCAGCGGCAGGAGCTCAGTCGCGCTCTTACCAAAGATTTTCACAGCGGCCTGTGCTTGTAGCGCTGGGTCTTTTATTTTCGAGATTCGGTCAACGAACATGTTGAACTGTTCATCAGTCGATTTCAGGGAACCATCCGCATTTTTGAGCTTGATACCAAGCCCAGAGAACATATCCTTGAATTCCTTCGAACCCTTGGTTGCATTGCCGACGGCAAGATTCATTTTCATGAGTGCGCCGGCCAACGTCTCAGCGGACGAGCCGGAGAGTTTCGCGGCGAACCCCAACTGCTGTAGGCGCTCACGACTAGCGCCGGTACGCTCAGCGGTATCACCGATAGCGCCCGTTGCATCCGCGTAACCGTTAATGAACACTCCCAGTGCAGCACCGGTGATGCCCAGCGTAGCCCCCAGACCAAGCAGCTTTGCCGAGCTTTCACCAACAGCGCTACCGACACCGCCCAGGGCTCCACCTACGTTCTTCAGACTTTGAGTGAACACCGGAAGGCCTGCCCGATCCAGCGACTTGCTGATCCCTGCGCCGACCGCCTGAACCTTACCCATGATCCCGCGCAAGGGAGCGGTAATCCGGTCGACGGCCTTGATGATTACGTTCAATCCGTAGCCGTTATCTGCCATCCCGTCCACTCCTCTGCCCGTTCAAGCCACCAGTTCAGCTCCTCAAAGTCCATTTCCATAACTTCTGAAGGCTGCACTCCCATCACCTTGACGACGGCAGTCACGCCTGACTGCCACCCCCCAGGTGCTTGAGCAAAAAATCGCGCGCCTCTTGCAGCAACACGGCCTGGTCGTCTTCATCCATTTCATCGATGAAGGCAGGTGTGCGACCGGACATCTTCGCGCTCAGATCAATGAGCGTGGAGAAGTCGAGATCGAGCGCGCCATTACCTTTGCCATCAGACGTCACGCGCAGCGTGTGCCCACGCAAGTACTTCAGCTTGCGGGTCAGCGTCAATTCACCGACTGACTCAGAGCCGAACTGAACCGGTTGCTTAAGCGTGATTTGTTTTTCCGTTGCCATTACTTGACCTCCTCGGCCGACATGCCTTCAAACCGAACAGGGATATTGCCCTCGCCAGTGTTGCCGGTGCCCTCGTTGGCGTACCAGGACTCGCGAAGAACGATCACTTTGCCGTTCGCCAACTCTAGGGTGATCGTGGCATCGACCGTATCGAGCAGCGCTTCGAGGCTCATTTCTTGACGATCGGTGATCTCCCCTTCGATAAAGGGAATTTGAGGTGTCTCTTTATAGCCATGAACGCGATCACTCCCAACGACACCCTCCTTTTTGGGGCGGCCGATGTTGTAGGTGAAATCGCCCTTGGCGAAGTACATGTCGCCGTTGATCTTCAAGCTGATGATGCCGCCAATGCGTTTGCCAGCCATTTGTTGGTTCTCCTGAAGTCCGCCTTACAGGCGGAACTGAATTTTGTTGGCGACGATCCGCAGTTGATTGACCAGGTCCGGAGGCAAAAGCACATCCATCCGGTTCGGGTCACTGGCATTGCGCTCGGCAATGAGGTTGGCCTTGAAGTCGTCGATGTTCTCGACCAGGCCCAACTCCTCCCACTCGCGGAACTTGGAGATGGCTTCCGCCTTCATCACGACCGGCGTGACCACTGCCTGACCGATGCCGTAACGGGTACCGTCGTCGGCAAGTTTGTGGCGCGGGTACTTGCGCAGGACGTAGTCGCGCCAGTCGTGGCGGATGTACATCAGGGTGAACAGCGTTTCGCTGTCCAGGTAACTGATATCCGATGCGCCAGCTGCATTGGTTTTGTATGTGGTGATCAAACGCTCGACGAGCATCACGCCATCGGTGCTTACCTTCGTGGTCGCGATACCGTCGAACAACAGCAGGTTGCGCTCCTGGTTGGTCAGCCGATTGGCGGCTGCCGGTGGCAGGCACCACACGTAAGGCAGGTTCTGAATCGGTCGAGCTGGATCAATCGCCGCGTAATACGCAGCGATCGCCATCGTTTCAGCGGCCTTTTCGTAAGCCGGCATCGGCTCGTCGTTGGCCATCGCGATGACCAGGTGCTCATTGTTGTGGGTGCGTCCCAGTGCGCTGAGCGTACCCTGCGTACCGCGTGCGGCCGTAAAGGCATGCGCCTCAATTTCACGACCCCAGGCAAAGCGACTATCTAGCTCTACTTTGAGCTCGGCCAACGTTGCGGCATCGGAATACGCGACGCCCCAGGCGTGGAACCACTCATCACCGATAGCAGCCAATGCCGTGGCCAGCGAAGGGTTGCTAGTGCCACCGGCAAGCCCGGTAATGACAAGCGTCACCCCCGCAGGGAGCGCCTGGCCGGCGTAGTAGTTCACCCGGGCATTGATGCTGTTGCCAGCTTCGCCTTTATGACGGCTGGTGAGCGTGACCGTGCCGGTAGCGGCCGCCGCAGTGACTGGCATGTCGGAGGCGGCTGTAATCGCCGCGGCAACAGCAGTGGCAATGATCGCGGCAGTGTTGCCGCTGATAACGCCAACGGATACACGCCGGCCAGCGATCATCAGTTCGATAGTGCCCGACGCTGTGGCGGTACCGCTGAATACCAGGGTACCGGTCGCTGCAACGCCGGCGGCATTATCAACCAATGGCATGACTTGCAACTCGGTGTAGCTATCAACGGCCAAAGCCGCACGGACCATGCCCGCCAGCATCGAACCCGCACCGAACTGGGTGTCGGCTTGTGCAGCGCTGGTGATACGGATCAATGCGCCCGCAGGCGCGAGGCCTGCGACGAGCTTTTGCCCGATCAGCAGACGGCGATAAGTCACGGCCTGGGGGCCACTCACCGCCTGACTGTTATCGATCTCGCTGTACACGCCTGGCTTGCGCAGGGCGCCGGGTCCCGGAATGGTGTTATATCCGATGCTCATTGTTTGTCACCCTTGGGTTTCAGGTCCTGCACGGCAGGCTCGACGATTTCAATGTCACCGGCCGCTGCCTTGCGGACCCAGTAACTGTTCATTTCAACCAGCTTGCCTTCCACAGGCAGGGCCTCATAAGTCACCGGGTCGCGCACCAGGCAGCCGACGGCGGGTTTAACGTGCTGTTGCGTTGTCATGGGTTCAGGTCCTCGATGATCGTTTTGGCACGATCCGCCGGATTGGGTTGCGCGTTACTCAGGCTGTACTCGGTCGTGACCGTGTTCAGGTCCGGCAAGCTCTGGTTGAACAGGTCATCGGGGTGTCGGTCCAGGTACTCGGCCTCGAAGATGAGGCGGCAGGCGCCGGTCAGTTGCTCCGACTGATCGAGCAGGACCATGCGAGAACGCTGTAATTGCAGGTCGTTCGCCGTTCCGCCGAGGGTGTCATCCATGAGCAGCAACCTTTCGGCCTGTCGGGCTAAGGTGTCCAGCGTGTCGTCCAGTGCATCGTTGCCTTCGGCGTGGATCTCCACCACCAGCTCTACCTTGCGCAGGTACTCGCGAGGCGCCTGGTTAAAGATCTCGCTCGACTCGTCCATCGTGTAAACGATGATCGCGGGGAGTTCGCTCTGCCATCCGTTGGAAATGAGCGGCCTCACCCGGCTGGCATAAACGCTGACCCCGGCATTGGTAGCGCCCAGCAGCACCGCAACGGCCTGCTTGCGGATCAATTCTCGTGGGTGTGCCATGGTCATACCTTCCGAAGGGGGATCGTCACGCCGGCCACGCCATCGAACTGCGGCTCACTGATCATGTACAACACACCGCGAGCTCGAACCCGGTCACGATTTGTTGGGTTGTTTGGTAGATCGACCAGGCGAATGCCAAGGATTGGGTTTTGGCTCGACACCGGTGCACCTGTCTCCGGGTCAACGGAGATGTGTGCGGTATCGAACACGGCTTGGGCCAGAGGCACGCCGGGCTCTACCCCATCAGTCAGCCAGTACACAGCGCCCTCAGGATCGAGGGTCGCTGATGGTTCGCTGAAGGTGCGGATCGAAACGCCGAGCATGCGCTGGGCCATTGAGGCCCAGCCCATTTACACAGGCGCCGGAGCAGATACGCCGTTGAGTCGGCAGGCACCGGTCGCGCTCGGGTTGGCCGCGATTTCGGTGGCCATGCCGACCAGCACCAGGCCGGTGGCAGACACGTTGGTCAGCACTCGGGTGCTGGTGTTCATGAACAGCAGGTCGCCCACTGCCCAGGCCTGGGCGCTGGTTTTGTTCAGGCCAAAAACACCTTCGAGCTTGAGCACCACCGGTGCACCAGCCACTTCAGTGGTAGCTGCCACGCCGATGACCGAACCAACTTTATAAAGCTCACCGGAGACAGTGCCCCCTGCCGGTGCAATAACAGTGAGGCAGTCGCCGTTCTGGATGAAAGTCTTCATGCAAGGTCCCCTTCAGAGACTGAAACTGGAAAACGAAAAAGGCGCCACGCGGCGCCCTTTGGGGTTCAGGTCGAACTGGACGGTTATGCGCCTGGGTTCTTGTACGCGCCGCGGTAATCGATCCAGCCGGCGCCGAACACCAGACGGGCCTTGATTTCCATCCCGTCTACTTCGAAGCCTTCGCGGGTTTCGGTGAACACACCCTGCTCGCCTTCGAGGTAGGCGTATTCGAAGGTGTCGACCGCCCCCGGAGCGGCATACAGGTACCACTGGTTACCGGTGATGCGAGCATCCACAATCACGGTCAGCGAGGCGTTGCGGACATCGTTGATGTCTGCGTTCTTCGCTGGCACATAATTGGAACTGGTGAACTGGTACGCCTCGAGCTCTTTGTCAGGACCGACAACCAGGAATTCCGGCGCCAAGTTGAGGAACTCGCCCGCCTTGCTTTTCTGCTTGCGCATCGCAGCGCGAGCCGCCGCCAGGGTGGTGGTGTTGATAGCACCGCCGCTCCCTGCAACGTTGCCATGGGCCGCGTCGAAGAACGGGGTACCGTCAGTGAAGTTGGGGTTGCCGAGCAGAAGCGCCCAGACCACGTTGGACTCAGTCGCGGCAGCAGCGTTACCCAGCGCTGCCGGGATGCGAGTGAGCGCGCCCAGGTCATCGTTTACGATGGTTTCCCAGGTGATGGCGATGATCTTACCGAACTTGGCAACCTTGATTGGAGCCCCGTCTTCCGACAGCGTACCGTACTTGTACTCGCCGTGTTCCTTGACCTGCTCCAGCGCAGCAATGTCGCCTAGCGCAGCGCGAGTCACGGCACGGAAGTCCGGCACAGTGGTCTGGCGGCCCAGTGGGCGCCAGGTTTGCGGAGCGTTGGTATACGCATCACGCAGGGTGCGATTGACGGTGCTGCCCAGCAGCAGCGGAAAATCGCTGGTGGAGTGCATGCCGGCAGCGCGAACAGCCTGACGGTCGCAGCCCAATGCTGCCCTGGCCAGTTCCTGCGGGGTCATGCCGCGCGCATTACCGCCGGCCATCTCGACGAACTCGCGGGCCATATCCACCAGGCGCATGCCGCGGAACTCGCGGCCGGCGTCTTCCAACTTGACGCTGACGTCGCAGCGGTGCAGCAAGGCGTTCTGCATGGCAGCGCGTTTCGCGTTCAGGACGGTTACGTCCAGGCCGCCGGTCACAACAGTCGGTTGGCTGCTGCGGGTGTTCGGCTGATCCTTGGCCTGTTTCTCGGCAACCTTGTCGATCAGCGCGATGCTGGCATCGGCAACGGAAACGCCACGTTCAACCAGATCATCGATGAAGGCTTCGTCATCCAGCTGCACCTTGCGAGCCATGGTGCGGATGTTCAGGCTGCGCTTACGCTCCGCTTCGGCGGATTCGCGGCGCAAGGTTTCGTCGGCCGCGCGTTTCGCTTCTTCCGCCGCGCGCTTCTCTTCTTCGGTCATTGCATCTTCCTCTTGGGTCGTAGGCACGGCGGCCGTTGTTCCGGTTGGCTGGTTTGCCTCCCGAACTTCAAAAATGGTGTTGAAGCGCTGCCCTTTGTATTCGTCGGCAGTCTTGGCGCTGCGGAACTTGCCGCCGTCGTCAAAGCCGATCGGAACCAGTGAAAGCTCCATGGGCTCCCAATCGACAGCGCGATAGGTCGGCAGCTTGTCGTCGGCGCTTTCAGTCACCTCGTATCGGTGCACCGCATAGCCGACGCTGATGTTGCGAAGGATCCCGTCCTGGACGTCGCTGAAGATTTTCTCGACGTCATCGCGCTTACTGAATCGGACCAGGGCACGGCCCTCTGCCCCATCGATCCAGGCCTTCTCGACCACGCCAATCACGTCGCCGAGTTCGTAGGAGTTATGAGCGTTCAGGAATGGGGCGCCGTTGTTGAGGCGATCCAGCCGGACCGCATCCTCGCTGACCTCGAGCTCTTCCATGTAACTGCCTACATCCCAGGACCAACGGCGCCCTTTTGCGCCAGTGGTCCATGTCAGCTCGACAGTCCGCGCGTCAACGTCTACCGATCCCGCCCGCACAGCGGCGCGCAGGCTGAGCATGGGAGTTTCATGGGTCTTGTTCGTCGTCGACTGGGTCTGATTTGCCATCGTCGGTTTTCTCTTCAGTAGGTGGCGTCTGACTGGCTGCACCGGCGGCGGCAACCATGCGAGGGTCGCAGTCGAGGACCAGGCCAAGGCTGTCGATCAGTGCGTTGGAATCGGCAATATCCTTGGCGTGTTGCTTTGGATCGGTGACACCAAGCTCGCGCAACGCATCCGGCCACGTTGTCAGCCCGTTGCGGACTCGATCTTTGACGTTGTCGGTTTCGGTCTTCGGATCGACCATGTCGCGGCGCGGCGGTACCCATTGGGCTTTGACGTCATCTCGAACGCCCGCAGGGAGGAGCACTTGCGCCTCCATGAACCAGCGCCAGACCTGATCGCAGAGCTGAGGAATCAGCATTCGCCATTGCCACACGTCCACGCGCCTGGCGAAATGAAGCCAGCCGAGGCGACCACTCGAGAAATTGACGCCCTTCAGGTCACCGGTCAGCAGTTCGTAGGGGATACCCATGCCCACCGCCATTGCGTGCAACTGCTGCCATGCATAGGTGGTGTAACCGTTGAACGACGGTGGAGTGCCAAAACTGACGCTCTCCCCAAAGCCGAGCTCCTGGATGATCCCGGGCTCAACACGATCCAATAGCGGTGGTTTCTTCCCTCCTGGTGCGCTGCTGTTTTCGTCCTTGGTGATGAAGGCTGCGAAGCAAGAGGCAATTTTTGCCTGCTCCATCACCGCATCTTCCATCTCGTCGAAGCTACGCATGCGCTGCATGACAGGAGCGAACCAGGTGTAGCCTCGAGCTTGGCCAGGTCGCTTCGGAAGGAAGATATGAATAACGTCTTCGGCTGGAACCCGCTTGGACTGCATCGAGCCCCAGACGCGGTTACCGCCCGGGTGCTCATCGAAAAGCCAGTAGGCAACCCGGCGACCCAGTGCGTCGAACTCAATGCCCTGGATGATCCTGTTCAAGCCGACGATGTCTGCCTTGCTCTCGTCGAGAAAATCCGGCTCGAGCAACTGAAGCTGAACCGGAACCGGCAGGCCGTCGGAACTGAACCGGCGCCGACGGCGCAATAAACACTCACCGGATTCCGCAACCGTCTCCATGATCTTGTGCTGCAGGCCGTAGAAATTCTCCAGGCCGTCAGCATCGCAAAGTGTGGTTTCTGCCCAAGCCTTCCAGAGAGCGACCAACACTTTGTTGTCGCGATCCTTCCCCATCGGACGGGGCACGATGCCGGCGCCGACTACGTTGTCAGCGATGCCAGTAACCGCTCGCTCGGCGTATGGGTTGTTCCGACGCATATCACGTGCACGGTTGCGCAGCACAGCAAGGGCTGGGGCGTTTTCAGCGTTGGCATCAGTACCAGCGCTGCGCCAGCCATCATTCCTGCGGCCGCCGGCAGCGCCTTCAAACCGTCGTTTGATCATGTCCAATGCCATGTCAGTACGCAGTTTCTTCAACCGTTGTTCAGAACGCTTCGCTGCCAGACCAGGGAACAAACTGTCGATCATCCCCATGTCAGTACCCCTTGGAGAACGAAGCGAAACGGCGGCCGCCGTCGTTGCTGGCATTGAGGCCAAGCTCACCAGCCATCAACTTGAGGATCCGCATCATCTCGTCGAGTGACCGGTAGGTGACGCTCTTGTCGGCATAGCGGACCGACAACGCCCCTTCGGCGATGGCCGCCTGCAGGGCGTTGTATTGCTCGATCGTGTAGGCCATCAGTTTTTATTCCAGTGAGAGGATTTCTTCCGCGGCCGTTCTTC
>LNAP01002263.1_pt1 | contig 19457 bp, 25 predicted proteins | sample 602601 | NCBI WGS metagenome assembly LNAP01 (sample SAMN02440304, study PRJNA202911) | soil metagenome | biome: Subtropical and temperate rainforests or woodlands; isolation source: soil samples (1 kg each in a 20% v/v slurry with milli Q water) were... ...
TCCGCCCCAGCGCATCTATGGCAGCATGTGATTTTCTGGGTCAGCATTCATTTTCGCCTAGCATAATAAATGCGCATTGTCAATAGCGCAAGAATCATGCCATTTATGATCCATTCATAATAGGCCAATCTGCTATCTGCGCCTAGCATAATAAATGCACATTGTCAATAGCGCAAGAATCATGCCATTTATGATCCATTCATACTATGCCCGATTCCCCGCGCAGCTTGTGCGTGCCCGCGTTTGGGGTGCAGGGGCAAGCCCCTGCGGATACGCCCTTGGTGGTCATCTCCGACATAGGGCCGTCTGCTCGCGGCGGCGACTCATGCCAGCCTGTCAGCCTACCGCGTCCTGCTGACTGCCTTTCGCGGCATCGTTCATCTCACGGCGTGGCTTGGATCCGACGTGCACACGCCAGCCGTCGGCGCCGCGCCAGCCTGGACCGGATCGGTACGACTTCACGTTGCCGCCTTTGCTCGCGTGCGTCCTGTGCGGCTTCGTCCATCATCAGTCGCCATTCTCGGGCAAGGTTGCAGGTGAGTGAGAGCCATCGCAGGTCCGTCGGGTCAAACCGTCGGCCTTCGGGCGTGACCAGGAATCCGGCTTCAAATGAAAAACCGGCCCAGGGGCCGGTTAGCTGTCGATCCTTCATGATGCAAGCATCCTTTGCCGTCGTGTGGTCATGGATCCATGCACGGCCCGTGCCAGTTTCCGCCTTAACATAATATACAGACTATGCGCGTTGCCCCCGACGTAAACCATTGTCCCGCAAAGAATTATCACCGTTGGCGCGACCGCCGCGACGGCCGCGCTTAGCCTGTCCCACAGTGGGCCCCAGACCCGCCGTTCTGCGGGTGTGGTTGCTTCTTCCAGGTTGACTTTGACAATTGCGCTGGGATCGGCTTTGGCCAATTCGACCAGCGCGGCGAGGTGTGCCGCCGTCATCCGTTTTTCCCCTTTCCGCCATTGCATGACCGTCGTTCTCGAAACCTTGAGACGTGCTGCTACTGCTGCGTCACTTTTCCGCTCGCACATATCCCGCGCCGTGTCAAGCAATTTATTTAGCGTGTTCATGTAAGCTTCCGGTTGACAAAGGGTCAGCCTTAAGCTTACATGCCCGGGTGTTAGCCGATGGCTGACACCGGCAGCGGGGTTCGCCCGAGCCCCGCCGCCGTCCTCGGGCAATCGGGCAGGGGAATCGGGACATGAATCGGAAGCAATGGCTTGAGGCTTATTCGATGGCGCGTGCAGTGCGTCGCTGCGAAGAAGCGTTGTTCGGCGGCAAGTTCACATCGCTGGGTCTATCGACCGAGTTTGTGGCCGATAGGGTCGCAGGTCGTCATGAGGACGGCCGAGTCATCACGGCCGACCCGCTGCGGTTCCGTGCTGGCCTGCTCGGCGGCTTGTCGCGCATCAGCGGCCGGGCGGTGCGCTCATGAGTTCGACCGATGTTGCCGCGTTGGCGGCTTTCGTCTTTTCGTTGATGCTGGTGGTGTCCGGCGTGCTGCGCATCATCCGCGCAGTGCGTGAGGCCCGCCGCCGTGCGCTGGTCCAGCAATGGCGCGCTGACGTGGCGATGGCTGAGGCCATGCGCGGGGTCAAGCGCGATGCTTGGGAGCACGTCCGGTGATCCGCTGGTATGTGCTGCTGCTGCTGTGCCTGTTCTTCATCATGCGGCCGTCGGCGCCGCCGTCGGTCTGGGTGTTCTTCGGCGGCCTGGGTGGGCTTGCGGCCTATCGGCTCGGGTTGAACAAGCTGTTTCGGCTGGTGCGCATGCGTGCGCGTCGCCGCCGCCGCATGGCCGCGCATGCTCGGCAGGTGGATGATCGTGACTAATTCCTGGCATGACAGGTTCCGCGATCCCGTTCCGGGATCTTCTGTGGTGCAGGCCCAGCCGCTCGGGCTTGTGCCGCCGGTGAGCTATGAAATCGAGCATCGGTGGTCTGACGGCCCGTGGATGCCCAAATGCCGCTACGGGTCCGATCTGGACTTTGCCTGCTACCGCGTCCGCTACTGGAACCGGCTTTGCCGGGGCCGCCGCACGTTCCGCGTGGTGTCTGTTTCGGGTGCCAGCCGCTCGGTGATCTACGGGGACGCGGCGGGGGTGCGGCATGGCTGAAATGTCCGGGGCTTCTCGACTCCCCTCGTCTAATAGGGGAGTCAGTGAAACTGAACAAGTAGGGGTGGTGATCGACTGGTGCGCCGCTTCTTTCGATTTGCTCGCTGTTTTGGATGTGTCTTTGCAAGGCTTTGCAGATGATCGCGTTTCGTTCGTCGATGATTTGAACGGCCCGGTCGGCTTCAATGCGTTGTCGGTGGCCGGCGCGATTCGGGATCACTTCTTCGGCGATCTGTTCGAGCTTGGCGAGCCATCGCGCGGACGGTTCTACAACTGGCGCTGTGCGATGCATCGGGATGGTCAGCACGTTGGCCTGCTTGAGTTTGGCGGCATCAACACAATCCGCCAGGATGGCACGTACACGGCCCGGCTTGAGCTGACCGGCGAAGGCTGCCGCCTGTATGAAGCAAGCAGCGGTTGTGACCATGCGGAGCGGTGGTCGCAACTCGCTTCGCTGCTTGGCGCTGTAGACGCGCGCCTTACGCGCGTCGATATTGCGGCAGACGATTTCCTAGGGTGCTGGCCGGTGTCCTGGGCGCTGGAGCGCTACAACGATGGCTCGTTCGATCGGCGCGGCCAGCGTCCCAAGGCCCGTTTGATTGACGACATGGGCAACCGCACCGGCAAGACGCTTTACGTCGGATCTCGCAAGTCTGAGCAGCAGCTGCGCGTCTATGAGAAGGGCCGCGAGCAGGGCTCACCGGACAGCGAGTGGGTTCGCTATGAAGGCGAGTTCCACGCAAGCAACCGGCGTGAGCTGCCGTTGGACATGCTGGTGGATCCGGCGCCCTACCTCGTCGGGACCTATCCGGTGCTGGATTTCGTCGGTGGCATCGGCGAGCGCCTGCGCATTGCCACCGAAAAGCTGCTCGCCAATTGCGACCGCGCTGTGCGCGCCTTCCGCCACCAGTATGGCCCGATGCTCAACGCTCTGCTGCACGCATCCGGCGGCGATGAAGCCACGCTCGGCCGGCTGATTGCCGGCACGGCCCGCTCGAAGCTGCCGCCCTGGTGCCCACGCCCGGAAGATGCGGTGCAGCTGCTCACGGCAATCCTTTTCGCCCCGGTGGGGCATATCGACGGCCAGAACGGCCAGGAGTTTGACCATGCAATTGCTGATTGATGTGCGCGAAGCAAAGATTGACACCAAGTCGGGCGTGAGCCGCAAGACCGGCGCGCCTTACTCCATCCACGAACAGCCCGCTTACGTGACGCTGCCCAATGGCGAGACGCGGCGCGTCACGCTCCAGCACGAGCCTGGGGAAAGGCCGTTGGAAGTGGGCCAGTACACGCCCAAGGCCTCCGCTTACTGGGTCGGCGATTTCGGCGCTCTGTCGATCAGCACGCGTGCCCGGCACTGGGAAGCTGCCGTCAAGCCTGTTGCCGCTGCATCGGCGCGGTTGGGCTGATTTGTGTCTGTCTGCGTCGTTCTCAATGCAGATGGCACGGTGACCCAGACCGGGCAGGCGGTGACCGAGTGTTCAGGCTATGTGCTTGTTTCGGCCGCTGAGAACGCGCAGACGCAGATTTTGATTGACCTGTTCTCCTGGCCTGCGCCGGAGGTGGTCACTGATTGGCTGATGGGTTCGATGATGCTAGTTCTTGCGCTTAATGCGGTGGGCTATGTCGTCGGAGCTGTCGTCAAGGCGGTCTCTACTGAGCGCGACTGACCATCGCACAACCGGGCATTTTGCCCATCACTGAGGAGAGTAAGCGTGGGTGACGATTACAGCAGCATCTTGACCGGTCTTTCGGTCGCTTCCGGCGTTGCCGCCATTATCGGCGCCGGTGTTCTGAAGGCCGCCCCGGGCTTTGCCCGCTGGCTGACGAACAAGGTGGCGACCTTCTTCCGCTGAGTGGATGAAGGGGGAAGGGCGCTCCTTCGGAGCGCCCCGACTTTTCATGAATATTGAACCCGACGAAAGCGAGACCGACGATTCTGGGGACGAATGGTGCCCGGAGTGCTTCGGCGATGAAGTGATCTACCTATCCGACACCGGGCAATTTTTTTGCGCTGAATGTCGGATCATCATTGAATACTAGGGGGTTGCCGTGGATTTCAGCGCAGTGCTTGCAGGCTTGTCTGTTACGGCGGCCGTTATGGCGATTATCGGTGCCGGCTTGCTTATGGCCGCTCCTGATTTTGGCCGTTGGTTGACGAACAAGGTCGCAGGCTTTTTTTCCGGAGATGATGAGGATGAGTCGCCTCATGATGAATTCGTTGAAGGCGAGCGTTATTTCTGCGATTCGTGCGGTTGGGAAATGGACTACGACACCGCGCTTGCATCGGCGGATGCGGGATATTGCTACAAGTGCGCAGTGGAGTTTGAATAATGCTTGTCTGCATGGTGTTTGCACTGCTCGGCGGTCTCGCCGGCCACGCGGCCGCGCTCGGCATGAATGAGGCGAGCCAGTGAGTTTCCGTGCTCTCTTGGTATTTCTGGGTGTCCTGCTGCTGATGATGAGTGGCAGCGTATTTGCGGGGACCTCACAAGCTCAAGCTTTGTCCCAATGTCAGAATGATGCGTCAGTTTATGTTCCAAAGGAAACTAATCTAATTGTTGAGGCTGGAAAGTGTGAGGTTAAGGGTAGTTCGGCGGCTGGCTTCTATTATCAGTGCTCTTATAAAGTTGCGGAGTATTATAACGGGCCGATCGGAACCAATATTTGTGGGACGTATGCGTTTGACGTTGCAAATAATTGTCCGTCAGCGCCGAATCTCGGTGCATCGTTTGTGCGTGGTAGTTCAACAGTTTGTTCCAACGGCTGTCAGTACAAGCAGAACAGTGCCAGTGGCGTTGACGTGTGCGTTGGTGAGGGGTCGAGTATGTATTGTGCGGCGTCGTCCTGGAAAGCGTCGGGGCAGGCGTGCACGGCTACTGACAAGCCGCCGGAAACCTCTTATGACCCGAACAAGGCCACGTGCGCGACCCGCCCAGGCATGACTGAATGCGTCAAGCCGAATGGTGAGCACTGCGTGACCGGTGCCGCTGGCAGTACGTTGTGCTGGACGCCTGATTTGACCGGCCCGCGCATGACCGCGGATGGTACGTATGCCGGAGACCGTGAGGTTGCGCCGGCCACGCCCACGCCGCCAGCCAATCAGGCCGAAAGCGCCCAGATCGCCAGTTCGCAGACCACCATTAACGGGAACACCTACAACACCACCACCTGGAGCGGCACCGGCAATACCGGCGGTCAAAGCAACACCGGCGGCGGCCAGGACAGCGGCGTTGGCGGTGACGGCAGCGGCAACGGTGACGACGGTTCAGGCGATGGCGCAGGCCCGGGTGTCGGTGAGCTGTACACCGGCACCGGCGACACGGTGTCCAGCGTGTTTGCGAAATTCAAGACGGAAGTTCAGGGTGCGCCGCTGCTTAATTCTGCGTCCAATTTCCTGGGCGGCTGCTCCGGTGGCGGCCAGTGTCCCAATGAGACGTGGGATGGTGGCGAGTGGGCTGGCAAGCATGATCTGAGCGCCTTGTGTACCGGCGCGCTTGCAAGCCTGCTCGGCTTTGCGGGTTGGGTGATGATGGCTGGCTTTGCCGCCGTCGCGTTGCGCTGGGCGCTGCTGTGAGCCTGCGCCGCGCGTCGCTGTTCGCGGCCGGCGTGCTCGTGCTGCTGCTGGTAGTCCAGGACGCCAGTGCCGCAGATCTGAGCCTGGGCGCGCTCACCACCTGGCTTGGCGATCAGATCAAAGCCGTCTGGGGCTTCTTCGTAACCTTCATGAAGGACCTTGTGATCTTCTCGATCGCTAGCACGTTGGAGCTGGTGAAAGTGATCGTAGAGGCCCTGCCGCCGCCGACGTTCCTTACTGATCTTGCCATCTGCACCATCTTGAGCGACGCCGGCCCATGGGCGCAGTGGGTCATCGGCACGTTCCGGCTTGCGGAGGGGTTTGCGATCCTCACCGCTGCTCTGATTTTCCGGCTGCTCCGTGTTGTGCTGACCCTTTTTCAGTGGACCTAGATCATGATTTTCGGGCATGAAGGCCAGCCGGGATCCGGCAAGTCCTATGAGGCAGTGCTGTATCACTTGATCCCTGCGATCAAGGCCAAGCGGCCCGTGTACGTGCGGCTCAACGGAGTGGGCGAGAACCTGGAAAAGATCGCCACCTATTGCGACGTGCCTCTGGAGGAAGTCCAGGCCCTGGTGCGGGTGATGGGTGACCAAGCCATCGCGGAATGGATCGTCTGCGACACGAACGACGACGGCTCGGTCGTGTTTCCGCACGTTGAAGTCAACGCGCTTGTGATCATTGACGAGGTGCATGAATACTGGCCGACCGGTCGCGCTGAGCTGCCCAAGCGCGTCGGCAACTTCTTTGCCAAGCATCGGCATATCAGCCTGGACGTTGTGCTGATCTCGCAAGACTTTAAAGAAGTGCACCGGTCCGTGATCCGGCGCATGCAGAAGAAGAATTTCTACACGAAGTTGGATGCGCTCGGCGACAAGCTCGAAAAGAGCTACAGCGTCCGGTTCTACAACGCCACCGCGCCGGGCAAGTTCGAGCAGATGGCGAGCGAGCGGCGGGCCTATATACCGGCGGTCTGGGAGCTGTACCACGGCGTTCAGCCAGGCGTCGAAGGCAACGCCACCTACAAGGGCAACACCAAGACCCTGTGGGGCGCGAACCGGAAAATGATCATCCTGTACGCGCTCGGCGTGGTGGTGGGCGTCGTCTTGCTCGCTCGCTTCTTCACCGGTGGCGGCAAGGATCCTGCGGTCAAGCCAAAGGAGGCAAAGCCCGCGCCGGCGGTAGTTGTGGAACAGCGGCCCGTCTCCGATGCGCCTTCTCCGACCAAGCAAATCACGGTGCCTACAACCGCGATTGGACCGCAAATCACCCAGGAGCCTGTGAAGCCAAGGTTGCCGCCTGGGCAGCAATACGTGCTCGACCTGGCCGGCACGGCCCGCACGCGCTACGCCGGCAGCTTTGGCGATGACCTGGATATTGTGGAGTGGCGGTCGACCGGCGGCGGCCAGGTCATGGACCGGCTGACGACCAAGCAACTGCAAGCGCTCGGCTGGGAAGTCACGCGCACTGCGTTCGGCGTGATCTTGCGATCGAAGGATCAGGAGATCATCGCGACGGCGTGGCCTGTGGACGATATCGGCGTGCAGTCTGTCAGGCAAACCGAATACATCAAGGCAGCAGCGGGGCCGCCTGCTGGGAGTGCCAGCGACCAGCAGCCGGCATCCGCTGCTGGCGTGTCATCACGCATCGGGAGCGGGGTTATTTCCGCATCCTCGCAAGTCGCCAGCTACGGCGACATCAAGGCCGCGCCGCCCCAGCGTATCTATGGCAGCATGTGATTTTCTGGGGCATGCTTCATTTTCGCATAGCATAATCAATGCACATTGTCAATAGCGCAAGAATCATGCCATTTATGATCCATTCATAATAGGCCAATCTGCTATCTGCGCCTAGCATAATAAATGCGCAGTGTCAATAGCGCAAGAATCATGCCATTTATGATCCATTCATAATAGGTCACCATGCTATCTGCGCCTAGCATAGTCAATGTGCATTGTCAATAGCGCAAGAATCATGCCATTTATGATCCATTCATACTATGCCCGATTCCCCGTGCAGATTGCGTCCGTGCGTCGTTTATAAACCGTTCGTCGGGAAATTGTTGCAAAGTCACTAGTGATGGTCTATGCTTAGAAGCATGAATACTTACTTCCATGCTTCTCCGGTAGAAATTAATGGCATCCGTGGGGATGGTCTTTTTGGAGGGCTTTTCGCCACGTCGAGTCGAGATGCAGCGATGAGTCATGGCCATTTTTTGTACGCGATCGAATCTCCACGCGCGCTTAGCGATTACGTGTTGAATTATGAGCTGGATGGCGCGTTTGAGATCGCGCTTGATCTTGCTGGTGGTGATGAGTCGGTTGCTGATGCAATCATGGCGAAAAGCTGTGAGTCCGATGATGCCGAGCGAGGCTGGGAGTTTCAGAGATTGCGCGGTGTGCTGGCATCAAGGCTTGGCTATACAAGCGTCGAGATGCTGGATGAACATGGGACCACGTGGCTTTGCCTTCCTGGCTGCGTGATTCGCATTGCTCATGAGGGTGATGAGTGAAAAATGATAATCCGGAAACTTCAGCCGCTCGCCAGGCGCGATATGTTGCGTCGGGCAGGCAGATAGCGTGCGTGATCCGTGAACCTGCGGCTATTTCCGCACTTGCATCGCTTGTGGAAATACATGGCGGGGTCACTGCTGCTGTTACTGCTTCTTTGTTGGAAGCATTTGATCGGTCCAGAATGCCCCGACGCTAGATTTTTAAGCGGCCCGGGGTGCAGGGGCGAGCCCCTGCGGATACGCTCCTGGTGGTCATCTCCGGCATAGGGGCGCCTGCTCGCGGCGGCGGCCTGTGTCAGCCTTCCAGGTCACCGCGTCCTGCTGACTGCCTTTCGCGGCATCGTCCATGTCACGGCGTGGCTTGGATCCGACGTGCACACGCCAGCCGCCGGCGTCGTGCCAGCCTGGACCGGATCGGCACGACCTCACGCTGTCGGCGCTGCTCGATTGCATCCTGCGCTGCCTCGTCCATCATCAGCCGCCATTCTCGGGCAAGGTTGCAGGTGAGTGAGAGCCAGCGCAGGTCCGTCGGGTCAAACCGTCGGCCTTCGGGCGTGACCAGGAACCCGGCCTCAAACGAAAAACCGGCCCAGGGGCCGGTTAGCTGTCGATCCTTCATGCGAGCATCCTTTGCCGTCGTGTGGTCATGGACCTATGCACGGCCCGTGCCAGTCTCCGCCTTGACATAATATACATTATGCGAAGTTCCAGACCCCAAGGTCAGACATCGCAACCGGCAACAATTGCAGTGGATCTGGCCAGATACATGAGGCAAATCTGCCTCGCTTTCAACTGGGTAGCGGGCTTGGCGGAAGTTACACAATTTCGCCGATCGGATCGGGCCAGTGGGTGACTTCGACGGTCACGTGCACCAATTCCTCGTGCACGCGCAAGGCTTGCCGAAAGAACTGGGCATCCGCCCGCGCCGTCGTCACCAGACTCACCACGCAAGCGTACTTGCCACGCCCTACGCGCCAGACGTGCAGATCGGTGAGCCGCATCGCACACTTCACGCATGACCGTGTTCGTCCCCGCACGGCATCAGTTCCACCTGCAGCGTGGCATGGTGAACGTTGAACTGCTCCTCCAATGTCGAGACCAATGCGCGTCGCATTTGTTCGGCGTCCACGCCGCTGTCCTGCAGCACCACATGGGCGGTGAGGACCGGTTGCTGCGACCCCAGCGCCCACACGTGCAAGTCATGGACTTCGCGCACACCGGGATGGGACAGCAGCATGGTGCGGATCGCCTCCAACTCCATCCCCGCCGGCACACCTTGCATCAAGACGTTGCCTGCCTGACGCAACAGAGTCCAGGTGCGCGGCAGCACCCACAGGCCGATCAGCACGGCGATGATCGGGTCGGCGATCGTCCAACCAGTGAACTGTATGATAAGTGCGCCGATGATCACGCCCACCGAGCCCAACATGTCGCTCCAGACTTCCAGGTAGGCGCCGCGCACGTTCAAGCTGGTGCCGCTGCCGGCCTTGAGCAGGCGCATCGAGATCAAGTTCACCACCAACCCGATGGTGGCGATCACCAGCATGCCGCTGGAGGACACTTCTGGCGGTTGCCGGAAGCGGCCCGCCGCTTCCCACAGGATGTAGCCGGCCACGACGAACAGCAGGCCGCCGTTGATCATCGCGCCGATGGCCTCCATGCGCGCATAGCCATAAGTGCGCTTGGCATCGGCTGGACGCCGGCTGAGCCGCACGGCGAACAGCGAAATGGCCAGCGCGAACACGTCGGTCATCATATGCGCTGCGTCAGACAACAGCGCCAGGCTGTTGGTCAGCAGGCCGCCGACGACTTCGGCGATCAGGAAGGCCGACGTGAGCCCGAATGCCCACCACAGCGGTTTTTCGTGCTTGATCTCGCTGATGCCGTGATCGTGACCTGCGCCCATCACCGTTCTCCTGTAACGGTTTGACTCACACGCCAGGCCTGGTCCACCGGATGGACGAAGATCACCCCGGAGGGAAGAGCGCCGACGTGTCCTTTATCTCGAATCAGCGCGACAACCTGCTCAACACGCGTGTCTTCGCAATAGGCATCCAGGCGCACCTCCGGCTCGCCCTCTCCACCCATGTCCGCTCGAACGATGGGCGCGTCGGGTTGCACGACGCCGTGCACGCGGCTGAGCGAGAGGTGATACAAGCCTGCCTGATCAAGGGCACGCACAACGGGCCCGGCGTGGGAAGGGTGAACGAAGGCGACGATCAGTTTCATGGTGACCTCACTTCATTGCTTGCAGGTTCATGGGGTGTCGTTGATGGGTATCGACTGTTCAAGGGTGCTGACATAGATCCAGCCCGCATCCGTATGACCGGTACGTCCCACTTGGCGAAATATCTCGACGGCCTTGGCGACCTCGCTGTCCTCGCAGAACAGTTCCATCTGCACTTCGTTGATGACTTTGTCGCCCAACTCGACCGAGTACTGCTGCTCACGCGAACTTAGTGCCCGCAACAGACCCTTCACGTCGAACAGGCTCAGTCGCTGGAAGCCTGCGGCTTCCAGCGCGTGGATCAGGTCAGAGACCCGGTTGCGATGCACAAACGCCTTGATCTGTTTCATGGAGTGGTTTCCTGTGCTTTGCGCTCGGCGCGGTTTTCCAACCATTCGTACAAGACGGGCAACAAGATCAGCGTCAGGAACGTCGAACTGATCAGGCCGCCCACGACCACCGTCGCCAACGGGCGCTGGGTCTCGGCGCCGACGCCGCTCGACAGCAACATCGGCACCAGGCCCAGGATCGCCACGCTCGCGGTCATCAGCACCGGCCGCAGACGCAACGCAGTGCCTTGGATCACGGCTTCGCGTACCGATCGTCCCTTGTCGCGCAGCTCGTTGAGGAAGCTCACCAGCACGATGCCGTTGAGCATCGCCACGCCGAACACCGCGATGAAGCCGATCGCCGAGGGCACCGAGAGGTATTGGCCGGTGACGAACAACGCGAGCAAGCCGCCGATGGTGGCGAACGGCACGTTGGCCAGGATCAGTGCCGCGTACTTGATCGAGTTGAATGCGGTGTAGAGCAACACGAAGATGAAGAAGATCGTGATCGGCACGATCAACGCCAGCTTCGCCAAGGCGCGCTGCTGGTTCTCAAACGCGCCGCCCCACTCGATCCAATAGCCCGCCGGCAGCATCACCTGCTGCTTGATCGCGGCGTTGGCTTCCTTCACGAAGCTGTCAACATCGCGGCCGCGTACGTCCATCTGGATCACGGCATAGCGTTGCAACTGCTCGCGGCGGACGAACGAGTAGCCTTCGGCCACGCTCACCTCGGCGACTTCAGACAACGGCACCAACGCGCCGGTGGCGGTGCGTAGCGGAATTTCGCGCAACTTCTCGACCGAATCGCGAGTCGCCTCGCTCAACCGCACCGCGATGTCGAACCGCTTGACCCCGTCCAACAGCACGCTGACCGGCTCACCGCCCAGACCGTTGCGCACGATGGTCAACACCTCTTCGGCATTCATACCGTGGCGGGCCAACTCATCGCGGTTGACCTGGATGCGGATCTGCGGCTTGCCGACGTTGGCCTCCAGCGATAGATCGGCCACCCCTTGCACCTTGCCGAGCACGCCCTTGAGCTGGCCACTGATGCGATCCAGTTCCTCCAGGTCTTCGCCGTAGAGCTTGAGTGCCAAGGTCGCACGAACGCCGGAGATCAGCTCTTCCACACGCATCTGGATCGGCTGGGTGTAGCCGGGCACCACGTTGGGCACCACCTTCTCCAGCATCTCTTGCATCGCCTCTTCGAGCTGCTTGATGTTACGGCCCGAGGTCCATTCGTCCTCGGGCTTGAGGGCGGTGTAGATCTCCATGTAATTGACGTCGGCGGTCTCGCCCTTTTCAGCGCGTCCGATCATCGCCAGCGTGGTCTCGACTTCGGGAAACTGCTTGAAGGCCGCGGCGATGGTGTTGCTGGTCTTGATCGATTCGTTGAGCGAGGTTGACGGGATGCCCGTCACGCGCCACATGATCGAACCTTCCTGCAGCTGCGGCATGAACTCCTTGCCCAGGAACGGGAACAGCGCCAGGCTCGCCACCAAAGCGACGACGGCGCTGATGACGACTACGCGCTTGTTGGCCAGCGCCTTGTCCAGCAACGGCCGGTACCCGCGCTTGATTCGGGCCACCAGCCAGGTATCGCGTTCCGGCTTGGGCTTGAGGATCATCGAGGCCAGCACCGGGATCAGGGTCAGGCTCAGAATCAACGAGCCCGCCATCGCGAAGGCGATGTTGAAGGCCATCGGTTTGAACATCTTGCCTTCTAGGCCCTCCAGCGCGAACAGCGGCAGGAACACCACGATGATGATGCCGATCGCAAACGTAATCGGGTTCGCCACTTCCTTGGCCGCCGCCAGCACCGCCGAGGTCCTGTCGACTTTCTCGCCGTGTTCGAGACGTTCGGCCATGATCCGGAACGCGTTCTCCACCATCACCACCGCGCCATCGACCATCATGCCGATCCCGATCGCCAGACCGGCCAGCGACATCAGATTGGCCGAGAGGCCCGCTTGGCCCATGCCGATGAAGGCGATCAGCATTGCCAGCGGCAAGGTCACGATCACCACCAGCGCGGAGCGAAACTCACCCAGGAACAGGAACAGGATGATCGCGACGAGCAAGGAGCCTTCGATCAACGCCCTCGTTGCCGTCCCCACCGCCTTGTTGACCAGGTCGGTGCGTTCGTAGATCGGCTTGAGCACCATCGTCTTGGGCAGTGCGTCACGCACGACATCGAGCTTGCCCTTGACCGCCTCGACCACGTCCTTGGCGTTCTCGCCGATACGCGCCAGGGCCATGCCCAACACCACTTCCTGACCATCGCGGGTCACCGCGCCAAAGCGCGGCGCCGGGGCCTCCACCACCGTGGCCACATCGCGCAGGTAGACCGGTACGCCGTGCTCGGCTTTCAGCACGATCGCGCCGATGTCCTGCGTCGATTTCAGCAAACCCAAGCCGCGGACCAGGAACTGCTCGCGGCCCACGTCCATGACATTGCCGCCGACTTGACCGTTGTTCGCCGGGATCGCATTGATGACATCGCCAAACCCCATGCCGCGGGCATAGAGGCGCTGCGGATCGATCTGAACCTGGAACTCGCGTTCGCCGCCGCCCCAGGAGGTGACATCATCGACACCGGGTGCAGTGCGCAGGATCAAGCGCACCGTCCACTCCTGCCAGGTACGCAGATCCATGTCGGTGACCTGGTCCTTGCTCACGCCAGGCGCGCGTTCGACCGTGTACCAGAACACCTGACCCAGACCCGAGGTGTTCGGGCCCATGCTGGGCTTGCCGTAGCCTTCGGGCAGGCGGTCGCCGATCTCCTGCAACCGCTCGTTGACCAGCTGACGGGCGAAATAGATGTCCATGTCGTCCTCGAAATAGACGGCGACATAGGACAGCCCGAACAGACTGACCGAGCGAATTTCCTGCACCTTCGGCAGCCCGGCCAGCGCCGATTCGACCGGCGTGGTGAGCAGTTGCTCCACGTCCTCGGCGGCCAGACCCGGCGATTCGGTGTAGATGTTGACCTGTACCGGCGTCACGTCGGGGAAGGCATCGATCGGTACATTGCGCACCGCACTGATGCCCAGAAATGCCACCACGGCGAAGATGATCAGCACCAGGAACTTGTAGCGCAGGGAGAGTTCGACCAGGCGATTCAGCATGGCGCATCTCCCCGCCGCACAAGGAGAAGATCAATGACCATGACCTTCTCCCAGTTGCGCCTTGAGCATCTGCGACTTCACCGCGAAAGCGCCGGCCACCACCACGGTGTCGCCGGCCTTGAGACCCTCGCGGATCACCGTGCTATCACCGATCACTTCACCGGCACGGACTGGCACCGGTTCCAGCGCGCCGGCCGCGTTGCGACGGAACACCACGGTTTCGCCTTCGAGTTGCATCAATGCGTCGGTCGGCACGGCTAATTGCGTTGCCGCTTTGTTGTCGGTGTTGGCCGCGGACGCCGCCTCGAAATACACCTCGACGAAATCACCGCCATGCAGGCGATCGCCCGGGTTGGACACTTCAAGCCGGACCGACGCGGTGCGGGTGGCGTCGGAAGTGCGGTGCGCGCTGCGCATCACCTTGCCGGCGATGCGCTCGCCACTGACTACGACGGTCGCGGGACTGCCGGCCTGGATTCGCGACACCGTGCCGGAGGGCAACGTGGCGTCCACCCACACCGTCGACTCATCGACCAGACGGAACAAGGCCTTGCCCGGCTCGATGCGTTCGCCCACGACAAACTCGTCTTCGGTGATGCGCCCGGCATGGGGCGCGGCCAGGGTGAACTGGCCGTTGACCCCGCCGCTCGCAGTCCCCGGCAAACCATAGGCCTGCGCCCTGGCGCGAGCACGATCAACCGCGACCTTGGCCTCGGTGATGCGGCGACCGGCGACGGCCTCACGGCCCAACGCCGAGACGCGCCGCCATTCCTGTTCGGCGATGCGCAGCTCGGCTTGTGCGTCGGACACCTCGACGCTCGCCAGCGTGACCAGCGGCGCGCCGGCGCGTACTTCATCACCGAGCTTGGCGTGGCGACGGACCACGAGGGCTTCGACGCGGGGCGTGATCAGCGTAGTCCCGTAAGCGCTGTCGACCACTTCGCCTGGGGCGCGCAGTTCCTCGCTAAGCGTGGATGGTTGCAAGGTCTGCAACTGGATGCCGGCTGCCTTGAGCGCGGCCTCATCCATTTTTACAGGCTCGGCGGCTTCGCCTTCCTCACCTTCGGCATGGTCTTCGCCGCCTTCGGCATGGTCGGCTTCCCCCGACTCGGCGTGATCGGCCTCGGCCGATTCGGCCCCGGGTTCCTTCACGGATTCGGCATCAGGTGACTTGGAGCAACCCGCTATCGCCAACAGCAGCGCCGCGGTGAGCGGCAAGGTCATCAATCGGAACACGGTCATCGGAATGGTTCTCATGGGGTGCCCTCCAGACCGGCCCAGCGTTCGAGCTGACCGGTGGCGGCAAGATAGTCGGCGTAATTGCGCCACAGGCGGGCTTCGAGTTCGGCGCCGGCCAGTTGCGTGTCGAGGGTCTGCTTGAGCTGCAACAGGTAATCGGCGGTCGACACTTCGCCTTCGCGCCACAGGCGTTCGAGCAAGTTCGCGCGGCGCTCCACGTCGGTACCGCGGCTGGCCTGCCAGTGCGACCAGGCAGATTGCGACGCGGCGTAGCTGTCGATGGCGCGGCGGCGGTCGGCGTCGAGTTCGATGCGGATGCGTTCGGCTTCAGCCGCAGCGACATCGGCATCGGCTTGCGCCGCCACGACTTCGGCACGGTAAGAATTGCGCACGAACAACGGGATACTCAGCGACACGCCCACGACGTTGTCCTGGACATTGCCGTAGTCGATGCGTCCACCGCGCACGCCGACAGTGGGATCGGCCACCCGGTTGCGGCGGGCTACGGTAACCTCGCGCTCGGCGGCAAGCGCAGCGGCTTGCGCCGCCTGCCAATCTGGCAGCTGCTCGATACCGGTCGTTGGAGCGATGGGCGGCGGTAACGTATTGGTGGGCAGCGTCAAGCTTGTTAGGAGTTCCGGCGATCCGCCCACCGCACGAAACCGGGCTTCGGCTTCGGCGCGTTCGGCGATCAACTGCGATTGTTCGGCCTGCGCTTCATCGCGGGCCAACAGCGCGAGGTCGCGTTCCAGTCCTGAGATGTCATCGGCCTTGAACTGTTTCTCGGCCAAGCCGGCAAAACGCGTCACCAGCGTCATGCGCCGTTCGCCGGTACTCACGCGCTGTTGCGCCGTTTGCAACTCGGCCCAGGCGGCAAACCAGTGCTTGGCGAAATTGCGGCGCCGCAGCCTGGCCTCGGCGGTGGCCTGATCGACCCGTGCGGACGCCGCATCACGGCGCACGCGCCGCTTACCGCTCAAGTCGAGCGTGAGGTTGAGGCCGGCAGTGGCGGTCCGGTCCGGGCCTTCATCCTCGCCGGCCAGTTCAAGTTCGGGGTTATAGAGCGGCTGCCCCGCGGCGCTCAGTCGTGCGCGGGCGGCGGCCAACTGGGCTTCGGTGGCCCGGTAAGACGGGTGTTGCTGCCAGGCGGCTTGCAATGCTTGACGGACGGGCGGCGGGGCAAGGGCCGCGTCAGCAGCCCAAGCGGTCGCCAACCAAGGGCCGACTGCCAGCAAGACAACAGCCACGCGCACGACGAAGCGTCGTCGTGACGAAGGGGAAACAGGCATGAACCAATCCTCTGAATCGACAATATCCTCCGGCGCCAAGGGCGTCGCGGAGGGCTGATAAAACGTCGATCAGGTGATGGGGGGGCGGAGTTCCAGAGGCGCAGGCGCGCTATGTCCGGCGTCCGGGGCGTAGCCGAATCGCGCAGGCGCCAGCGCGCTCGTCAGTGCATAGGCCGACACCGGAACGGCGGCTGCATGGTGGCAACCGCAATGGGTGCAGGCGCCAGCGTGCGGCAGTTGGCCTTCGAGCGGGTTGTTGCCGTCGTCGGTGTCGGCGAAAGCGCTCACGCTCTGCTGGGACGCTTCGGGAGTCAGCCCCAGATCGGCGAAATCGTGCTTCGCGCAGGCGGCGGCCAGACCAATCTTCATCGCGAACACCAGCAGCACCAAGACCGTCACACGCACCGAAGCGCGCAGACGGCCGAGAATGGTACCGGGCGTGGTCGCAAGCATCGGCGCATGGTACCGGCTAGCCGAGGTGTTATGAAATTGCATCAGGCAACGCCTTCTCCGAAGATGGATTTCGTCGAGTGGCCAAGCCATGGGATAGCCCTATTCGGCTGCATTGCCGCTGTCCCGCGCATCCTGCCGCGCGTCGCCGAGGATTTCCACGGCCTCCTTGATGACGTACAGGCCGATCAGGGTGCCGATGACGAAGTCCGGATAGGGCGAGCCGAGCCACAGCACCAGCACGCCGGCGAGAATCATGCCGAGGTTGGCCACGACATCGGCGCGGGTGAACAGCCAGGTCGCTCGCAAATGCACTTCGCCGGACTTCAGCGGCGCCAGTAGGCGCAGCACGTAGACGTTCACTGCAAGCGACAGCAGCGCGGTACCGATCATCCAACCACTCAGCGGCTCGGCACCGTGCAGCATGCGACGTCCCACTTCGATCAATACCCCCACACCGAGCACCAGCAGCACGCTGCCGCTCAGCCAGGCCGCATTGGCCTTGAAGCGAGCGGTACGCCCGATGGCGATCAATCCGATCGCATAGGCCGTGGCGTCGGAGAGCATGTCCAGCGCATCGGCCAGCAGGCCGGTGGACTGTGCGATCCAGCCAGCCACACCGCCGATGACCGCCATGGCTGCATTCAGTGCTAGGGCAATCCACAACACCCGACGCTCAGCGACATTCTTAGCTTCGTGATGGCAACCGCAATCGCTCATGTCGTATTCCTGTTGACGAAAGGTGGTCGGACACTTCGCGGCAGCGAGTTGCAAGCAGACTCGGCACCGACGGAGTCATCGCCTTGCTGCCAGTCGCGCCAGGCCCCGGCCAACACATGGGTGGCCGTGCGCAGGAACAGCGCCGCCACCAGCGCGCCGATGACCAAATCCGGCCACGCCGTATCGAGCCAGGCAACGAGGCCGGCGGCGGCGATCACGCCGAGGTTGTTGACCAGATCATTGCGCGAGCACAGCCAGACCGAACGCATGTTCATGTCATCGCTGCGGAACCGGGTGAGCAGCGCAAAACAGACCAGGTTGCCGACCAAGGCCACGGCGGCCGCGATGGCCATGACCGAGGCCAGCGGCTCGGCACCGAACCAGGCGCGACGACCGACCTCCACTAGCACCGCAACGCCGAACAAGGCCTGGATGCCGCCCTTGAGGAACACAGCCTTGCTGCGTTGACGCAGCGTGCCGCCGATCACCCACAGACTCAGACCGTAGACCAGCGCATCACCCAGGCTGTCCAGCGAATCGGCCTGCAACGCGCTCGAATTGCCCCACCAGCCAGCGCCGAACTCGCCGGCGAATAGCAGAAGGTTGATCGCCAGCACGATCCATAACACGCGCCGGCGGGCGCGATCGGTGTTCGCGCTCAGCCCAGCCGCCGTGTCATGGCAACCGCATTCGCTCATGGCATCGGCCTCATGATGGGTCCCCCGGCGCCAGGGCGCGTGAAGTACGGGTATTGACCAAGAAACCGATTGCCGCAGCGACTGCGACGGTCAGTTGTGCCAACAGCGACTGCCAGGACGGGTAGACGCCGAGCCACTCGATGCGCGGCGCAGCGATCAGTGCCTGCGGCACCCAGCCGGCTTCCTGCAAGGCGGCAACGCCCTTGCCGACTAGCACCACCGCGAGCACGGCGATCAGGACTGAACTGATCGAGAAGAACTGGCCGATCGGCAGACGCTTGCTCATACGCAGCATCCAGTACGCCACTGCGACCAACACCATGCTGCCGGCGATGAGGCCGGCGAGAATGGCGCCAGAGGACTGTTCGCTCCACATCGCGATGTAGAACAGGATCGTCTCGAACACCTCGCGGTACACCGCGACGAACGCCAGCACGAACAGGAAAATCGCCGAGCGCCGGGTCAGTGCCGCCGACAGCTTCGCGTGCAGGTATTGCTGCCAGCGCCCAGCCAGGCTCTTCTGGTGCATCCAGATGCCCACGCTGAGCAGCACGGCGGCGGCGAACAACGCCGACACGCCTTCGGTGACTTCGCGGTTGGCGCCGCTGATATCGACCAGATAGGTCGCTGCCGCCCAAGTCGCGGCGCCGGCCAACAGCGCACCCGCCCAGCCGGCGTGCACGTAGGGAAGCACGTCGCGGCGCTCGGCCTTGCGCAGGAAGGCGATCATGCCGATGACGATCAGCAGGGCTTCCAATCCCTCGCGTACCAGGATGGTGAAGCTGCCGAGGAACGCCGTGGTCGTGTCCGTGTGCGTGTCCTGCAGCACCGCCTCGGCGCGATCGAACAGTGCGTTGATCTGCGTCGCCTGCGCGGCGATGTCGGCCGCTGCCGCGCGACGGCCTATTTGGGTGCGGTAGCCGGCCATGGCGGTTTCGATCTCGCGCAGCAGCGCCGCGTTGCGCGCAGCCAGCGTCGGCTCGATCGGTTCCACGCCGTCCAAGTAGGCCGACAACGCTAACGTCGTGGCCTGCGCGGCATCGCCGGCGGCGTACACGCGCTCGCTGTCCGCTAGTGTAGTGTTCCATTCTGTTTGGAACTTAAGCGCTGATTGGCGCGGATCACCTTCTGCAGGATGTCGCGGGCGCTTCTGGTCCAGATGAACG
>LNAP01008263.1_pt1 | contig 19454 bp, 17 predicted proteins | sample 602601 | NCBI WGS metagenome assembly LNAP01 (sample SAMN02440304, study PRJNA202911) | soil metagenome | biome: Subtropical and temperate rainforests or woodlands; isolation source: soil samples (1 kg each in a 20% v/v slurry with milli Q water) were... ...
CGCAGGGTTTCGCAGCTGTCGCAGGTCGCGACTTCGCTCTCGCCCAATACCCGAACGGCCCAGTCGGACTCCTCCTGGGGCGAAGCCCAGGTCTGGCAAATGGCCCCACCCAAACAGTCGCTGCTACTAATCGAGGTACTGTCATCCATCGTCCGGTTATGCAGCAAGTTGTAGCCCGCGCGCACTACGTCGGCGGTCACCCGAATGGGCGTCTGTCCGTTACCTCCGGCCTTCGAACCGCCGACCCAGGACACCCCATTGTTGCCGTTCCTGACCTCGGTGTTTCTCACCGCGGCCACCGCATCACCGCCGGTTTGCTCCAGGTTGCCTTGCATTTCTTGGTTCTTGGCCAGCGCCCCCCAGCTGGCTTGACCGACCTTGTCCGCCATTTTCTCGGCCATGGCCTGGCAGGTCAGTTTGGAGCGGTCGAAGTCGATACGACCTTGCATCACCCCGTTACTGAGCAACTCATAGAGACCGGGGTTGGCACGCTGGATGATCAACGCCGGCAGCGACATCACCGCTTGGGTCGCGTTTTGCACGATGCTGCCCATGATCTGCTGGAAACCTTCGGTGACGCCGTTCAGCTGGTTTTGCAGGGTGTTGGTGAGGCTCATGTTGCCGCACATCATGTTCGCTCGCCATGACCCGCCGACACCGAGACCACTGGGTCGGTAGAGCGAACTCGGTGAGCCGACTGTCGAGCCGCCACCAACGGTGTACATCACTCGGTCGTCGAGTACTTCGCCTTGAGTACCCAGGCGGTAATCGCCTTCGGCGGCGAGGGCATGCATGGGCATGGCGAGCAGTCCGTAGAGCACCAGATTCATCGTGCCCAACCAGGATCGTGCGAGAAACCGACTCATGAAGCACCGCCTTCGAAGTCGATGCTGAACAGGAAGGTCTGCCCCTCACGCTTGCAGCAGCTATAGGGACGCCACAACGACCAGGCGTAGCCGCCATCCGCGCTCTGTACCGGATCGCTGGGGAAGATGGCGCACGTGGGCTGCACTTGGGGGTAGAGCAATTGCCATTTGTGGGTCGAAGCGTTGTTTTCAACTATAGGGCCAGGCGGCCAGTAGCCGTCGCGTTTGGCGGGCGTGAGGGGAACGTACACATGCGGCTGCCAGTTGCGGGTAATCACATCGCCGGCCCGTTGCGCCATGACGGCGGCCGCCTTGAAATCGTCGGGCTGGACCAGAAAGCCCTGTCGGGGATAGACGTTGCCCCACATGTTTCCCAAAGCCTGACGACCAATTTCACGGATCCCCGGCATGAGCGACTCGGGGTAAAAACTTTCCGGGATGCCATGGCGCCAGGCCAGTGTGTCCAGGGTGCTCAGGTAATAGGGCATGAACGCAGTAGCGCCGCTGGCGCAGGCGTAGCCGGATTGAGAAGCCAATTGCGTGGCGGCCCAGCCACCGGGGTGACCTATGCCATCAACGTTTTTGAAGCGAGGCAAATTGTCGCGGTGGGTGTTCGGGGTGATCAGGTTGCCGCCCCCCTCCGCACCGCTGATGGGAGCGGAGAGGGTGGCCATCTCGGTCCAGGGGTTATTGCCCGTGATGGCACAGCTCGAGACCACGAGTTCAGGAATGAAATGACGAACCTTGGTCGAGGTTTTGACTGTGCAGCCGAAGGGCGTGCAGAGCAGCCAGAAACAAATACCGACGACCCTGTAGGCGAGGCAATTTGGCGAAAGCACAGAGGCGGTGATGCTGCCAGTATCCAGCGCCATGCTTGGGCCGCACGCCAGCAGGATGCTTAGCGCCAGGGGCCGTAGCTTTGTGGGCGAAATTGACGAGCAGGCAACAGGCATGATCCAGGCTCTCGGTGTATGGCCTGGGCAGGTTCGATTACGGACTGAAGGCTGTCAGTGGAAATTATGAAGGCGGACCTATCGGATTTGTGAGTCGTGAGACTATTATTTGACGTGAAGGGCGCTGCGCAGAGTATCGGGTTCTGCAAGTAGCTGATCCGTGGTGATTTCGAGAATATTGGCGAGCTTGCACAGGACCAATAGCGACGGATTGCCCGTGCATCGTTCTATTTGACTGACGTAGGTGCGATCCACCTCTGCCATGAGCGCCAATTGCTCTTGGGTAAGGTTTTTCACGCGTCGCATCAGGCGAATGTTTTCCGCCAGATGCAGACGAAGCTGTTCGTAGTCTTGAGTCATGCGCGCAAATTGCGCCTAGAGGGACTCTCAATCCACGGGGTATAGTCTACATTGACATTGATCTAGGCCATTTTATGCTCATGCCTGTTATCGAGCGTTCATTTGGTTTCGTTAAGATTTTCGAAGCTGGGCCCAGCGTCTAACAATAAATCAGAAATCCAGGGTGCGTATGAACGAAAACTACCTTTCAATTCCCGCTGCGGATGGTTGTCCAAGTCTTTTGACACCTTGGGGCAGCGAGTTTGCCCCGATGATCGAACGTGGCGTGCAATGCGCTCAGGCTTGGCTTGATACGCCCGGCGAGATTCCCCTGTGGTGGGCGTTGGCGCAAACCCGCAAGACCTTTGCTGTCGGTGACCGCCAAGATGCTTTTGAGGCTGGATTCCTGTTGAGGATTCAGCAGCGATTAAATTGTGCCGAATGAACGATCTGAGGAAAACGACGTTTAAGCAGGCTTCGTATGGATGACATGGACAGTTCCCTGTGTCCGGCAAGCGTGTTCGGCTGCTGAAGCCCCAATACCAGCGCTCTCACAGAGTTGGTATTGGGTAATCGCCGCCGGCGTCTAGTTAACCGCGCCTTTCAGCGACTTACCGGCTTTGAAACTAGGCGTCTTCGCGGCTGCGATCTTGATGGTGCCCCCAGTTTGAGGGTTGCGGCCGTCGCGCGCTGCACGCGCTTTCACCGCAAAGGTACCAAAACCAACCAAGGTGACGTTCTCACCACTTTGCAACGCAGTGGATATGATGGTTGTGAGGGCTTCCAGTGCGCGCCCGGCATTAGACTTCGGGAGGTCGGTGGAGCTCGCTATAGCCTCGATCAGTTCGTTTTTATTCATGTGCGACTCCTTCTGCTGGCTGAATGTTGACGAGTAAATCTACTTAGATAGTTCTGGCAAACCTGCCAAAAATTTCTAGCGGAATACTGATCCAGATCAGTTTATGCGCTTGATGTGCCTGATAGCCTCAAATAAACGTGCGCGATTTTTTTACCGGCCAGGTTTGGTGGGCAGGCGCTCCGGGAGCGCCTTTGTGATCGAATGTTAAGGAAGAGTGATGCACTTGGCAGGCAAGAAAAGCGCGATGAAGTTTGTGCTGGGCGGGGTGATTGTCGTCGGCTTGGGGTTCTGGGCCTGGATGGAGCTTCGACCATCCGGGCTGGGTGAGGGTTTTGCCAGTGGCAATGGACGCATCGAGGCCACTGAAATCGATGTGGCCACCAAGTTGGCGGGGCGCATACTGACCATTGATGCGGATGAAGGCGACTTCGTTCAGCCTGGCCAGGTGCTTGCTACCATGGATGTGCAAGTGCTTGAAGCGCAATTGAAACAGGCCCAGGCCCAGGTACGGCAGGCCGACAATGCGGTGCTAACCGCCAGCGCCATCGTTCAGCAACGCCAGAGCGAAAAGCAGGCTGCCTCAGCGGGTTGCCGAATTGACCGCCGCGCAAAAACGCTACGGACGTACCGATCAACTGATCAAGTACAACGCCGTGGCTCGTCAGCAGTTGGACGACGATTTAGCCGTGCAGCAAAGCAACCAGGCGGCGGTGGCTTCGGCCAAGGCTCAGGTCTGGTCGGCCGAAGCAGCGATTATTGCCGCCAAATCCCAGGTCATCGAAGCGCAGTCTAGCGTTGAAGCGCTCAAGGCAGGGGTTGATCGGTTGCAGGCCGATATCGTTGACAGCCAGCTCAAAACCGACCGCCAGGCGCGGGTCCAGTACCGAGTGGCACAACCTGGCGAGGTGTTGGCCGCCGGCGGCAAGGTGCTTAACCTAGTAGACCTCAATGACGTCTATCTGACCTTCTTCCTGCCCACGGCCCAGGCTGGGCGCGTGGCGCTGGGCTCTGACGTGCGGCTGATTCTGGATGCTGCGCCACAGTATGTGATCCCTGCGCAGGTCAGTTATGTCGCCAGTGTGGCGCAGTTCACGCCCAAGACCGTGGAGACCAGCAGTGAGCGGGAAAAGTTGATGTTTCGGGTCAAGGCGCGGATTGATCGCAAGCTGCTGGAAAAACATCTGAATCAGGTCAAAACTGGCCTGCCCGGTATGGCGTACCTCAAGCTGGATACCGATGCACAATGGCCGGCTGAACTTCAGATCAATGTGCCGCAATGACCGCGCCTCAAACCACCGTCGCGCAGCTTGCCGGAATAAGCCTGCACTACGGTAAGCAATGTGCGCTGGACGACGTGACGCTGCAGATACCGGCTGACTGCATGGTTGGGGTGATCGGCCCCGATGGGGTTGGCAAATCCAGTCTGCTGGCACTGATTTCCGGTGCGCGAAAACTGCAACAGGGCTCGTTGCAGGTGCTGGATGGCGACATGGCCAATGCCGGGCACCGACGTCAGGTATGCCCGCGCATTGCCTACATGCCTCAGGGCTTGGGCAAAAACCTGTACCCCACTCTGACGGTATTCGAAAACCTGGATTTTTTCGGCCGTCTGTTCGGGCAGGGGCAAGCCGAGCGCAAGCGACGTATCGATGATTTGGTACGCAGCACCGGCCTCGATGGCTTCACCGATCGCCCAGCGGGCAAACTCTCCGGAGGCATGAAGCAGAAACTGGGCCTGTGCTGTGCGTTGATCCATGATCCTGACCTGCTGATCCTTGACGAGCCGACTACTGGCGTCGATCCCCTTGCGCGCAATCAGTTCTGGGAGTTGATCGCGCGCATTCGCAGCAATCGTCCCGGCATGAGCGTACTGGTGTCCACTGCCTACATGGACGAAGCTCAGCGCTTTGACTGGCTGATGGCCATGGATGCCGGTAGGGTATTGGACACCGGCTCGCCCGCTGAGCTGCTGGAGCGCACCCACAGCGAAAATTTGGAGCAGGCTTTTATCGCCTTGCTTCCAGAAGAAAAGCGCCGTGGCCATCACACGTTGGTCATTCCGCCACGTAAAACCCAAGGAGCAGAAGCTGCTGTGGCGATTGAAGCCCACGGCCTGACCTGTCGCTTCGGGGATTTCGTCGCCGTGGATCATGTGGATTTTCGTATCGAGAAGGGCGAGATTTTCGGCTTCCTGGGCTCCAATGGTTGTGGCAAGTCCACCACCATGAAGATGCTCACTGGGTTACAGCCCGCTACCGAAGGCAAGGCTCAGCTGTTCGGGCAGGATGTCGACCCCAAGGACATCGAGACTCGACGCCGCGTGGGCTACATGTCTCAAGGCTTCTCGCTGTATGGCGAGTTGAGCGTTTTGCAGAACCTTGAGTTGCACGCGCGCCTATTTCATCTACCCAAGGAGCGGCAGGGCCAGCGTATCAAAGAAATGCTTGAGCGCTTTGACCTGGTTTCCGTAGCCGACAGCTTGCCCAATGATCTGCCTCTGGGCGTCAGGCAACGTCTGTCGCTGGCGGTGGCGGTTATCCATAATCCGGAAATTCTGATCCTCGACGAGCCGACCTCCGGTGTCGACCCAGTTGCGCGGGATAATTTCTGGGAGTTGCTGATCCAGTTATCCCGGGAAGAGGGCGTGACGATTTTCATCTCCACGCACTTCATGAACGAAGCGATGCGTTGCGACCGAATTTCGATGATGCATGCCGGTCGCGTACTGGACAGTGACACGCCGCAAGCCTTGATGGACAAGCGTGGTTTACCAACGCTGGAAGAAACCTTTATCGCCTACCTGGAGGATGTCGCGGCCCCGCAAACAGTGGCTGAGGCCCCAGCGGCCGTCGCGCAAGCAGCGGATGCTGTCAGGACCGTTCGGCAGTCGCGCTTCAGCTTGTCCCGCCTGCTCAGTTACAGCCGTCGCGAGGCCATGGAGTTACGCCGTGATCCGGTCCGCGCCACGCTTGCGCTGCTGGGCACCGGGCTGCTGATGCTGATTATAGGCTATGGTATCAATCTGGATGTAGAGAACCTGCGCTACGCAGTGCTTGACCGCGACCAGACGGGATCCAGTCAAGAATATATCCTCAACCTCTCCGGCTCGCGTTACTTCACCGAGAAGCAGGATCTGCGCGATTACGACGACCTGGATCAGCGCTTGCGAAGAGGTGATATAAGCCTGGCGATAGAGATCCCGCCTGGCTTTGGCCGTGACCTGAAGCGCGGCAGCCATCCCGAGGTGAGCTTCTGGGTCGACGGTGCCATGCCGACCCGGGCTGAAACCATCAAGGGTTATGTGGCCGGGATTCATGCCAGTTATTTGCAGCAGCGTTTGCTGGAAACGACTGGCACGGCGTCCGGCAGCCCGGTGGACATCGCCTTGCGCTATCGCTACAACCCCGATGTACAGAGCCTTCCGGCGATGGTTCCGGCGGTGATCCCGCTGTTGCTGATGCTGATCCCGGCCATGCTTACCGCCTTGGGTGTAGTCCGGGAAAAGGAGCTGGGTTCAATCACCAACCTGTATGTCACGCCCGTGACGCGTTTGGAGTTCCTTCTGGGCAAGCAATTGCCCTATATCGCCCTGGGGATGATCAATTTTATTCTGTTGTTGCTGCTGGCGGTGATGGTCTTCGGTGTCGCAGTCAAAGGTAGCCTGCTAACTTTGATCATCGGTGCCTTTTTTTACCTCATTTGTTCCACGGGTATGGGGCTTTTGATGTCGTCTATCCTCTCCAGCCAAATTGCGGCGATTTTCGGCACTGCGATCGTCACGCTACTGCCCGCGATTCAGTTTTCCGGGTTGCTCAATCCGGTGTCATCCCTGGAAGGCGTGGGCACGCTGGTCGGCAATATGTATCCGACCAGTCACTTCCTCACCATCAGCCGTGGGGTGTTTTCCAAGGGGTTAGGGCTGGCGGATCTGTACGGCTATTTCATCCCGTTATTGATTGCCATCCCGCTGCTGACGCTGTTCAGCGTCGCCGGCCTGAAAAAGCAGGAGAAGTGAGTGTCCAGTCTCTCCAACATCCTGCAATTGGGCATCAAGGAACTGCGTAGCTTGTACCACGACCCGGCGTTGCTGGCGCTGATCGTATTCTCGTTCACCCTCGGTGTTTACTCGGCTGCCACCAGTGTGCCGGAGACGCCGCACCGGGCCAGCATTGGGATCGTCGATGAAGACCGGTCGCAGGTGTCCAACCAAATCATCAACGCGTTCCAGATGCCGTACTTCCTCAAGCCGGTGGATATCGACTACTCCCAGATCGACCGTGGCATGGACTCGGGCGTCTATACCTTCACGCTGAATATCCCCGCGCGCTTCCAGCAGGACCTGCTTGCCGGGCGTAAGCCGACGATACAGGTCAACGTCGATGCCACCCAGATTAGCCAGGCGTTTTCTGGGGCTGGCTATATCCAGCAGATCATAGGCACGGAGGTGGCCGAGTTTCTCAAGCATTACCGCGCTGTCACGGCCGACGAGGTCGTGTCGGTGGTCCATATGGAGTTCAATCCGAATTTGATTTCCAGCTGGTTCGGAGCGATCAACGAGGTGATTAACCAGATCACCATGCTATCGATCATCCTCACCGGTGCAGCGCTGATTCGCGAGCGTGAGCACGGGACCATCGAACATCTGTTGGTCATGCCCATCACTCCGTTTGAAATTATGGTGGCCAAAGTCTGGTCAATGGCACTGGTAGTGCTGGCAGCGGCGGGGTTGTCGATGTTTTTTATCATCGAGAAGTGGTTGCAGATTCCTATCAATGGCTCGCTCGCACTGTTCCTGGCGGGCGCTGCTTTGCATTTGTTTGCCACCACATCGATCGGAATTTTCTACGGTACCCTGGCCCGCTCGATGCCCCAGTTGGGGCTGTTGATCATCCTGACGCTGATTCCTTTGCAAATCCTCTCGGGAGGTATGACCCCCCGTGAAAGCATGCCCGAAGGGGTGCAGAACATCATGCTGGCGGCACCCACCACGCATTTCGTCGAGCTCAGTCAGGCGATTCTGTTTCGTGGTGCTTCATTGTCGATCATCTGGCCGCAGCTACTGGCGTTGGTGACGATTGGCAGCGTGTTCTTTTTCGTCGCGCTTTCACGCCTGCGCAAGTCCTTGAATTGACGATCGCGTGCGTTGGCGCGCACGCGACGCTTTGTCCAATGGGCCTAGCGTCTACGCTGGACTCCGCCGTTGGGCATTGCCTGGCACACGAACCCGAGCCCAATCAGATGCCCACCTGGGTTATATGCCAAGCATCCAGGGCGCAACCCCGCTCTTCATTGCTGGGCTCGACCACCACGGTGACCCGGCTGGTCGGACTCGAAATCACCGCATCCAGTTCGATGCCCAGATACTCTAGGCTCGCGCACATGCGTGCCCGAATCGTTGCGTTGTGTTCGCCGACGACAGCGGTGAACACCAGTACGTCCAGGCCGTCCAAGGTCGCCAGCAGCGCGCCGGCTTCATGCAGGAAACGGCACATTTATAAGGCAAGGGCCATGGCTGCGCGAGGTTCACCGGCTTCTACCTCAAGCAGTTCACGCGGGTCGCTGGAAATTCCGGAAACCCCCAGCAGGCCTGACTCGTGGTAGAGCTTATGGCTGACTCTTTCCAGGCCCAGCTTCCAGATTTCCATGAGGAAATCACCGCGCCGGGTCCATCGCATCGCCGCGCATGCCCAACATCAAGCCGTCTAGCGCCGAGAAGCCAATGGTCGTGGCGAGGAGAATTGCTGATGCGGCTGGAGGCATGACGGTGGCCTTACTTTCGCAGTTGGAGAGCAGAAATCTGCGCCTCATTCGCTAGTAATAACTTGTGTTTGGTTAGTAAAAAGGCAATTAAAAGGACCAGACTGTCTGGCTTTGGTATCGATGGCACAAACAACCCCATCTGCGGGCAGCGATATCAAACGGTTACGGCTTGGGACACAGCGGGACGCTCAGATTTCCTGCTGAAGAAGTACCCTCCACAACGATTTCATACTGGATGAAAAGCTTTCTGAACTGAATGCATTACGCCCAAACTGCCCGACGAAAGATCGCAACGAAACCGTCAGAGCAATGGCACCAGAAACATTATAAAAAAACAGATGGGGGTCGACGTTTTTTAGAAAACCATCAGCGACAGCATGCTCAACAATGGGTAGCAACACTTCTTGGGCGGGCCCTATGAGACGCTCATAAACATAAAGGAATCTTTCGTGCTGCTGCGCGACTTCCTTGATCACGAACATCGATATTTCAGGTGATGCAGCTGAAAAATCAATCATCTGGTCGACGGCAAACAGCAGTCGCTGCATGGATGTCTGGTTAGCGGGATCGAAGGGCTCGTGTGGTCGGCTCAGTTGCACGACAAACTTATCTGCGATGTCGTCTACGACAGCCTTCCAAAGCTCGAGTTTTGTGCCGTGCCGGTGTGATATCAGAGCCACGTCGACGTTTGCAGTGGAAGCGATGCGCCGCAGACTAGCGCCTTCGAAGCCGTGCGCTGCAAACGACTTTAGGGCCGCCCGAATGATGGCATCAGGTTTGATCTCATTGGCTTTCGGTGGTCGGCCTCGCCGTTTGGTGAGTTCGGTGTGCATTGGGTCTAGACGGGTTGGTTGACATGCAGAGCCAAGCAGGGATTTAATCAGCGATCGATGAATAAATTTTCATGATGGGCTAATCGTAGCATTTGAGCTGTGATGCGTCTTACATGCGACGGCTGCTCTCGATCGGGGCTCAACCATCGTTATTCAGTGTGGACGTCGAGGCGAGTCCTCTTTCCCGTTTTCGCAGAACGATTAGCCAAATGGCCTGATAGCAACGTCTTCCGCCGCACGGCGGATGCGCTCATTTTCGTTAGTTCACTAGTAAGGTCTTTTTGTGTCGTTGCAACAATTGAATGGCTTGGCTCGTATCTGTCCTGGAGCAATGTTGGTCGTACTCATGATCGCTACCGTCGGTTGCGCCGGGGTCAAGGTCAATGCCGTTGATAATCGCGATTATCTCTCGCTTCGTCGTGGCGATGCGCTGACGTCAGGAAAGCTCAGTGTCGCCGCGCGTACCTCGCTACAGGTCGCCGGAGTTGCCGAAAAAGACTGCAGTGAGAACCCAAGTGCCTGCCGTGAACAGGTGCGTCTTAACGCAGGGTTGGGCGAGGAACAGCGTCTTTCCACGCTGTCTGAATTATGGCTACAAGAGGCTCAGGATTCGCGCAGTTCGTTAAGTGCCGAAGGCCGTACCGATGCTTTTTTGGAGAGCGCACGTTATGCCTACGCTTATCTGTTCCTGACAACTAGATCGCCCAGTCAGAGAGCTTTGGAAGACCGTCAATCACAGGTGCGCGATTACTACAACTTTTCCGTCCAGCAAGCACTCAGTGAGTTGTTCGAACGGTATCGCGGTCGTCCGCCACAGGCCGAGGATGACCGGGGGAATTTCCGGCTACGTGCAGGACGCTGGACGGTGTTCGGACGTATGGAAAATGTGCGTCTGGCCAATGAACGTTTTTTGCCACAAGAATTGATTCCTGCCGCCTCATTATCTTTTGCAGGACTGCGCAACCAGTATCGCCGTGATGGACTCGGTGCTGAACTAGTGGCTGTCACAGCGAAAAAGGTGGTTAACAGCGACAGCGACGAACAGTCCTGGAGCGAAACGCCTTTTCCAGCGGTGACCGCAGTCGCTCGTTTTCCAGGCCAAACCCTTGAGCAGGTGTTAGCCACCGATGAGGTCGAAGTGCTGGCCTACGACCCGTATCACCAAGACGCTGTGACGCTTGGCGGCATTGAAACGCCGTTGGCGGCCAACTTCACCTCGGGCTATGGTTTGTGGCTAGCGCGTTCCGGTTTTGCGCGTCAATCGTTGCTTACGTTGGTAGGGAGGGGGGATGTCCTGAAAAAGCCCCATCTATATCTCTTGCAGCCGTACGACCCAGAGCGCCATGTCGTGATCATGTTGCATGGTTTGGCAAGTAGCCCCGAGGCCTGGATTAACGTTGCCAATGAAGTCCTCGGTGATGAACACCTGCGACGCAATTACCAAGTGTGGCAGTTGTACTATCCGACGAACCTGCCGCTTGCGCTAAACAATGCCACCATCCGTAGCGTCATTGAGGAGACGTTGCAGCATTTCGATCCCGAGGGAACAGCGCGGGCCAGTCGTGACGTGGTTCTGGTAGGTCACAGCATGGGTGGTGTCCTGTCGCGCCTTATGGTATCGACGTCTGGAGCCGGGGTGGGAGATACGTTGTTGGCCAAGTACAAACTGAATGATCGACAACTGGCGGCTGCACACAAAAATCTAGATCCGTTTCTGAAGTTCTCGCCTTTGCCTCAGGTCAGCCGCGCGATTTTCGTCGCCGCTCCGCACCAGGGTACGCCGTTCGCCGAGAATCGCATTTCACGTTGGGCAGCCGGACTAGTACAGTTGCCGGTGTCGGTGCTCGATCGGTTCAAGCAATTGGGACAATTGTTGGTGATGCCTGGCAGTGCCTCCTCAGCCGCTATGGTGCGTCCGCTAAACAGTATCGACAACTTGAGCAATCATGATCCGCTTGTAATGGCGGTGGCAGATCTTCCTATCTCCCCAAAGGTGCAGTATCACAGCATTATCGGTAACTACACGCCGTCTATTGCGCTGACCCTTTCTGACGACGGAGTAGTGCCCTATAGCAGCAGCCATCTGCTCGGTGCGCAATCGGAAAAAATAGTGTCCTCAGGTCATAGCGTGCAAGAAACCCCCGAAGCAATTATCGAGATTCGCCGTGTCCTTCAACAGCATCTTGCAGATATGAAAGACTCCCCAGGGAGGCGCCAATGAGACCTGTGCGTAAGGTTATCGACCTATTGCTGCGCAGCCTGCTGACCCTGATAGGTACCGTTCTTATCGCCTGGGGTGCACTGGCGTTGAGTTATCGACTGCCATTGCCGTTGTGGGCCTGTAATGCAGTGATCTTCGTATGGTGTCTATGCGGAATAGGTTTTGCGGTACTGACATGGAGCACAAGGCCCTGGCGAGCCGTTCTCGGTTACGCCGTATTACTGGCAACTATCGGAGTCTGGTGGGGTACGCTCACACCGTCGAACGAGCGCATCTGGGCAGACGATGTCGCGCAGATGACCTCCGGGAAACTTGAAGGCAGCCGGCTGACAATGAGCAATGTGCGCAACTTCGAGTGGCAGACGGATGAAGATTACCGTGCCCGTTGGGAAACACGTGAATATGACCTGGAGCACTTGTCTTCGGTGGACCTCATCACTTCGTACTGGGGGATGCCTGCCATAGCCCACATCTTGGTGTCGTTCGGTTTCGAGGATGGTAGGTTTTTGCTGTTCAGTGTCGAAACCCGTAAGGAAAAGGGCGAGAGCTATTCTGCGATCAGCGGATTTTTCAAGCAGTACGAAGTCAGTATTCTGGCGACCGATGAACGTGACGCGTTGCGGGTTAGAACCAACGTGCGCGGTGAGGACGATTACCTCTATCGTATTGTGTTATCGGCGCCCCAGCGCAAAGCATTGTTGTTGTCCTACGTTGAGCAGGCCAATGATTTGCTGAGTCACCCGCGCTTTTACAATACCGTCAGCGCCAACTGTACCAGCATTGTTTTCGACATGATGAACACCATTGTGACAGGGTTGCCGATGGATTACCGGTTGCTCCTGACCGGTTACCTGCCTGGCTATGTTCACGATGTCGGTGGCCTGCAGCCGGCTTATTCGCTTGAAGCACTGCGAGAGGTCGGCCGCATCACTGAGCGTGCGAAGGAGGACTCCACAGGGTTTTCCGCGAGGATCCGTGAGGGCGTGCCGGGTTGGTAATCCTTTGATTTATTCAATGAGTGATGATTTAATTGGGCCAGCCTTTACTTTGCCGGTCAGGGAATACTCAGTGCCTCAAAGAAGGCCGCCAGTCCAGCACGTGCGCTCCATCCTGATGTTCTATCGGATAAAGGAAGACACTATGAAAGCCCTCGTCTATCAAGGTCCTGGCATTAAAGACTGGACCGACAAGCCTACCCCTGTCATCGATAAACCTACTGACGCCGTTATTCGTTTGTTGCACACCACAATATGCGGCACTGACTTGCATATCCTCAAGGGCGATGTTCCTGCGGTTACGCCTGGACGGACCCTTGGCCATGAAGGGGTTGGCATTGTCGAGACGGTCGGCTCGGCTATACGCAATTTCAAACCTGGTGATCATGTGCTGATCTCCTGTGTGACCTCTTGTGGCAGTTGCGCCAACTGTCGGCGTCAGATGTATTCTCACTGCGCTGACGGCGGCTGGATTCTTGGCCATATGATCGATGGAACTCAGGCTGAATACGTCCGCATTCCGCATGCCGATAACAGCCTTTATCCGGTTCCTGCGGGTGCGGATGAGGAAGCCCTGGTGATGCTGAGCGATATCTTGCCCACAGGGTTTGAAATCGGGGTCTTGGCCGGCAAGGTCAAGCCTGGTGACAGCGTGGTGATAGTCGGGGCGGGGCCGGTGGGTATGGCGGCATTGTTGACGGCTCAATTCTATTCTCCGGCCATGCTGATCGCGGTCGACGGTGATAGCAATCGCCTGGAGGTTGCCAAACGTTTCGGTGCCACCCACGTGATCGACATCAAGACCGAAAATGCTATCGAGCGTATCTTTGAATTGACCAATGGCATTGGTGTGGATGTCGCAATTGAGGCGGTGGGAATTCCAGCTTCTTTCGATACTTGTCAATCGGTGATAGCCCCAGGTGGCCATATTGCCAACGTGGGAGTGCACGGTAAGAGCGTGGAGCTACATCTGGAAAAGCTATGGATCCAAAACATCAACATATCCACCGGGTTGGTGAACACCAACACTACCCCGATGCTGATCAAGACGGTGCAAGCTGGCAAAATCGATGCGGGCCGGTTGATCACTCATCGCTTCGCACTGAATGACATACTTCAGGCTTACGAGGTCTTTGGCAACGCGGCCCAGGAAAAAGCGATCAAGGTCATTCTCAGCCAGTAACACCCGTCCGCCTCGCATTGCAGGAACTACGCATGGCGATCCAGACCAGCGGATTGTTGCTGGTGCTTAAGGCCGGTTCCTCAAGCTTGAAGTCATCTCTGTTTGGCGGCATAGCCTATGAGCAAATTAACCTCTGGCTCAGGGGCAGGGCCACCTGGATCGGCAGGGTGGGACCGGATGTAGTGCTGTAGTGCGCGGGGAACTTGCTGACAACCGAGGCGGGAGTAGCTTAGTGGCTAATGTAGAAACTGGTATCCGCGAACGAGGCGCGCTTTCATGTATGGGGGATCTCATCACGTGAGCACTACAACACCATTCTGGTCGTGTTAAACAGCATGAGTCGCTATGAGTTCGCGATAGATAAGTTGTCTGCCTCTCGGCTGTTTTCCAGAGGCGGTATGGCATGAGCTATTTCGAAGCCGGTTGTGCAACCACGATGCTTTCCTCGCGAGCATTTCGAGGACGTGCCCAGGATCCGCAACCGGCACTGGACAGCTGACTACGGCCAGCCACAGTCCCCCATTTGTTAGGGCCAAGCGTGCGGCTGGACCTTTTCCGATGCGTGAGGCTGTTTAATTCCCTTTTACCGTTTTAGCGAGAATCCTATGAATGAAGGTGCCTCAACTGCTACCCCACAGCAACAGCTACGCTTTCCGCCGGGACTGATCGTCGCGGTTGTGGCCATGGTGATCGTGTTGTTCTTGCCGTTGCCTACGGAGTTGCCGGTAGCCGGACACCGTATGCTGGCCATCCTGGTGTTTGCGGTCACGGTCTGGGTGACCGAGGCGGTTTCATACGAGGCCAGTGCCATCATGATCACTTCGCTGATAGCGATATTGATCGGCACTGCACCAACCGTGCAGGCCCCGTCACTCACCTATGGTTCATCGGCTGGTGTTTCAATGGCACTCACCGGCTTTTCCAATCCAGCCCTTGCGTTGGTGGTTGGGGCATTGTTCATCGCTGCCGCGATGACTCATACCGGGCTGGATCGCCGCATAGCACTTGTGACCTTGACGAAGGTCGGGGCCAGCACACGGCGGATCCTGTTCGGCGCAATGCTGGTGATCGTGCTACTGAGCCTGGTAGTACCCAGCGCCACCGCGCGTAGTGCCTGCGTGGTGCCTATCATGATGGGGGTGATCGCCGCCTTTGGCGTGGCCAAGCGCTCCAATATCGCAGCCGGTCTCATGATAATTGTTGCCCAAGGTACCAGTATTTGGAACGTGGGTATTCAAACAGCTGCCGCACAGAACTTGCTGACGGTGGGGTTCATGGAGAAGATGCTGGACCAAAGAGTGTCATGGATCGATTGGTTGATTGCGGGGACTCCCTGGGCAGTGATCATGTCGTTAGTGCTGATTGTGGTGGTGCTGAAAGTGCTCCCCCCTGAAAGCGACAGGGTGCCGGGTGGATTGGCAGCAGTGAAGCAAAGTTTGGCCGAGCTTGGACCTATGACTGGTCCGCAGAAACGCTTGGGAGTGGTATCGCTGCTGCTTTTATTGGCGTGGGCAAGCGAAGGCCGGTTGCATTCGTTCGACACCACATCGACCACCTATGCCGGATTAGTCATTCTCCTATTACCGCGTTTCGGTGTGATGACCTGGAAGGACGTTCAGTCCCGTATTCCCTGGGGCACGGTGATCGTATTCGGTGTCGGGATCAGCTTGGGCACTGCGTTGTTGACCACACAGGCCGGGCAGTGGCTAGGTGCGCAGGTGGTGGAGCATACGGGGTTGGACAAGGTCGGTCCGCTGGGCGTTTTTGCGATACTCAGCGCGTTTCTGATCGTGATCCACTTGGGGTTTGCCAGTGCTACGGCTCTGACTTCGGCACTGTTACCCATTCTCATGGCTGTGCTCCTCACGCTTCCAGGCGAGTTCAGTCGCGTAGGAATGACTATGTTGCTCGGGTTCGTTGTGAGCTTCGGTTTCATCCTGCCCATCAATGCACCGCAGAATATGGTTTGCTTGGGAACCGACACGTTTACCCCCAAACAGTTTGCTCGGGTCGGTATTCTCATCACTTTGATTGGTTATGTGTTGTTACTGGTATTCGCCAGTACCTACTGGAGTTGGCTAGGCTGGATCTGAAGTGGGACTGCGGAGCTAATACGAAGTAACTACTCAGTAGAGTAGTAATTAAAACGCGCATAGTGACCAATTAGGTTAGTTAAATAGTCTTTGTGTTTTTTGAATCATCAATAATGGAGTTCTGTTATGAAATATGTAAAATACGTCACCTCTACGTTTGCATTCTGCGTATTGGCTGGCTGTGCCACCCCATCGTCGATTGTGCTCAACGACGGCCGCGAACTTCAAACGCTGGATGCGCCAAAATATGACGCAAAGAGTGGTTTCTATGAGTTCAAGCAATTGGATGGTAAATTTCAACGTATTAACAAAGACCAAGTACGGACGATCAAAGACCTGTAAGAAAACTCCACGATATTAGCCTTCGCTGGAATTGTCTGCGGGTGGCCCGCATTCCAGGCAGGTCCTGTTCAGTGCAATAGCCAGGGCAATGCCCTGGCTATTTGGCGTTCTCGAGATGCAAGCAAGGCTTAGCCCTTGTCGATTCTAAAGACCCCGTCCCTTGCTACTGCGATTACGCCACAACCGATAGGCTCTGATGCCCGAACGCACTGAACCAAATAACCTTTCGCCCTCCATCTCCCGCGCAAGTCCCGAACGTATCAGCATGCGCAGAAAACGCCCACGTGCACGGGCGATGCCGAAGTAGATGCCGCGCGCTTTCAGGGTATCGCACACCTCCCTCAGTGCGGCAATACCGCTGACATCTATCGAGCTGACCGCCTCAGCATCGAACAGCACCGCTCGCGGTTGTTCCTCATGCTGCACGGCCTCAAGCAAGCGCATCTTGAAGTAGTCGGCGTTGAAGAACAGGATGGCATCGTCAAAGCGATACACAACCAACCCCTGCACCGTGCGCGCATCCTTATGGTGGCGGATATCGACCTGGCCTTCGATACCCGGCACCCAGCCGAGCACCGCATCGGTGGGCTGGTAGATGCTTTGGAGCAAGCGCAGGATCGCCAGGGTCACGGCGATGATGATGCCCGGCAGTACGCCGACCCCAAGCACGCCGATGGTGGTCAGTACGCACAGCCAGAACTCAAAGCGACTGAGCTTGTAGATCTTTCGCAGTGACTGCACATCAATCAGTCCCCAGCCGGCCATCAGCAGGACCGCCCCCAAGGCGGCCTGCGGAATCCAGGCCAAGGGCGTGGTGAAGGCCAGTAGGATCAAAGCGATGACCGAAGCGGCGATGATCCCCACCAGCTGACTTTTACCGCCGACCATGTCGTTGACTGCGGTGCGCGAGTCGGCACCGCTGATGGCGAAGCCCTGAGAGACCCCGGCGGCGATGTTGGTAACGCCCAAGGCCAGGAACTCGTGGTTGGCGTTGATCGAATAACCATGGCAAGCCGCAAAGCTGCGGGCGGTGAGCATAGCGCTGCAAAAGCTCACGGTGGCGATGCCCAGGGCATCGCGTAGTAGACTTTTCATTTCTTCAAGATTGGTTTTTGGCCAAGCCAATTGCGGCATGCCCGCCGGCACCGGACCCAGAATTGCCACGCCAAAACGGTCGAGGCTAAACAGGCCGACGACCAAGGTTGCGACGGCCACCGTCACTAGCGCCGCCGGTAGGTGCGGGTAGCGACGTGGCAGCCAGATCAGCAAGGCCAGGCCTGCGACGCCGATCCCCAGCGTTGGCCAGTGAATGTCCCCCAAGCGCTGTAGCAGATTGATCAGGCTGAAGATGAAACCGTTGCCCTCGATCTGAAATCCCAGCACTTTGCCCAGTTGCCCTGCCAACAGGCTCAGACCGATACCGTTGAGGTAACCGATCAGGATCGGCCGCGAGAAAAAGCTAGCGATGAACCCCGCCCGTGCCAGGCCAGCACCGATCAGCATTAAGCCAACCAGAATCGTGACGATCACCGACAGTTGCGCCAGACGCGCCGGGTCGCCCATCGCCAGCGGCGCAATCCATGGCACAGGTAGCGGCATCCGGGCCGACCATCAACTGTCGCGAACTGCCGATCAGGGCGTAAACCATCATCGGCAAAATACATGCGTACAAACCGTACTGTGGCGGGAGGCCGACAATTTGCGCATAGGCGATGGCAATGGGTATCTGGATTGCCGCCACCGACAAGCCGGCCTGCAGATCATGTCGAAACCATTCGCGGCGATACTGCAACAGGTTGGCCAAGCCGGGCAACCAGCGAGAGAGAAACATGCATGGGGCCTTTCGAGTGGTGAGTGGTGGGCTATTGAAGCGCGCAAATATGACTGCTCATTTAGAGTATTAAATCATAAGCATCGCTTTTAGGTCTGCTTCAAGCGACGAAGGTCGCTTCACGAAACAAATCAAAGAAAAACTACTTCTTCGATTGCACGCCATCTAATATCGGCCTGTCAACTCCGCAAGTTGTTATCATTCAATTAATTGATTTTTTGTCCTGCTCAGTTGTCACCCAGGTTTTCACCATTGGCATCTCGGTTATCGAGCGTTTATTTGGTGCCGTTACGCTTTTCGAGGTTGGATTCCACGTCTAACAATAAATCAGACATCTAGGGTGTGTATGGACCAAAACTACATTTCAATTCCGGCGGCGGATGGTTGCCCAAGTCTTCTGACGCCTTGGGGCAGCGAGTTTGCCCCGATGATCGAACATGGCGTGCAATGCGCTCAGGCTTGGCTTGATACGCCCGGCGAGATTCCGCTGTGGTGGGAGCTGGCGCAAACCCGCAAGACCTTCCCTGTCGGTGACTGCCAGGATGCTTTTGAAGCTGGATTCCTGTTGAGGATTCAGCAGCGGCTTCGAGGCGCATCACAATAACCGGTCGGTCGTTTTAGAGCGCGATGCTTGAATAGATTCCCCTATGTGGGTTCTATTCCTCGGGCTCTATCAATCCTTTCAGCTACCCGGAGAGCCGCTTCCAACTCCGAGCAGCCGTTGTCCTGCATCAGTGTCCAGCGCTTGGCTTTTTCCTCAGGCTCCGTCATCGCCAGAGCGAGATAAAGACTAGGCGGCACGGCCCGAAACAGCGTTTCGAGCTTCTTCGACAGCACGACCCCTTCGGTGTATTTACCCGGCTCCTTACTGGCGGAGAGCAGCAAGGCTTTCTGTGCAGGTGAAAGCTTCTTGAAACGAGCGATCTCCTCGATTTCAGCGGGTGGCATGTTCAAACAAATCCACCATTCGATCATGTTGAGCATGGTCTGCGCGGCAGTGGGGAAGTCGGCAAGATTCTGCGTCGCCAACCAGAACCAGGCACCAAGTTTGCGCCACATCTTCGTCCCCTTGACCACGAACGGCGCCAGCAACGGGTTCGTGGTGATGATATGACCTTCATCGGTGACCATGATGATCGGTCGACCCAGGTATTGGTCGCGTTCGGCGAGGTTGTTCAC
>LNAP01002265.1_pt1 | contig 19448 bp, 19 predicted proteins | sample 602601 | NCBI WGS metagenome assembly LNAP01 (sample SAMN02440304, study PRJNA202911) | soil metagenome | biome: Subtropical and temperate rainforests or woodlands; isolation source: soil samples (1 kg each in a 20% v/v slurry with milli Q water) were... ...
GCCGAGATCGCCGCCGGCCAACTGGTCGAAACCCCGCCGCAGCCGCTGGATCGGCCGCGACAGATACCAGGCCAGGATGGCGCTGAAGCCAAGCCCGCCCGCCAGCCCCAATGCGACGAACTCCCGCAGGATCGCAGGCCAGGCGTCGCGCAGGATATCGAGAAAGTTTACCGTCAACTGCCAGTGCCGGGCGAGATCGCCGGTCACCAGGTTCCCCAAAGCCGCGAGATCGCAGCCTTCGGTTTCCACCTGATCCAGCAAGCGGCCGAGATCGGCGGCGAGGCGCACCGCGTCCTGCCAGCGCAAGGGTTCGCTATCCGGCTGGAACCGCGGGCGGCTGGCCATGACCAGGCGCGCCAGCAACAATTGCCGGCGCAACGGATCGATCGCGGGCGGCAGATCGAGGGCATCGCCGGCACCCGACAGCACCGCGAGATCGTCTTCGTCAACATCGCCGATCGGCTGCAGGCGCGGCAGCAACAGCGCCCGGCCGCCGCGTTGCCCGCTGATATCAAGCCCCGCCTGGTCGAGTCCTGCCTGGCGCAGGAAGGCTTCCTGCAAGGCACGGCAGGCGCGGCGATTGGGCAACAGCACCGTCATCGCCGCCAGACGCAACGGATCATCGCCGGCACGCTGCAGCAGGCCGCTCGCCAGGGCATCGACGAAAGCGGTGCCGGTGGGAATGTTGAAGACGCGCGCTAGACTCGCACGCTCAGATTCGGACGTGGCAGACTCGGGCCTGGCAGACTCGGACGTGGGGTCGCTCATCGCCCCGATACTGCGTCAAAACTCGATGCCGTGATAGAGCAGATGTCGCTCGACATCCTCGAGATGGCGCGGTGTGCTGACATGATACCATTCGCCATCGTGGCGCAGGCCGTAAAGCCGTTCTTCCTCGATGGCGCGGTCCCAGACCACATTGGTGGAAAAGGCGCCGGGCGGCGGATCGCGGAACAGACGCGGATGGCAGATCTGAATGCCGGCATAGAGGAACGGCGCCACCTGCCAGGAAGGCCGGCGGCGGACGAGACCGTTCTGGTCCATCTGGAAATCGCCCTTGCCGTCATAGCCGACGGCAGTAACGGTGGGATGCAGCAGCAGCAGCGCATCCATCTTGGCGGGGTCCCATTGCTGCGCCAGGCGCCAGAGCGCATCGGTCTTGCCGTTCAGCCAGATAATCTTGGCATTGACGGTGAAGAAGGGCTCGTCGCCCAGCAGCGGCAGGGCCTGGACGATGCCGCCGCCGGTTTCCAGGATATCCGCCTCTTCGGAAAAAATGATCTCCGGTATCTGGCGCTCTTTCAGATGCTCGCGGATGACATGGCCGAGATGATGCAGATTGATGACGACGCGCTCGACACCGGCGGCGGCCAGGCGGTCGAGCACGACATCCAGCATGGGCCGGCCCAGCACCGGTACCATTGCCTTCGGCACCGTCTGCGTCAGCGGCCGCAAGCGCGTACCGAATCCGGCGGCCAGCACCATGGCGGTCTTCGGCACCTTGCTGAGCGGTGGAACGGGGCTGAGTGGTCGAACGGGGCTATGCGGCGCAACGGGGCTGTACGACGGAATGTCTGATGGTCTCGTCGCGGATGGTTTGGTTTCGGTCACAATCTTGTCCTGTGCATGCTGCATATTCAGGCGATGACGCGGCGGTCGGATACGGGCAGGTAACGCTGATACCAGGCGGCCACGGGCGCCAAGGCCGGATGCGAAATATCATGGGCGATCAATTCCCAGACCCGCGGCATATAGCGCTGATAGCCCGGCTTGCCGTCCCGCCGCAAGAGCCGTGCGAAGGTGCCTGCGATGCGCGTGTTGCGCTGGGCGCCGCTGATCGCATAGACCGTCATAAAATCGTCATGCGCGATGCCGGGATTGGCTGCGAGATAACGCTCGATCATGGCCTGCATCAGTGCCACCGGCACCTGGCGCCGCACATCCTCGAGCAAGGAGACGAGATCGAACGCCCGGGGCCCGGCCAGGGCATCCTGGAAATCGAGCAGCCCGCAAGCCTTGACGCCGGCACGATCCGGCAACAGCAGCAGATTGTCGACATGGAAATCGAACAGCACGAGCGTTTCCGGCAGCTTGTGCCAGAGCGGCAGCACCTCGCACCAGGCCGCCTCGAAGGCAGCGCGGATCTGCGGTGCCGGCGGGGCGCCATGAATCTCGGGCCAGTACCAGTCGAGCAGCCGCGATACCTGACTGAGCGCGCTTTCCTGGTCGAAGACGCGCAGATCGCCCAGGGCGGTCTGCGGCAGGCGCTGATGCAAGGCGATCAGCGCGTCCGTCGCCAGCGCATAGAGCGCCGTCTCGTCATGGCCGCGCGCCAGCAGCCGCGTATAGGTGTCATCGCCGAAATCCTCCAGCAGCAGGAAGCCGTTATCGGCATCCTCGGCGAAAATTCGCGGCACGCTGAGATCGAGGCCGCCGAGCAGACGGTCGATGGCAATGAAGGGTCGCACATTTTCCAGCGGCGGCGGCGCATCCATCAGAACGGCACACCTGCCATCGCCGGCCGTCAGGCGGTCATAGCGCCGCGACGAGGCATCGCCGGCCAGCAGATGGCGCTCGGCCGTGCCCCAGCCGCAAGCGGTCAAAAAAACTGCCAGCGCCGCGTCGCGGACGCTGCGATCGGTGCGGTTGCTCATTCAGCCTCCCTTGCGCAGAAGGATGCCAGGCGCTGCCGCCAGGCGGCATCCCCGGTCACCCGCGCCAGGCGGCCAGCCACATTTTTTTCCGTTGTCAACGTGATCGTCAGCCGCCGCGCCGGCAGCAAGCCGCCCAGGCGGTCCGGCCATTCGATCAGCGAGATGCCCTCGGCGAAGGCCTCTTCGATGGCCAGGTCATAGGCCTGTTCGGGCCGGGTCAGGCGATAGAGGTCGAAATGCCAGATCTCGGCCGGTAACGAACCGTCACCACCCAGCGGCATATGGCCCGGATAGGTCTGAACCAGGGTGAAAGTGGGGCTCGGCACCTCATCGGCCGCGGCCAGATGCCGGATCACCGCCCGCGCAAAACTCGTCTTGCCGGCGCCGAGGTCGCCTTCCAGCGCAACCACATCGCCCGGCCGCAGCAAAGGCGCCATCTGGGCAGCCAGGGCCGCCGTCGCCGCTTCATCGGGCAGGCGGCGCTGGAATAGAACTGGCATGTTATCGGCCGGCATCATGGCAGCAGCTTGTACCGGGCGGCTCCCACAAGATCAATCCGCCGCCGGTCGCCGGACGTAAATCCCTGATTTTCGTTAAGGTTTTAAACTTCCCCCGGGGATCGGCGATTGATTTGCCGTACCTCTCACGGCAGGATGCGCCGCAAGTTGCGGTTCCATAAGAGAAGGTGTCTGACGCATATGTCGGGACAAAATCATCAGACCGATGTCGCCATCATCGGCGCCGGGCCGACCGGCCTGTTTGCGGTGTTCGAATGCGGCATGCTGAAAATGCACTGCCATGTGATCGATGCCCTGGAGGGCACCGGCGGTCAATGCACGGCCCTTTATCCCGAAAAGCCGATCTACGACATTCCGGCCCACCCCGCCATCGATGCGGTGGAGCTGGTGCAGCGCCTGGAGACCCAGGCCGCTCCCTTCAAGCCGGTCTATCATCTGGGCGAACAGGTGGAGAAGCTGACGGCCAAGGGCGAACGCTGGGTGCTGGAAACCAATAAGGGCACCCGGATCGAAGCCCGCGCCGTCATCGTCGCGGCGGGCTGCGGCGCTTTCGGTCCCAACCGGCCCCCGTTGGAGGGTCTGGAGCATTATGAAGGCAAGAGCGTCTTCTATCTGGTGAAGCGCAAGGAAGACCTCCGCGGCAAGCGCGTGGTCATCGCCGGCGGCGGCGATTCCGCCGTCGACTGGGCCCTGGCCCTGCATGGCATCGCTGCCAGCATCCAGGTCATCCATCGCCGGCCGAAATTCCGCGCCGCGCCGGAAAGCGCCGCCCGTCTGGAGCAATTGTCGAAAAGCGGCGGCATCGAATTGGTGACGCCGTATCAGCTGCACAGCCTGGAAGGTCAGGACGGCCAGTTGACGGCGGTCAATGTCGCGACGCTGGAAGGCGAGATACGGCGCCTGGAGGCCGATGTCCTGTTGCCCTTTTTCGGCCTTGCCATGAATCTGGGGCCGATCTCGGATTGGGGTCTCAATCTGGAGCGCAACCACATCCACATCACGCCGCATGACTGCGCCACCAATGTGCCCGGCATCTTCGCCATCGGCGACATCGCCACCTATCCCGGCAAGTTGAAACTCATTCTTTGCGGTTTCTCGGAGGCGGCGATGGCGGCCCATGCGATTCACCCGCTGGTGCATCCCGGCGAGGTGCTGCATTTCGAATATTCGACCACCCAGGGCGTGCCGAAAGCCTGAGCGGAAGCGCCCACAGGCTGGGAGTGCCCACAGGCTGGGAGTGCCCACAGGCTGGGAGTGTCTCAGTCCGCCGCCACGTCGACGGCACCGGCCTGCAGCGGGATGATGCAGCTCACCTGGCGGTAGCCGGCGCCGATATCGGTTTCGACCCGGCCGCCATGCAAGCCGATCAGGGTCTTGACCAGCGCGATGCCGAGGCCGCCGGTGGCGCTGCGGCCGACACTGGTGGAATCCACGATCGATGAGAGGACCGGTTCGGCGCCATAGGCAATCTCGCCGGCGCCGTCGGTCAGACCTGACAGGGCGACACTGAGGGCGAGATTCTGGTTGTCCCGCTCGGCCCCGATCACCACCGTGGCGCCGAAAGGTGCGACGGCGACGGCATTGCTGATGAGATTGCTCAAGGCCTGTTTCAACCGCTGCTCATCGGCGAAGACGGTCCCGATCTCGATGGTGCAATCGATGCGCAGTTCGAGATCGCGGCTGCGGACACGCTGCTGGAAGAGACGCTGGATCGAATCGATCAACGCCAGCACATCGATCTCGCGGCGTTCCAGACGGATATAGCCGGCTTCGATCGCCGCCACGTCGATGACGTCGCTGATCAGCAGCAGCAGCCCTTGTGCGGCATCGAGGATGCTGTTGCTGTAATCGAGCTGGCGCGGATTGAGGCTGCCGAAATATTGCCGGGCCAGAAGTTCGGCATAGCCGATGATCACATTCAGCGGCGTACGGAATTCATAGGAGACGTTGGCGATGAATTCCGATTTCAGGCGGTCGGCAGCGATCAGGGCCTCGTTGCGCTCCATCAGCGCCCGTTCCATGTTGATGCTGTCGGTGACGTCCGTGTATTTGTAGAGCTTGCCGCCATCGGGCAACGGGATGGCGGCGATATCGATGATGCGGTTGTCGTTGCGTTCGATCCGCAGATTACGGATCTCCCGATCCGCCACGCTGCCGATGACGCGCTGACGCAGCTCGCGCCATTCGCCGCGGCGCGGGAAAAAGCCGGCGACCAGATCGATGATCTTCGACACATGGGGTTGATTGGCGACGTCGTCCTCGGACAGGCGCCACAAACGGATGAAGGCCGGGTTGAACAGTTTCAGCCGGCCGTCCTCGCCATAGACGGCAATGCCTTCATTGAGATAGTCGATGGTTTCCTTCTGCACCTCGATCAGGGTGTTGTAATTGGCTTCCATCGCCAATTCGTCGGTCACGTCCTCGAAGGTCAGAATGACGCCGCCGAAGGGATGCGGTGTCACGACCATGCGGAAGGTGGCGCCGCTGGGCGTGTGCATCAGCTCTTCGAAAGGTGCGATCGCCGTCATCAGGTGACGGGCGAACTCCCGCTTGAAGGAGCGGAAATCGGCCTGCTCCGCCAGGCGCCGACGATCCCGCAGGACCTCCAGCACCTCTTCGATGGTCGGCTCGGCACGCAGGAAATGCGCTTCCAGGCCGAACTGGTCGAGATAGGCGGTGTTGAAGAACTTGACCCGGCTATCCGGCCCGAAGATGACGATGCCGGTGCCCAGGCTCTGCAGCACATCGTCATGGGCAGCGATGTGGCGGGAGAGGTCGGCATGGCTTTCTTCCAGCGAGGTCTGATCGAGGGCGAAGCCGACCAGACTGGCATCAGGCAAGGGCAGCTCGTTCAGATCAAACAGCCGGCGCTGGCCGCCGACCACCAATTGCTGGCTTTCGGATTGCCCCAGATTGAGCTTCTGGGCACGCCGCGCCAGGGCCAGGGCCAGGGCGTTGACCTCGCGCCCGGGCGGCGGCAATTCGCCGGCCGGCAAATCGAGCAGTTGTGCAAAGGCCCGATTGCAATAGGTGATGCTAAGCTGCGCATCGCGCCGCCACACCGGATAGGGCAAGTGATCGAGCGCATCGGCAAGATCCTTCGCCAGACGGCGCTGCCGTACCTGCTCGGCCGCCAAAGCCGTCACTTCATCGATCCAGAGGGTCCGACAGGGGCCGAGTCGCTTGCCGCGAAGCCGAAGCCAGGTGCGACCGTCACTGTGGCGCAGCAGCAGATCGATCGGGATGACGAGCTCGAGATCCGCCATCGCCTTTTCCAGCAGCGGGCGGTCGCTTTCGGCGATCAGCGCCAGGAAATCCGCGGCCTCGATCTCGGCACTGTCCAGGCCCAGCCGATCGCGAGCCGGTCGGTCCAGGGTCAGCCGGCCCGTTTCCCACCAATCGACGCGCCCGATCGGCACCTGGTCGAGTCGGAGCTGCGTTGCCGCCAGGGCCTGTTCGGCCAGTTTCTTTTCGTGTGAGAGATTGCCTAAGCGGTCACTGTATCGCCGGGCCAGCCAGAAACCGGCCGCCACGGCCCCCGCCATGACACCGAAGGCGAAAGCGAGGCCGAGACCGGCGATTTCCGGAAGCTGCGCCGATGACGGGAGAATCGAATCCTGCGCCATGGCGGGATGACCGCCGGCTATTGCCGCGAACCCGCCGGTAACGAAAGCGTAAACAATGGCTCGGCGAAGCCGTTTGCCGCCGATTCTATCGCTGACCAATCGAGAAAGGTGTCGAGCCGCCATTGTGGCGCAACTGTAGCAGGTCGACACTGGTCTCGCACGATTTGGTTTACGGTCAGTGCCAGGAACAGTTGTCGTGAAGGCCGTCGTTATCGTGCTCGCGGCCGTTATCGCGATCACGCCGGGCCGGCCCCGGCTTCCTGCTGGGAAGACGGGGCCATCCGTGATCAATAGCGATAATGCTCGGGCTTGAACGGGCCGGCTTGCGGCACCGAGAGATAGTCAGCCTGCTTCTGCGACAGCTTGGTCAGCTTCGCACCGACCTTGGCGAGATGCAGCGCCGCCACCTTCTCGTCGAGATGCTTCGGCAGGACATAGACCTTGCGCTCGTATTTGGCATGGTTCTGCCACAGCTCGATCTGCGCCAACACCTGATTGGTGAAGGAGGCCGACATGACGAAGCTGGGATGGCCGGTGGCGCAACCAAGATTAACGAGGCGGCCTTCAGCCAGGACGATGAGACGCCGGCCATCGGGCAGCTCGACCTCGTCCACCTGCGGCTTCACATTGTGCCACTTGAAGTTCCGCAAGGCGGCGATCTGAATCTCGCTGTCGAAATGGCCGATATTGCAGACGATGGCGCGGTCCTTCATCTGCCGCATATGGTCGATCGTAATGACATCGACATTGCCGGTGGCGGTGACGAAGATGTCGCCTTGCGGCGCCGCGTCGTCCATGGTCACCACCTGATAGCCTTCCATCGCCGCCTGCAGGGCGCAGATCGGATCGATTTCGGTCACCATGACGCGCGCACCCTGGCTGCGCAGGGACGCCGCCGAGCCCTTGCCGACATCGCCGTAACCGGCCACCACGGCGACCTTGCCGGCAATCATGACGTCGGTCGCACGCTTGATGCCATCGACCAGGCTTTCGCGGCAGCCGTAGAGATTGTCGAATTTCGATTTGGTGACGCTGTCATTGACGTTGATCGCCGGGACCTTCAGCGTCGCCGCCTTGGCCATCTCATAAAGGCGATGCACGCCGGTCGTGGTTTCTTCCGAAATGCCCTTAACGTCGTTGAGCAGCTCGGGATATTTGTCATGCATGATCTGGGTGAGATCGCCGCCGTCATCCAGGATCATATTCGGGGTCCAGCCGTTCGGCCCCTTGATGGTCTGTTCGATGCACCACCAGAACTCCTCCTCGGTCAGGCCCTTCCAGGCGAAGACCGGGATGTTGGCGGCGGCGATCCCCGCCGCGGCCTGGTCCTGGGTCGAGAAGATGTTGCAGGAGGACCAGCGGATTTCGGCGCCCAAGGCGATCAGGGTCTCGATCAGCACGGCGGTCTGAATGGTCATATGCAGGCAACCGGCGATCCGGGCGCCCTTCAAAGGCTGAGACTTGCCATATTCTGCGCGCAAGGCCATCAAGCCCGGCATTTCCGTCTCGGCGATGGCGATTTCCTTGCGGCCCCAATCGGCGAGGCTCATATCCTTGACCTTGTAATCCGTAAAGCCAGCCATGCTGCTCTCCTATGTATAAATCGCCCCGCTTCTAGCAGCCCCCAGAAGGACGGGCAAGCCATCGCGGCGGAGATCGGCCAAGACGCCGCCGCGATATTGCGTGACTTTCCATAACCACTTGATACCTAAGGGATTTGCCTGGATCTCAGCTATCATCGGCATCGGCGGCCTCGATCCGGTCCATGTCGTCGTCGCTGAAACCGAAATGATGGCCGATTTCGTGGATCAGGACGTGGCGAATAAGGGCCTCGAGATCGCGTCCCTCTTCGCACCACCAATCGAGCAGCGGCCGGCGATAGAGGAAGACCATATCCAAAGCCGGCCGCGGATTGCTGATCTCCTGTTGGGTCAGCGGCACACCCTGATAGAGACCGGCGAGGTCGAAAGGCGATTCGATACCCATCTCCGCCAGCACGTCTTCGTCGGGGAAATCCTCCACCCGGATGACGAGATTGCGGCATAAAGCGGTGAAGACAGCCGGCAAGCCGGCGAAGGCGCGCGCCGCCATCGCTTCCATCTCAGCCAGGCTGGGCGGCACCCCAAACTCCCTGCCGTCAACGGAATCAGACGGCGAGCGCATTGAAATCGTCCAGCAGCATGGCGATCCGGCCCATATCCGACTGATCCATGATCAGGCGCGCACAACGAGTGGCGGCGACGAAATCCATGTTCCGCACGCGCTGCTTGACCCGCGGCAGGGAGGCTGACGCCATGCTGAGGTCCTGGATGCCGAGCCCCAGCAGCAGTGGCGTATAACGCGGGTCGCCCGCGATCTCGCCGCAGACGCTGACCTGGATGCCCGCGCGCAAGGCCGCCTCGGTGGCGAATTGGATCAAGCGCAGCACGGCCGGATGCAATGGATTGTAGAGATGTGCCACCTGTTCCTCGCCGCGATCGATGGCCAGGGTATACATGGTCAGATCATTGGACCCGATGGCGAAGAAATCCGAGACTTGTGCCAAGGCGTCGGCGGAAAGCGCCGCGCCCGGCACCTCGATCATGACGCCGAGCGAGGGCAGCGGATCGGGCAATTTGGTGCCGCGTCGCCGCAGCCGCCGTGCCACCTGACCCAGCGCCTCGCGCACCTGTTTCACCTCGGAGACGGAGGAAATCATCGGCAGCAGGATCCGCACCGTCCCATGGACCGCCGCGCGCAGAATGGCCGCCAATTGAGTATCGAGCAGATCGCGCTCGCGCAGGCTGAGACGTATGGCACGCAGGCCCAGTGCCGGATTGGCCGAATGGCCCAATTTGTCGCCCAGCGACACGGCCAGTTTGTCACCGCCCACATCCAGCGTGCGGATCGTGACCGGCCGACCGTCCATACCCTCAACGATTTCACGCAAGGCGCGATACTGTTCGTCTTCGCCGGGGAGATCGGGACGGTTCATGAAGAGGAATTCGGTACGCACCAGACCGATACCCTCGGCGCCGGCTTGCACCGCCATGGCCACTTCGCGCGGCAGCTCCAGATTCGCCATCAGACCGATGCGGCGGCCATCGCGTGTCACCGCCGGCAATCGGCGCAAACGCGCCAATTGCTTGACGTCGCGTTCAAGATCGCTTTGCCGGCGCCGGTATTCACTCAGCAAGGCATCGCTGGGATTGATGATGACCCGGCCGGTATTGCCGTCGATCACGACGGTATCGCCGGTCTGGGCGACGCCAAGCAGTTCCGTGATACCGAGCACGGCGGGAATGCCGAGCGAGCGGGCCATGATCGCGGTATGGCTTTCAGCACCGCCGAGCGCCGTGGTGAAACCAAGGATCTGCTTGGGATCGAGCAACGCAGTATCCGAGGGCGTCAGCTCTTCGGCCACGACGACCGATCCCGGCGGCAGGTGCTTGAAGGCCTGATACGGCGTTTTCGTCAGATTGCGCAGCAGCCGTGCGCCGACCTCGCGCACATCGCTGGCGCGGGCGGCGAGATAGGCATCGCCGAGAGCGGCGAATTCCTGCGCCACTTTCGAAATCTCGGCCTGCACGGCCGCCTCGGCATTCTGATGGTGCTGACGAATCCGCTGTTCGACGCCGCGGATCACCCGCGAGCCGGAGAGCATCTGCAGATGGGCATCCAGCAGAAAGCCCATTTCCTCGGCCGCACTGCCATGCAGATCAAGGGATTTGGTCTTCAGCTTTTTCAGCTGGCGTTCCGCTTTTTCGCGGGCGACCATGAAACGCACCAGCTCGGACTCGATGTCGCCGGCGGCGATTTCATATTCCGGCACATGAACCTCGCCGGCCTCGACGACATGCACCTGGCCGATGCCGATGCCGCCGGACACGCCGAGACCCTCGAGAACGAGATTGTGACGTTCCTGCCGGGTGCGCCCCCACGTCCCACGTTTGGCCTGCGCCCCACGCTTTGCCTGCGTCCGACGCATCTCGGTCTTCTGCGTTTCTTTCTTCTCGATCTCTTTCTTCTCTGCGCCCCTTTTGGTCGCAGTCTGTTTCCGGACCGGTTTGCTTCCCGTCGGCTTGTCCCCGGCAAGCTTTTTTCCAGTTGCCTTCTGCTCGCTTGCCTTCTGCTCGGCTGTCTTTTGCCCGGTTGCTTTTTGTTCAGTGGCCCACTTATCAACCGCCTTTTTCTCGATCAGATCCTTGTGATCGGGTTTGGCGTTCATCGCCATTACTCTTCGTCGAACTTGCGGTCGATCAGCTCGGCGATTGCCTGCAGGGCTGTTGTCGCCGCCGGACCATGGGCGCGCAATTCGATCTCGCAGCCAATGCCGGCGGCCAGCATCATCAGGCCCATGATCGACTGACCGCTGACTTCGACTTCACCTTTGATGACGCGGATATCGGCGTCGAAACCGCTGGCCACCTTGACGAATTTCGCCGCTGCGCGGGCATGCAGGCCGCGCTGATTTTTGATCACCAACTTCAGGGAAGGGCTGCCATCCGCCAAACTGGAATCGCCATTCGTCATGCGTATCTCTATTTCTCGCTGGCTGCCAGAAGCTGCGATGCGACATTAATATATTTGCGCCCGGCATCCTGCGCCGTCGCCACCGCCTCGGCGAGCCGTTGCGTCTTGCGCACCGAAGCAAGCTTGATCAGCAAGGGCAGGTTGACGCCCGCGATCACTTCGACATTCGCGCGGTCCAGCATGGAGATCGCAAGATTGGACGGCGTGCCGCCGAACATATCCGTCGCCAACACGACCCCATCGCCGGTATCGACTTCCGCCACGCGCTGAAATATCTCCTGACGACGCAATTCCATATCGTCATCGGCCCCAATGCAGACCGTCGCTACCTGCGTCTGCGGACCGACCACATGTTCCAGCGCCGAAAGAAATTCCGCCGCCAGATTGCCATGGGTAACCAGTACCATGCCAATCATCTTCACGCCCCCTCGAAGCGCGCCATTTCTGCCGGCGCGCCGCTTCCCTGTTTACCCGTGTTCTTCTTATGGCATGCCCATACGGCCCGCATGCGTTTCATCCTCGTTCCATGTCGCGATGAGCGAGACTGACTTCTCGGCCGCGCAGACGTAACCATTCCGCCACCCGGCGGGCAACAAAAACCGAGCGGTGCCGACCGCCGGTGCAGCCGATCGCGACGGTCAGATAGCTTTTGCCCTCGCGCTCATAGCCCGGCAGCAAGGGCAGCAGCAGCGCCGTCAGCGCCGAGAAGAACGGTTCAAAAGCAGGATCCGCCACAATCCTGGCCCCGACCGGCTCGTCTTCGCCGGTCAGCGGCCGCAAGACGGGATCGTAATGCGGATTGTCAAGGAAGCGCACATCGAAGACCAGATCGGCTTCGCGCGGCAGGCCGCGACGGAAGGAGAAGGAAACCACCGAGATAATGATGCCGGATTGCCGGTCGAGCGCGAAACGTCCGGTCAGCAGGCGCTTCAGATCGCTGACCGCCTGGTCGCTGGTATCGATCACCAGATCCGCCAGGAGCCGCAGCGGCGCGATCAAGCGCCGTTCGCGCCGAATACCCTCCAAGACGCTGCCTTCGGGCGCCACGGGATGACGACGGCGCGTCTCCGTGAAGCGGCGGCGGAGAATCTCATCGTCACAATCCATGAAAATCAGGGTCGCATCCAGCCACTGATCGTTGCGCAACTGCGCCACGAGGTCCGAAGCTGCCTGCGCCGTGAAATCGCGGGTGCGCGCATCGATGCCGATCGCGATCGGCCGGCCGCCGGTTGGGGATGCATCATTGCCGGTCGCCGCCGACAAGCCGCTGAGAAGATGCGGCGCCAAAGCAAGCGGCAAGTTATCGACAGCCTCATAGCCCAGGTCTTCCAGGCATTTCAGCGCCGAACTGCGGCCGGCGCCGGCCAGGCCCGTGACCAGGACGACACGGCGGCCGGTGAAGCGGCCGGCCACGCCACGTTCCTGTCCTGCAGGCGCGTGACCGTCCTGGCCTTTATCGATCGGCTTGTCGGCGGCCTGATCCGCATCGGCGGAATCGGAACTGCCCGACTTGGAGGCTGATGCAATGGGCTCGGTGCTCATAAGGGCGCCATTATATGGCTGGCCAGGGCCGCGACCGCAAGCCGCAGTTTTGCCGCCGCCGATGCCTCGAACGGTGTGATCTGCAGATAGGGTACGGGAAAGCCGCCATAAATCCTTTCGGTCGGCTCGGGCATCCGCTCGATCTCGCTCGCCGGCACCAGCTCGACCACCAGCCGCAGCATCTGCGGTTCCGTCACATGAGCCACCGGCATGATTCCAAGCCCGCGCACCTCCATGCGGCCGCGCAAATCAGCTGGCGCCACGCTGGGATAGCAGGCCACCAACCCGCCATCCCGATGGTGGCGCAATTCGGTGAGATCATCGGCGATCAGCGCAGCGCCCCGATCGATCAGCCGCAAGGCCAGATCCGATTTGCCACAGCCCGGCGCACCCGTCAGCAACATGCCGGCCTGTCCGAAGACGATGCTGGTGCCGTTCACCAATTGGTGCCAGCCCGCATCAGTCATCCGATCCGCGACCGGTGTCATCGGCGTCGCATGTCAGACGGCCGTCAACTGCAAGGTGAAGCGCGCACCCAAGATATGGCCATCTTCGTCGCGTAGATTTTCGGCCGTCAGGATGCCGCCATGCGCTTCGACGATCTGTTTCGAGATGCTGAGGCCGAGACCGGAATGGGTGCCGAATTTCTCCCCCTTCGGCCGCTCGCTGTAGAAGCGTTCGAAAATCGCCGTCAGCTTGTCGGGCGGAATGCCGGGGCCTTGATCATCCACATAGATCACGATGTTCCGGCCCTGCCGCCGTGCGGCCAGCGTGATCTGGCCACCCCGCGGACTGAAGGAGACCGCGTTGCTGAGCAGATTGCGCAACACCTGGCCCAGCCGGCCCTCCATGCCGAGGACAGTCAGCTTGGCCTTTTCGGGAAGATCGAGCATCAGGCGGGGTGCCTGGTCGTCGGCGGTGGCGGCGTGGATATCGGCGATCGCCAGCAGCATGTCACGCAGATCGACCGGTCCCGCCTCCGAACGCGACATTTCCGCATCGATGCGCGAAGCATCGGATATATCGCTGATCAGGCGATTGAGGCGTTGCACGTCGTCGAGGATAATTCCCATCAGCTTCTTCTGCTGCTGCGGATCTTCGACCCGCGCGACGGTTTCAACCGCCGAACGCAAGGAGGTCAGCGGATTCTTGATCTCATGGGCCACATCGGCGGCGAAGCGCTCGATCGCGTCCATGCGGGTCCAGACGGCGCGCGTCATATCGCGCAGCGATCCGGAGAGATCGCCGATCTCGTCGCGCCGCCGGGTCAGATCGGGAATCGTCATCTTGCGCCCCTTGGCGCGGCGCACGCGATCGGCCGCATCCGCCAGGCGATGGATGGGCAAGGCGATGGTGCTGGAGAGATAGAAGGAGAGCAGCACGGTGACGGTGAGCGCCACGCCGAACACGCCGAGAATCGTCAGCCTTGTGTCGCGCAACGTGCTCTCGATACTCTCGCCGCTCTTGGTCAGGAAGAGTACGCCGAGAACCTGCCGGTAGCGTTGCACGGGAACCGCAACACTCAAAATCAGCGAGCCGTTGCCGGCATCCCGGACGAAGGTGCCGATCTCGCCGGTCAGGGCCTTCTGGACTTCTTCGTAATCCGCCGCCGTCTGGATCGCCGATTCGGTATAAGGCGGCAGGCGCGTGCCGCTCGGCAACAATGTCACCGCCCAATTATAGGCATGAACGACCGCCGTCCAGACCAGGCCGTGATCCGGTTCCGGCGGCGGCAACGGTTGCATTTCAACCAGGCCGCCAGGCCCCGAGAGCAGAAAGCTGTCGGCCAGCAGCGCGCCATCCGGCGCGAATAAGCGTGCCCTTGTCTTCGAAACATCGACCAGCCGGCGCACCGTCTGTCGCGTGGTTTCCGGCAACAGCCGCTCATCGCCCATCGGCCCGGTCACGACGCCGCTGGCTGCCAGGGCGCCGGAGAATAGCTTGCCTTCCGTCTGCAGCAGTTCCAGCTCCGACTGAACCAGGCTGCTGCGATAGGAATCAAGATAGAGCAAGCCGATGACGGGAATGGCGAGTGCCAGCATGTTGACTGCGAGGATGCGGCGGGTCAGCGGCGATTGCCAAAGCGGCCGGTGACTGGCGCTGGTCCGCGGCGCCGTTTGCGCCCGCGGCCGGCCGGCCTCTTTCGCAGAGTCACTTTCAGAGGTTCTTCCAGCGGGCAGCTCTTTACCGACAGGCGGCCGACCGGGCGCCTCGACCCGGGCGCGACGGACGCCCTGATCGTCCAAGACCGGCGCGACAGAGGGGGCGCCAGCCGAAGCCGGCGAGGGGCGGCGGAGAACCGGCTCCCGCATGCCGATATCGGGACGCATCTTATCCGACGATGCGGCAGTCTCGGCGACGGAGCGGCGGCGGAAGAACCACCAGAATCGCTTATGCGTCTTGCCGCCCGCCAAAGTGGACGGCACGCCCGGCATGCCCAGTCGCAGTTGCCCACCCAGGCGCATCTGCTCTGCGCGCAATTTATCCGGCGTAAAATCGGTCATCGTCGTCGTCGCACGGACCGGACCGGTGGATGCTGCGCGCGTTCAGAGGGCACGCACAGCATCCTTGTATCAGGCATCCTTGTAACGGTAGCCGACGCCATACAGGGTCTCGATCTGGTTAAAATTATCATCGACCGCCTTGAATTTCTTGCGCAGCCGTTTGATGTGACTGTCGATCGTCCGATCATCGACATAGATGTTCTCGCCATAAGCCGCGTCCATCAGCTGGTCCCGGCTTTTCACATGACCCGGACGCTGGGCCAGCGCCTTCAACAGCAGGAATTCGGTGACGGTCAATTCCACGGGCACCGCCTGCCAGGTGCAGAGATGCCGGGTCGGATCCAGCATCAAGGCACCGCGGATCAGCGCCGCCTCACCGGGCTTCTCGCCACCCCCGCCGCGATTCAGTTCGCGGCGCAGCAGGGTGCGGATACGTTCGATCAGCAGGCGCTGCGAGAACGGCTTCTTGATATAGTCGTCGGCGCCCATGCGCAGACCCATCAATTCGTCGACCTCGTCATCCTTCGAGGTCAGGAAAATGACGGGCACATCGCTGGTGCGGCGTAACTTTTCCAGCAATTCCATGCCGTCCATGCGCGGCATCTTGATGTCGAGCACGGCAAGGTCGACCGGCTGGCCGGTCATCGCGCGCAAAGCCTCGGCACCGTCGGTATAGGTCCGGACGGCAAACCCTTCCGCCTCCAGTGTCATCGAGACGGAGGTGAGAATGTTGCGATCGTCATCGACGAGCGCGATTGTTTGCGGCATCAGCGCATGCTCCTTCTTGGCCAACAGATATAGATTCCGGTCTAGGCTGCCAAGATCGGCCGGCAGTATGACGGAATTTAGGCAAGATTGCAGCATCTACCAGATGTCGGAGGCCGGAGAGATTCCGTTAATATATTGATCGGAAAGAGAAAAGGCGAATCGGCTTGATTTCAGCCGCCTTTATCCGGGCAATGACCCGCGACGGTTGCGCTCGTCATTCGACTACTCGCTCTATACGCGACGATCTGTGCTGTAGGTTCTCAAACCTATCGGACACGGCACAGAAGCATCTCTCGCGATGAACTAGAAATTGACCGCGAGCACCCAGCCGCCGCTCAGCATCAGCACGACGCCCACCGCTTTGGCGATCCGGCGGCCATAAGGCGCGATCTTCTCCAGCAGGACCAGGGCCGTCAGTGCTGCGATCCACAACATGTTCATGACGCCGCCCACGAAGAGCAGGGTCATCAGTGCCCAGCAACAACCGACACAATAGGCGCCATGCAACAGGCCGAGCAGGAGCGAACCGCGCGCATCGGCACGAAAGCCGCCATGGCGTTGAATGAAAGACAGCGGCGAGCGGCATTGCGACAGGCAGGCATCCTTCAACGGCCCCCATTGGAAGAGGCCCGCGGCGAGCAGCACGAAACCGGTGAAGAGCCGGTTGGAGCTGGCCATCTCGGGGCTCAGCAGCGCACTGCGTTGCAGTCCCCCTTGCAACAAGGTCGCTACCAACGAAAACGCGATCCAGGCCAGCAGGTAGCCGGCGACGAACCAGCCGGTCGCGGCAAAAGGCCGGCCACGCGCCGCCGACATGCGGGCGACCCTTGCATAAAGCAGGATCATCGGTGCCGCCGCCGGCGTCATCATGCCGACCATCATCACCACCCACATGAAAAACAGCACGGGCAGATCGGCAAGATGCGGTGTCGAGAGCATCGTCATGCCGGCCATCGCCATGCCGGACATATCCATGCCCGACATCGCCGACATATCCGCCGTGCCGCCGCCGCTATGCCCCATCTGCAGAACCAGCGAGAGGATATAGACCCAGGACAGCGCGACGATGGCGCCGAGCGCCAGCGCGACGATCCAGCGGTCGCGACGCAAGACGTTTTCCAAGGTGAGGCTGGCCATGATCACGGTCCGGCTATTGCACGACACCGCTCTGCGACAGGTGCAGATGCGCGAAGTGGCTGTGGCTGTCCGCCAGCATCAGTTTGATCTCCCCTTCCGTCTTCGCCCAACCGCGCCCGACTTCGGCGGTGGTGAATTCGAAACCGTTGGGCAGATGGATCTGCGCCCGCGTTTCGGCCCCGGTCACCGGATTGCGGATCGGCTCGCCGCGGGCTTCAACGAGATTGGCGATCGACAATTGCGCGGTCCGGCCGTCGATATCGACGGTGAAATCGATCTCGGCATCGATCGGGTCGTACATAGTGTCGAGCGTCGTCGAAAAGACCTGGAACACGGTAGCGCCCGGCTCGGTATCGAGTCCGGCAAGGATGCGCAGCAAGGCATCGCGCTGGGCCGGCGTCGCATGTCGGTCGACGATCGGCTGCGCCGCCCCCTTGCCTTCATGGATGGCACCCGGCCAGGCAAAGATGGCGGCGACCTTTAGGCCGTCAAGCCGTGTCGCGCCATGAAAACCACGATCGATCTGAAAGCCGAGCACGGCTTGGCAGTTGTCGTAGGTGGGACGCGCGTTGAATTGGCAGGGACAGCCATAGGCACAGTTGCAATGGACAAATTCCCGTGCCTGGATCGTCCATTTGAGGTCCGTCATGGTTACCTCCTGTCGACCGGCGAAATGCTGAATGCATCATACGTGGCATGCAGGTTAGCACAGGCTTACAGGGCGGCGCGCAGAGATTCGCTACCGCCGTAATATGACATCGCCCTGAAATAGAATCGCCGGCCTGAATAGAATCTCAGGCTAGGACTGATAGGCAATCAGCTCGCCGCGCGACGAAAGGAAACCGTGAACAAGCCGGCCGCGATCAGCAGCGAGCCGCCAGTGCGATTGATCAGCCGCTGGATGGAAGGTCTACGGATAGTGCGGCGCGCGGCAGACGCCATCAAACCGTAGAGGGCGGCATTCAACGTCGCCAGAACCAGGAAGGTCGCCGTGAAAAGTCCCATCTGCGGCACGATGGCGGCATGCGGGTCGATGAACTGCGGCAGGAAAGCGACAAAGAAGATGATGCTTTTCGGATTGAGGGCAGTGACGGCATAAGCATGCACGAAAATACGCCACGGCCGTGTCGTCGACAGGGGCGCGGCGATGCCGTCGGCCGCCACCGGCGCACGCCATAACTTGAGGCCGAGATAAATGAGATAAGCGGCGCCGATCCATTTCAGCACGACGAACAACGCGGCGGTCGTCGTCAGCAGGACGCCGAGCCCGAGCATCGAGGCCGTCATCGCCGTGAAATCGCCGAGCGCCACGCCGGCAACCGTCGCCCAGGCCGAACGCCGGCCATGGCCGAGCGCATAGGAAATCACCAGCAACACGGTCGGTCCGGGAATCGCCACCAGAATGGCCGAAGCCGCGGCAAAAGCCAGCCAATGTTCGAACGACATCCCCATCCCCCTCGGTCGATCACGATACGATCGGCCGAGTGATCCATGACGGCGGCGCCATGGCAAGCGCCTTTTGCCGCCGATCAGACGATGGTCCGTTGTTGTTTACTTCGGCTTGCGCGGCTGCACGGCGCTGGCGGGGGGCAGATCGTCTTCCAGAATCGACATCTGAAACGAATAGGAGACCTCGCCCTCATCCTCGTCCCGGTACAAGACGCCGATGAATTCATCGGCCAGCCTGACCTCGATCGTCGCACCTTTCTTGACCGGCGGATCGACGAAGATCTTCTGATTATCGAAGGTTCGACGGAGGTAATCTTGGACGCGGGCAAGTTCGATAGGAGTCATGGTCTTCCGGTTCGTTGATGTCCAATCGGGACTGCCAAGCAAAGCAGCTGGCCATCCCAGGAAATGGTGCCGTTGAAGGGAATTGAACCCCCGACCTACTGATTACGAATCAGTTGCTCTACCCCTGAGCTACAACGGCACTTGCTGCCCGAAGACAGGAAGGGCTCCAGGCTAAAACGCTAACGTTAACGCCAGCCTAAAGCGGCGTGGCGGAACCTAATTCACCAGGCGGGCGGCGTCAACAGAAGAGCCGCTGATAGCGCCGTCACCCTCTGCAGCGGCGGTAGGGACCGGTCGCGCGCCGTCGGCGGCGGGGGACGCGCTGCCTGGACCGGCCCCGGCCGGGCCGCGCCGGGGGCGTGGACCTGCCCGATGACATGCTGGCATTCATCG
>LNAP01003024.1_pt2 | contig 19448 bp, 17 predicted proteins | sample 602601 | NCBI WGS metagenome assembly LNAP01 (sample SAMN02440304, study PRJNA202911) | soil metagenome | biome: Subtropical and temperate rainforests or woodlands; isolation source: soil samples (1 kg each in a 20% v/v slurry with milli Q water) were... ...
AAAGGGATGGAGGGCGGCCCCGTGAGTCGCCCGTGCAGCCCTCATGGCCGCATGCGAACGAGCATTCTACCCGGAAACGATGGTGAGGAAAGTGGCGTTATTCCACGATGCTGGCACAGCGCTGTGACGGGGCCTCCCTAAAATAAGGGCTTTTGCGGGAACTTCAACCCACAAACGAGAGAAGTTATTCATTGATTGCGCGGACAAGGGCGCCCGCGGCGAGCGGTCGCGGCGTACTCGGCGCTTTCTGCTACCATGGCGCCTCTGTCACTTGCGGTATTCGTTCATGGCCTTTCGCCCTCTTCCAGCCAAGGTTCCCGCCGTTCTGCTGCGCGAAGCCAAACCGCTGAAAGCCATCTTCGGCCACGCCAAACGACTGGGTCACTTGCAGCGCCTGCTGGACAGCCAACTACAGCCCGCCGCTCGCGAGCACTGCCACGTGGCCTCCTGGCGCGAAGGCAGCCTGCTGCTGATCGTCACGGACGGTCACTGGGCCACGCGCTTGCGCTATCAGCAAAAGCGCCTGCTGAGGCAATTGCAGGCGTTCGAGGAATTTGCCGGCCTGACGCGGATTCTGTTCAAGGTACAACCGCCCACGGTGCAAGTCGCCGTCAAGGGGCACACGCTGGACTTGTCCACCGACGCAGCCGCCACCATCCAGGCCACCGCCGATGGCATCACCGACCCCAACCTGCGGGCGGCGCTGGAGCGGTTGGCGGCACATGCGCGGCCCAAGGATTGACTTCCAGGTCGCCAGTTGAATCGCTATCGCGAGCAAGCTCGCTCCCACAGGAGATCTTCAGTGAACACAGATTTTGTGTACGACACAGATCAATTGTGGGAGCGAGCCTGCTCGCGATAGCGGCAGATCAGTCGGTACATTTGGCGCCTGTTGAATCGCCATCGCGAGCAGGCTCGCTCCCACAATGTTGAACTGTGCCGAGCCGGTTACCGGCGCTTTTTGCTCCCCAGCAACGACCCCATCAACCCACGTACCAGTTGCCGTCCCAACTGATTGGCGGCCTGGCGCATCGCCGATTTCAATGCCTGGCCGGCCGCCGTACCGAGAAATTCCCCGGCCTTGTCGGTGAAACTCGGTTCTTCAGCGCTCGCCTTGCCCTGTGCCTCTTCGGCTTGCGGCTCCAAGCCCTTGCGCCCCATCAGCACTTCATAGGCCGACTCGCGATCAATGGGTTTGTCATAACGCCCTTGCAAAGGGGAACGGGCGATCAGCCCGGCGCGCTCAGCGTCGGTCAACGGCCCGATCCGCGATTGTGGCGGCGCCACGAGCACACGCTGGACCATTTGCGGCGTGCCCTTTTCCTGCAAAGTGCCCACCAAGGCTTCGCCAATACCCAGCTCGGTCAGCACTGTCAGCGCATCGAATTGCGGGTTGGGCCGGAAACCGTCCGCCACCGCCCGCAGGGATTTCTGCTCCTTGGTGGTGAAGGCCCGCAAGCCGTGCTGGATGCGCAGGCCCAACTGCGCCAGCACGTCGTCCGGCAAGTCTCCTGGCGACTGGGTCACGAAGTACACCCCCACGCCCTTGGAGCGAATCAGCCGCACCACTTGCTCCAACCGCTCTTGCAACGCCTTGGGGGTATCGGCAAAGAGCAGATGGGCTTCATCGAAGAACAGCGCCAGCAGCGGTTTGTCCGCGTCGCCGCGCTCGGGCAATTGCTCGAACAACTCGGCCAGCAGCCAGAGCAGGAACGTTGCGTAGACTTTTGGTGCTTCATGCACCAGACGGCTGGCGTCCAGCAAATGGATAGGGCCGCGGCCGTCGCTGGCCGGTTGCAGGATGTCTTCAAGCTGCAAGGCCGGCTCACCGAACAGCGCATCCGCGCCTTGTTGCTCCAATGTGGCCAAGCGCCGCAGCAAAGCCTGGCTGGAACCGGTGGTCATCAAAGCGGCGTCGTCCCCCAGCAGCTCAGGGTTGTCCCTGAGATGATTGAGCAGTGCCTTCAAGTCCTTGAGATCCAGCAGCAACAGGCCTTCGCGGTCGGCAACCTTGAAGGCCGCGTACAGCGCCGATTGCTGACTGTCGGTGAGTTCCAACAGGCTGCCGAGCAACAGCGGGCCCATTTCACTCAGGGTGGTGCGCAGCGGATGACCGGACTTGCCATGAATGTCCCACAAGGTCACCGGATAAGCCTGGGGTTTGTGGCCGAGCCAGGACATGCCGGCGATACGCTCGGCGACTTTGCCTTGGGGGTTGCCGGCGGCGCCGAGGCCGCACAGGTCGCCCTTGATGTCTGCGGCGAATACCGCAACGCCGGCATCGCTGAACGTCTCGGCCAGGCGTTGCAAGGTGACGGTCTTGCCGGTGCCGGTGGCACCTGCCACCAGACCATGCCGGTTGGCCAGGCGCATGGCCTGGGCGATGGGTTGGCCGGTAAGGTCGGCGCCAATAACAAGTTGCGATGAGTCAGGCATTTCGTCACCTGTGGTTAATCTATGGCCTTGCATGGCCGATATCTAAAGCGACAGACCCTACTGAAACAAGGTCGGATAATTCCCTAAGGAGAGGAGGAAATATCAGCTTTTTTTCACTATGAAGCCATTTTTGCGCGCTTATATATAAGCACGCTTAGCGTATCAAGACCTTAGCGGACCCCCTGCCATGAATAAAAACCTGCGCTTTAGCCATAAAATTCTAATAGCCGCCGCGCTCATCGTGATTGCAGCCTTCGCTTCCTTCACGACCTACAACGATTACCTGCAACGCAATGCCATCCGTGACGATCTGGACAGCTACCTGCATGAAATGGGTGCTGTCACGGCAAATAACATTCAGACCTGGCTGACCGGCCGCATCCTGCTTATCGAGAACCTGGCCCAGAACATCGCCGTCACCCCCGACCCGAGCAGCGTCACCCACCTGCTGGAACAGAAAGCGCTGACCTCGACCTTCATGGCGTCCTACCTTGGCGATGCCCAGGGCAGTTTCATCATTCGCCCCGATGCGAAGATGCCTGACGGTTTCGATCCGCGTGTACGTCCTTGGTACAAAGGCGCACAAAGCAGCAGCACCTCGACCCTGACCGAACCCTACATCGACGCTGCCAGCGGCGGGCTGATCATTTCCATCGCCAGCGCCTCGAAAAACGCCACGCAAAATGTCGGTGTCGTGGGCGGCGACCTGAGCCTGCAGACCATTGTGGACAACCTCAAGACCGTGAATTTCGACGGCATGGGGTATGCCTACCTGATCAGCGCCGACGGCAAGATCCTGGTACACCCGGATAAAGCCCTGGTCATGAAAACCCTGGCCGAAGCCTACCCGACGAACACCCCGAAGATCAGCGACCAGATCAGCGAAGTCGAAGTCGATGGTCAAACGCGCATCGTGACCTTCACGCCGATCAAAGGCCTGCCCTCGGTGAACTGGTACGTCGGCGTGTCGGTGGATAAAGACAAGGCCTACTCGATGCTCAGCGATTTCCGCACCTCGGCCGTCGTGGCGACGGTCATTGCCGTGGCGTTCATCATTGCACTGCTGAGCATGTTGATCCGCTTGCTGATCCAACCGCTGCATGTGATGACCCGGGCGATGGAAGACATTGCCGATGGCGACGGCGACCTGACCAAACGTCTGACGATCCAGAATCAGGACGAGTTCGGCATTCTGGGCACGGCGTTCAACCGTTTCGTGGAGCGTATCCATAATTCGATCCGCGAAGTGTCCTCCGCCACCGAACACGTCAACGAAGTCGCCTTGCGGGTGGTGAGCGCGTCGAACTCCTCGATGGTCAATTCCGACGAGCAGGCCAGCCGCACCAACAGCGTGGCCGCGGCCATCAATCAATTAGGCGCCGCTGCTCAGGAAATCGCCCGCAATGCAGCGCAAGCTTCCCATCAGGCCAGCGACGCCCGTGGCCTGGCCGAGGATGGTCAACAAGTGGTGGATCGCAGCATTGCCGCGATGAATCGCTTGTCCGACTTGCTGAGTGCCTCAAGCAGCAACGTTGAATCGCTGAACAGCAAAACCGTGAACATTGGCCAGATCCTGGAGGTGATCACCAGCATTTCCCAGCAAACCAACCTGCTGGCCCTCAATGCTGCAATTGAGGCAGCCCGGGCCGGGGAGGCCGGGCGCGGGTTTGCCGTGGTGGCCGATGAAGTGCGCAACCTGGCCCACCGCACCCAGGAATCGGCGCAACAGGTGCAGACCATGATCGAGGAGTTGCAGGTCGGCGCCCGGGATTCGGTCACGACCATGAACGACAGCCAGCGCCACAGCCAGGAAAGCGTGGAAATCGCCAACCTGGCCGGCGAGCGCCTGAACAGCGTGACCCAGCGCATCGGTGAAATCGATGGCATGAACCAGTCAGTGGCCACCGCCACCGAGGAGCAGACGGCCGTGGTGGAATCCATCAACGTGGACATCACCGAGATCAACACGCTGAACCAGGAAGGCGTGGAGAACCTGCAATCGACATTGCGCGCCTGCTCAGACCTTGAGCAGCAAGCGGCGCGATTGAAGCAACTGGTGGGCAGTTTCCGCATCTGACGTCATCGCCAGCAGGCTCGCTTCCACGGGGTTTTGTGCACAACACAGATCCATGGTGGGAGCGAGCCTGCTCGCGATAGGCCCCTCTCAAACGACACACTGCTGACAGACATTCCGCCGCCCACAACCCCAACCGAACATCTATTCTTACTAAAGGTCAACAAAGGAGAATACAGACCGGAGGGATGTTCATCGTGCACATAGCGGACATAACCATGTTCTACGCCCCCGCCAGCGGCGGCGTGCGCACTTATCTGGATGCCAAGCACCGGCGCCTGAGTGATCGGCCCGGAATTCGTCACAGTCTGTTGATCCCTGGCGCGCATCTGAGCGAGCACGACGGGATCTATAAGGTTCCGGCCCCCGCCCTGCCTTTCGGCAAGGGCTACCGCTTCCCGCTTCGCCTGGCGCCCTGGCGCAATGTCCTGCGTGATTTACAACCGGACCTGATTGAAGTCGGCGATCCCTACCTCACCGCATGGGCTGCCCTGGATGCCCGGCGCCAGCTCGATGTGCCGGTGATCGGTTTCTATCACTCCGACCTGCCGCTGCTGGTCAGCAACCGCATGGGCAACTGGTTCACGCCCAACATCGAAGCCTATGTCAGCAAGTTGTACGGCAATTTCGACCGGGTCCTGGCGCCGAGCCAGGTCATGGCCGACAAGTTGATCGGGCTGGGGGTCAAGAACGTCTACGTGCAGCCTTTGGGCGTGGATCTGCAAACCTTCAACCCCGCCGCCCGCGACCCTGAACTGCGTGCCGAACTGGGAATTGCCGAAGACACGCGCCTGCTGATTTTCGCCGGTCGCGGTTCCAGGGAAAAAAACCTGCCGGTGCTGCTCAAGTGCATGAAACGCCTGGGTGAACGTTACCACCTGCTGCTGGTGGGTTCGTCCATGCCCGCCGTGGTGCCGGACAACGTTACGGTGGTCGATGAGTTCTGTCCGGCGCCGCAAGTTGCCCGGCTCATGGCCAGCGCCGATGCCCTGGTGCATGCCGGTGACCAGGAAACCTTCGGCCTGGTGATCCTCGAAGCCATGGCCAGCGGTATCCCCGTGGTGGCGGTGGCGGCCGGGGCCTTCACCGAAATCGTCCACGAAGACTGCGGCCTGCTATGCACGCCCGACAATCCACAGGCCATGGCCAACGCTGTGCGGCAGCTATTTGCCGAAGGCTGTCAGCGACGCGGTGTGCTGGCGCGCCAGCACGTTGAGCGTCACTACGCCTGGGACTCGGTGGTCAACAGCCTGTTGGGCCACTACCACAGCGTCCTGGGTGAACAACTGCCCCTGTTGGCCAATGGTTGAGGTGAAGTCCGTGTCGATGAATCAATCGCCCAGCCTGCTGTTGGTGCTGCATGACGTGGCGCCGCAAACCTGGCCCGACTACCAGCCCTTCGTCGAAGCTGTCGACGCCCTCGGCCAGGTGCCAATGACCTGGCTGGTGGTGCCGGACTTTCACCACGCCAATGCGCTGGAGGATCACCCAGGTTTTCGGCGCCTGCTCGACAACCGGGTCGAGCGCGGCGACGAATTGGTGCTGCACGGCTACTACCATTGCGACGACGGTCCGCCGGCGACTCATCCCAAGGACTGGTTCATGCGCCGGGTGTATACCCACGAAGGCGAGTTTTACAGCCTGTCCGAGGAGGCGGCCCTCGCCCGCCTGCGCGCGGGTGTCGAAACCTTCCAGCGCTATCAGTGGCCACTGGAGGGTTTCGTCGCTCCGGCCTGGCTCATGAGCGAAGGCACGCGCCAGGCACTGCGCCAGTTGCCACTGAGTTACACCAGCGATCCCCAGCATCTCTATCGCTTGCCGGACTTCACCCCGATCGACGCTCCGGGACTGGTATGGAGCGCCCGCAGCGCCTGGCGCCGTGGCCTTTCCAAAGTCATCAATGATCAACGTGAACAGCGCTGGCGCCAGGCGCCAGTCATTCGCCTTGGCCTGCATCCCGTCGACATGCGCCATGGGTTCTCCCGGGATTATTGGTTGCGCACCCTCGAACGTCTGCTCAACGACGGCCGCGTGCCGATGACCAAGGTCCAATGGCTGGCGACCCAGGGCCTGCGGGTCAGCGACGCGGCATGAAACGGCTGATATGGCTGGGCGCCGCCTTGCTCTTGGCGCTACTGGTGCCGTGGTTGATGGGTGGCGGGGAGATGTGGTCGCGGGTGCAGCGCTTTCCCTTGTCACTGCTGCTGACCATGCTCGGCATGATTGTCCTGTGCTGGGGCTTGAACTCCGTGCGCCTGCGTTTGCTGCTGGGTGAACACCGCGGGCGCATCGGCCGGCTGAAAAGCATTGGCGTCGTCATGTCTACCGAGTTCGCCATGTGTGCCACGCCCGGCGGCAGTGGCGGGCCGCTGACGCTGATGGCGTTGCTGGCGCGCAACGGCGTGCGTCCGGCCCATGGCAGCGCGGTGTTTGCCATGGATCAGTTGAGCGATCTGCTGTTTTTCCTCTGCGCCTTGGTCGGCATCCTGTTTTATGCCTTGTTCCAGAACCTCAGCCAGAGCATCGAATGGATGCTGGCATTGAGTTCCTTCTCGTTGTTTGGCGGACTGTTCGGCTGCGTGCTGGTGGCCCGCTACCACCGCAAACTGATTCTGCTGGGCGCTCGGTTATTGCGACATCTGCGGGTAAAGACCGCCACTCGCCAACGCTGGGGACGCAAGATCCTGCACTTTCTGGCGGCATTTACCGACACCCTGAAATTGCCCCGTCAGACCCTGTTCCAGGTCTTCGGCCTGACCTGCCTTCACTGGGCCCTGCGCTACAGCGTGTTGTATCTGGCGTTGAGAGGACTGGGGGCGGATTTGCAGTGGGCCTGGAGCTTTCTGATCCAGATGCTCTCCTTGAGCGCAGGGCAGTTCAGCCTCCTGCCCGGTGGCGCCGGGGCGGCAGAGTTGACCTCGGCGGCGCTGCTGGCGCCCATGGTGGGCAAATCCACGGCGGCAGCGGCGATTCTGATCTGGCGGGCCGTGACCTATTACTTTTATCTGGTCGCCGGTGGCCCCGTGTTCTTTTTGATGGTCGGGCGACCATTGATCAAGAAACTGATCAAGCTGCGACAGGCGTGACTCCTATTTAGACTTCACCGCTTTCAGGCTTTGCAGGCGCTGGTTCGTCCTCGGGGTGCATTTGTTTCCACAGTTGCGCAGCGTCGGGAAACTCCGTGCCATCCTCCGGGCTCAACGCTTCAGGATCGTAACGGCTCAGGCACCCCTCACCCAGGGTCGCCGGGGCTCGGGAGGTGGCTTTGTCCAATGGGTCGGTCATGGCGAACCTCATGAAAAAAGGGCCTGGTGATCACTCGCCCAGGCCCTTTGCAGTGTAGTCAGAACACCACGGTCTTGTTGCCGTGCACCAGCACTCGGTCTTCCAGGTGATAACGCAAGCCGCGCGCCAGTACCATTTTTTCCACGTCACGGCCGAAACGCACCATGTCTTCGATGCTGTCGCTGTGGCTGACGCGCACAACGTCCTGCTCGATGATCGGCCCCGCGTCCAGCTCTTCGGTCACGTAGTGGCAGGTGGCGCCAATCAGCTTCACACCCCGCATCGAGGCCTGATGATACGGCTTGGCACCGACAAACGACGGCAGGAAGCTGTGGTGGATATTGATGACCTTGTGAGCGTATTCGCTGCACAAGGAAGGCGGCAGGATTTGCATGTAGCGGGCCAGCACCACCACCTCGGCGTCGTGCTGTTTGACCAGCCGCGAAACTTCGGCAAACGCCGGCTGCTTGTCCTGTGGGTCGACCGGAACGTGGTAATAAGGGATTCCGTGCCACTCCACCATACTGCGCAAGGCGTCATGGTTGGAAATGACACAGGCGATGTCGCAATCGAGCTCATCGCTGTGCCAGCGGTGCAGCAAATCAGCCAGGCAGTGAGATTCTTTACTGGCCATCAGCACCACGCGTTTTTTCTGCTCGGTATCGGTGATTCGCCAGTCCATCGAAAACTCTTCGGCAATCGGTGCGAACGCCTCACGAAAGGCTTCGATGCCGAAGGGAAGCGAGTCGGCACGAATTTCGTGACGCATGAAAAACCAGCCACTGTGAGTGTCCGAGTGATGGCTCGCTTCAGTGATCCAACCATTATGGGACGCCAGAAAATTACTGACCTTAGCAACGATGCCGACGCGGTCCGGGCAAGCGATCACCAGCCGAAAAGTGCGCATTAGGGGAACTCCAGAACTTCACAAAGGCGGCCATTCTAGCCATTGCGCGGCAAAACTGCAGTATCGATGACACGCCGCGCACATTTGTCTGCCCGGGCAGCAATGGGCCGGACCTTTGGCAACACGCTATATTTGTGAGCAGATGTGAAGACTGTGTTTCAGTATTTAACTGCAACGCCGTTTTTGCGAGGCTGCACTAATTAATTAAATAAAACATCGGTTAAATGTTTACTTGATGAAACTGTCTGATTACTATTGCCTCACTGTCTCCTTGTCACCCGCGTCCTACATAAGGTAGTCCTCATGTCCTTGATCAATGAATACCGCAGCACCGAAGAAGCAATCAAAGAACTGCAAGAACGCCTGAAAGCTCTGTCCAAAGACGACAAGCTGCAGAAAGAACTGGAATTCGAAGGCAAACTGCGCACGCTGATGGGCGAATACCAGAAATCGCTGCGTGACATCATTGCTATGCTGGATCCAGAAGCCAAATCGAGCAAGGCAACCCGTGGCGCCGTAAAAACTACCGGCACCAAACGCGCTCGCAAAGTTAAGCAATACAAAAACCCGCACAACGGCGAAGTCATCGAAACCAAAGGTGGCAACCACAAGACTCTGAAGTGGGGCGGTGACGTGGTTGAAGGTTGGGCAACCCTGTTGGGCTAAGCCTCACCGGTTCGCGCCGCTTTATGCGAACAGAATAACGCCAGCGATTGCTGGCGTTATTTTATGCCTGCGATTTACCCACTTCATCGCCACTCAAAGGCTTAAACGTTTACGCAATTGCTGGCTGTAGCCCTGCCACTCTATGAGTACCTCGCGCTGCAATGGCGTGGAAACGGCCATCCATTCCTCCATCGCCTCATCAAAACTTTGCAAGGTATTAGGCGCCCCCCATTCCGGGGAGGACAAACGCTGCTGACAGAAAAGTCTCCAACGCTCCTGCTCTTCGCCGGTCAAGGTCTCAGGGAAGTTGCGCGCGCGATATCTGAACAATAACTCCGGTAAACGCTCATCATCAAAAGGCCAGTGCTCTGAAGCCAATTGAGCCGGGTCAGCCATGCGGACTTGCTCGCACAATCGACGATCGCGGTCGCCGATGAAGCCTGCGTATAACTGCTGCTCGGGATCCTCACTGGCCGTGAAATCCTCGCGACCATAAATAGCCTGAAGTTTGTTCTGCCAAACTTGCTGTGCGTCAGTTAGCCGCAGCGCACGCTCCTGATAAACGTCCATGTCCAGTTGCAGCCGCTGCTGGTCCTCGGCACGCAGCACCGAGAGCGGCGCGACCACCGGGCACTTGTTGATATGAATGAGTTTGAGAGGCACCGGCAACTCGCCTTCGAGCAGTTCTTCACGGCGGGTATACAAACGTTGCCTCAGGGTTTCAGCATCGTGGTCCAGCAAACCCAGCGGGTCCAGGTGCAAGTCACAGACAATCAGGGCATTGCGATTTTTCGGGTGCCAGGCCAATGGCAAAACTACCCCGATGTAGTTGCGCGCAGCCGAGAAGCGCCCGGAAACATGCACCATAGGCTGCAACAGGCGGACCTGATCCATGACTTTCTGTTTGCTGCGCAACTGGAACAGCCACTCGTAAAGCCTGGGTTGTTTCTGGCGGATCAGACGGGCCAGGGCGATCGTCGCGCGCACGTCCGACAACGCATCGTGAGCCTGGCCGTGGTCAATACCATTGGCGGCGGTCAGGCGCTCCAGCTTGAGGGTCACGCGGCCCTCCTCTTGTGGCCAGACAATGCCTTCGGGGCGCAGCGCATAGGCGGCGCGCACCAGGTCGATCAGGTCCCAGCGGCTATTGCCGCCCTGCCACTCCCGCGCGTACGGGTCGAAAAAATTCCGATAGAGGCTATAGCGGGTCATTTCGTCGTCGAAGCGCAGGGTGTTGTAACCGGCGCCACAGGTGCCGGGCGCGGCCAGTTGCCCGTGGATACGGGTCATGAAGTCGGCTTCAGTCAAGCCTTTGTCGGCCAGGCATTGCGGGGTAATGCCGGTGATCGCACAAGCCGCCGGATGCGGCAGGATGTCCTCGCTGGGCTGGCAATACAGGTTCACCGGCTCGTCGATTTCATTGAGTTCGAAATCGGTACGGATCCCCGCCACCTGCAAGGGTCGGTCGCAACGCGGGTTGATGCCGGTGGTTTCGTAGTCGTACCAGAAGATAGAAGTCACGGGGCGTTCCTGGGATGAAGACTGGCGAAGTCTAGGCCTTCGAGCCCACCTGCGGCCAGCGCTGCCTGACTTTTGAAATCCAAAGGGGATCTGAGGCGGACACCGGATCAGTGAACACCCCGATCAAAACTGTGGGAGCGAGCCTGCTCGCGATAGCGGTCTGCCTGAAACAGCAATGCTGAATGTGCCGCGGTCATCGCGAGCAGGCTCGCTCCCACAGGGGATGTGTGGCGGGTGCAAAATGCGTGAACACCGTCAATCAGAGCTGTGGGAACGAGCCTGCTCGCGATAGCGGTCTGCCTGAAACGGCAATGCTGAATGTGCCGCCGTCATCGCGAGCAGGCTTGCTCCCACAAGGGATGTGTGGCGGGTGCAAAATGCGTGAACACCGTCAATCAGAACTGTGGGAACGAGCCTGCTCGCGATAGCGGTCTGCCTGAAACGGCAATGCTGAATGTGCCGTGGTCATCGCGAGCAGGCTCGCTCCCACAGGGGATGTGTGGCGGGTGCAAAATGCGTGAACACCGTCAATCAAAACTGTGGGAGCGAGCCTGCTCGCGATAGCGGTCTGCCTGAAACGGCAATGCTGAATGTGCCGCGGTCATCGCGAGCAGGCTCGCTCCCACAGGGGTTCTGCTTTTGTGTTCGGGCCCTGAATCCTGTGGCAAGCCATGAAATGACATACATAGTTATGTCGTTTGCCCGCACGAAGACTGCTAGCATCGGGACCGAGACTGAACGTTCGAACCGGCCCATCACTCAGGTTGCCCATGCTCGAGAGACCAGCACTGCAAAGGAACGCGACGCTGCCCCCGCCACTCGATACGCGGTATCAGGTTGAAACGCCCGAAGGCATCGACCTGCCGCTACGCCCGGCGGGGTTGATGCCTCGTGCGCTGGCCTTTGCCATCGACCTGGGCATACGCGGGCTGGTCCTGGGGCTGGTGTTCATCATCCTGGCGTTTTTTGGTGAGCTGGGCATTGGCCTGGGCTCCATCCTGCTGTTCGTTGTCAGTTGGTGGTACATGGTGCTGTTCGAGGTGCTGAACCAGGGGCGCTCCCCCGGCAAGCAGATCATGGGGTTGCGAGTGGTGCAGGATGACGGCAGGCCCATAGGCTGGTCCGCTTCACTGATCCGCAACCTGCTGCGTTTTGTCGACATGCTGCCCTTCGGCTACACCTTCGGGGCAATCAGTTGCCTGCAACATCCTGCCTTCAAACGCCTGGGAGACCTGGCCGCCGGCACCCTGGTGGTGTATCGCGAGCAACCGGTCAAACGTCCCGCGCTGCCCCTGGCGCAGTCGATACGACCGCCCTTTACCCTGAGCCTGAACGAGCAACGCGCCGTGCTGGGTTTCGCTGAACGCCAGGCTGAACTGTCCGAAGCGCGGGTCAACGAACTGGCGAGCATCCTGGCCGCGCCACTGAACGTCCAGGCCCCCAGAGCCGTGGCCGAACTCAATGGCATCGCCCGTGGCCTGCTGGGGCCGACATGAAACAAAGTCTGTTCGAAAGCCGCCACCAAGGCGAATGGGACCGACTGTCCCGACAACTCGATCAACTGGAGCGCAGTCGTAACGTGCCCCAAAGCAGTGACTTTCCTCCTGCCTACCGCAGGCTTTGTCAGCATCTGGCGCTGGCCCAGGCACGGGGTTACAGCAGCCTGCTGGTCGACACGCTGCAGCAGTTGGCGCTGCGCGGTCACCAGCAACTCTATCGGGATCGCAGCCGGCCATCGACCAGTCTTTCGACTTTCATCCTGGCCGGTTTCCCCCGACTCGTGCGGGAACAATGGCGTTTCGTACTGGCCGCCGGAGCGATGTTCATGGGTAGCCTGATCGGCATCGGGCTGCTGGTCTATCTGTTTCCCGAGCTGGTCTACAGCCTGTTGAGCGTCGAGGAAGTCAGCCAGATACGTGGCATGTACGACCCGGCCAGCGGGCACCTGGGGCGTTCGATCGAGCGGGCCGCCAGCCAAGACTGGGTCATGTTCGGCTACTACATCATGCACAACATCGGCATCGCCTTTCAGACATTCGCCAGTGGCTTGATGTTTGGCCTGGGTAGCGCGTTCTTCCTGTTTTTCAACGGCCTGACCATTGGTGCGGTGGCCGGGCATCTGACCCAGATCGGCTCGGGTGGGACGTTCTGGTCGTTCGTCATCGGCCACGGCGCCTTCGAACTCACCGCCATCACGTTGGCCGGCGCCGCCGGCCTGCAACTGGGTTGGGCGTTGATCGCACCGGGGCGTCTCACCCGAGGCGAGGCCTTGCGGATCGCCGCCGGCAAAAGTGTGCTGATGGTCGGCGGCGTGATGCTGTTGCTGCTGATTGCCGCGTTCATCGAAGCGTACTGGTCCTCCAGCGCCGTGACAGCCGCGACCAAATACACGGTCGGCGCCTTGTTGTGGCTTCTGGTGATTAGTTATCTGGTGTTTGCCGGACGGGCCCGCCATGCGTCTGAGTGATGCCACCGTGGTCATCCGCCCGCGCACCACCTGGGAAGCCATGGACCTGGGCGTGTTGATGAGCCAGCAGCATCGACGTTTGCTGATGACCAGCTGGGCCGTCATCACGCTGCCGGTGTTTGCGCTGTTGTCCCTGCTGCTGTGGGATTCGCCCTCTCTGGCGATGTTCCTGTTCTGGTGGTTGAAACCGGCCTTTGACCGTTTGCCCCTGTACATTTTGTCCAAGTCGCTGTTCGGCGAAACACCGACGCTGAAACAGGCCTTGCGCCAGTGGCCCACACTGCTCAAACCCCAGTTGCTGGCAAGCCTGACCTGGCGACGACTGAGCCTGAGTCGCAGCTTCCTGATGCCCGTGGTGCAACTCGAAGGACTCGACGGCGAGGCGCGTGAACAGCGCTTGCGGGTGCTGTTGCAACGCAACCGTGGCGCCGCGCAATGGCTGACCGTGATCGGCGTCCACCTGGAGATCGCCTTGTGGTTCGGCCTCATGGCCCTGTTCTACCTGCTCGTGCCGCAACAGGTCGAACTGCAATGGAACTGGCAGACGCTGATCGCCGTCGCCGAGCACGACTGGTTGTGGCTCGAACACCTGATCAACTTGTTGTATCCCCTGCTGCTGATCGTCTGGGAGCCGGTGTATGTCGCCTGCGGTTTCAGCCTCTACCTGAACCGGCGCACGATACTCGAAGCCTGGGACATTGAACTGGTGTTCCGACGCCTGCGCCAACGCCTGAGCAGCACCGCCCCCGCGCTGATGCTGCTGGCACTGCTGCTGGTGCCGCTGGCACCGCCGGCCTGGGCCGCCGAAGACAACACCGGCCCCGACAGCCCGCGGCTGCTCAACCAACCTCTTACCAGCGAAGCCTCCAAGGACAGCATCAAGGCGATCCTCCAGGCTCCGCCGTTCAAGAACCCGGAAACGGTCACCCGCTATCGACTGGGTGAAGAAACCGCCGAATCGGCCGAGACCGACGAAGCGCCGGGCTGGCTCAAGGCATGGTTCAAATGGATCAGCGGCCAACGCTTCGACATCGCCGCCGCGCTGATCCAGATCGTACTGTGGGCCTGCCTGGTGGCGGCGATTGCCTGGCTAGCCTGGCGCTACCGGGAAAGGCTCAGGGCCTTGGTGAATCTGCGACCGACAAAACGCCCACCCGCGGCACGACCGATGCCGGCGCAGATGTTCGGTCTGGATATTCGCGAAGAAAGCCTGCCGGACGACGTGGCCACCAGCGTGGAACAACTATGGGCCGCTGACCCTCGCCAGGCCCTGGGGCTGCTGTATCGGGCCTTGCTCAGTCGGTTGCATCATGACTTTGCGCTTCCCTTGAAGCCGGCCGACACCGAAGGCCAGGTGCTGCAACGCATCGAACAGCTTGAGCATGAACGCCTGCTGACGTTCAGCCAACACCTGACTCAGCACTGGCAAAACATTGCATACGGCCATCGCCCGCCGCCACCCCATCTGCAACAGCAACTGTGCGATGACTGGCGCGGGTTGTTCGGGCCGGAGGCGTCTCGATGAATCGCCGCGCAGGGTTGTTGGTCGGCGCCGGGGTGGCCGCGCTGCTCTGCGTCTTGGGCCTCTATCTGTTCCTGAAGGCGGTGCCCTATCAGGAAACCATCGATCACGGCCCCTCCCCCGAGGCCCAGGCCAATCCCTACCTGGCCGCCGAACATTTCCTGCGCCGGCAGGGCATAAACGTCGAGCACGCCAATAATCTGGACGTCCTGCCCAACCTTGAGCCCGATCAGCGCAGCCTGCTGTTGCTGGGTGAACGCACCCACATGACCCCACGGGAAGTCGACCAGTTGATGAACTGGGCCCAGGCCGGTGGACGATTGCTGTTTGTCGCCGAAGCCTTGTGGGATAACAGTACCGCCAGCAGCGGCGACTTATTGCTGGACCGTGTGCGCCTGCGTCAATTCCTGAGCAAGGACCTCAAGGCGCCGGAGCCCGAACTCATCAAGGATCGCTACCCCAAGCTGACCAAGCTGTACCTGGAGGACGAAGAAGCACCCGCGTATGTGGGCTTCGACACCGATTTCCACCTCGAAGACCCGCAAAACCTCGCCCAGGCCTGGGCCAACAGCGCGTTGGCGACCCACATGATGCAGCTCAACCACGGCCTGGGCTCAATCACCGTGCTCACCGACGCCGAGCTGTGGAAGAACGACCATATCGACCAATACGACAACGCCTGGCTGCTCTGGTATTTGAGCGCCGACACCCACGTGACGCTGCTGTACGACATCGACCACGACAACTTGCTGGCCCTGTTGTTGCGTTATTTCCCCCAGGCCTTGGTGGCGCTGCTGGCCTTGATCGCCCTCTGGCTCTGGCGTTCGGCGGTGCGTCAGGGCCCGCTGCAACAACCGGCTCCCAAGGCGCGGCGCCAGTTGGAGGAACACGTGCAGGCCAGCGCCGGTTTTCATCTACGACACAATGGCCGTCAGCATCTGCTGCACAGCTTGCAACAGGACGTGCTGCGCCGGGCACGCCATCTGCATCCCGGTTTCGAACAACTGGCCGTGGCCGAACAGTGGCAAGTGCTCGCCCGTCTGACCCGCCAACCCACGCGGGCCATCAGCCAGGCCTTAAGCCCCCGACCGCAACAGCGCATGTCCAGCGCTGAGTTCTGCCGTCAGGTCGCCCATCTGCAAACCCTCAGGAATGCCTTATGACTGAAGAGAACGAACCTGCCGGCGGCCAGACCCACGCCGCCCAACAGCGCCAGCGCGCCAGTCAACTGGCCCAGGCTATTCGCACCGAGCTGCACAAGGCGGTGGTCGGCCAGGCCGCGGTGATCGACGATGTGCTCACGGCCCTGATCGCCGGCGGGCACGTCTTGCTCGAAGGGGTTCCAGGATTGGGCAAGACGCTGCTGGTGCGCGCCCTGGCACGCTGTTTCGGCGGCGAATTCGCGCGCATCCAGTTCACCCCCGACCTGATGCCCAGCGACGTCACCGGGCACGCGGTGTACGACCTGCAAACCGAGCAGTTCAAGCTGCGCAAGGGGCCGGTGTTTACCAACCTGCTGCTGGCCGACGAAATCAACCGCGCCCCGGCCAAGACCCAGGCGGCGCTGCTCGAAGCCATGCAGGAACGCCAGGTCACCCTCGAAGGTCGCGCCTTGCCCATCGCCCAACCGTTCATGGTGCTCGCCACCCAGAACCCGATCGAACAGGAAGGCACCTACCCGCTGCCGGAAGCCGAGCTCGACCGTTTCATGCTCAAAGTGCGCATGGACTATCCCGACGCCGACCAGGAATTGAACATGGTCCGTCAGGTCAGCCGTTCGACCCGGGCCGACATGCTCGATGTACAACCGTTGCGCACGGTGTTGCAGGCCAAGGACGTGCAAGCGCTGCAACGCATCGCCAGTGACCTGCCGATGGACGATCAGGTGCTCGACTACGCCGTGCGCCTGGCCCGCACCACCCGCAGTTGGCCGGGCCTGACCCTGGGCGCCGGGCCGCGTGCCTCGATTGCCCTGGTGCGCTGCGCCCGGGCCCGGGCATTGTTGCGCGGCGGCGAATTCGTGGTGCCGGATGACATCAAGGGCTGCGCCCTGGCCGTGCTGCGCCACCGGGTGCGGCTGGCACCGGAGCTGGACATCGAAGGGCTTTCGGTGGATCAGGTGCTGGGGCAACTGCTCGATCAAGTGCCGGCGCCGCGGTTGTGAGGAGGCGGCCTGTGCCAAGAGCACTTCTTGAGGCAAGACCGCTTTCTGTGGCGAGGGAGCTTGCTCCCGCTGGGCTGCGAAGCAGCCCCCTGGTTTTGCCTGGCACACCGCAAGGGGACGCTACGCGTCCAGCGGGAGCAAGCTCCCTCGCCACAGGAAACCTCTTGGCGGCAAACTCTTTTACCAAAGCAAATACCTTCTCCAAGGGAACGCCCCCATGAAACCCGCGCGCCTACTGCTGACCTGGCTCGCCATTCTGCTGGCCCTCGGCATCGTGCTGGGCGCGTTGCGGGCGCTGGGCGTTGCGGTTCCATCGATGTTGCTGTCGATCCACTGGGGGTTGCTGCTGGCCCTTCTGGCCCTGGCAATACTTGATGCCGTACGCCTCAAGCACTTGCCCTCGCCCCGGGTGCAACGGCAGATGCCCGGCAGCCTGGCACTGGGTCGCTGGAGCGAAGTGCGGCTACAGATCAGCCATGACTTTGCGCAGCCGCTGAATGTTCAGGTCTTCGATCACGTCCCCGACGGCCTGGACTTCGAAAGCCTCCCCTTGTCGGTCGAGCTGCAACCCGGTCAACACAGCCAGGTTGGCTACCGCCTGCGCCCGCTCAAGCGCGGTCACTTCAGCTTTGAACACTGCGAAATCAGCCTGCCCAGCCCATTGGGCCTGTGGGCCGGCAAACGTCTGCTGGACGCCCTCGACCACACCCGCGTCTACCCGGATTTCGCCAGACTCTACGACGGTCAACTGCTGGCGGTGGACAACTGGCTCAGCCAATTGGGTATCCGCCAGCGCCAACGGCGCGGCCAGGGGCAGGAGTTTCATCAACTGCGCGAATTTCGCGAAGGCGACAGCCTGCGCCAGATCGACTGGAAGGCCACTGCCCGCCATCGCACACCGATTGCCCGGGAGTACGAAGACGAGCGCGACCAGCAGATCATCTTCATGCTCGATTGCGGCCGGCGCATGCGCAGCCAGGACGGCGAGCTGGCGCACTTCGACCACGCCCTCAACGCCTGCCTGCTGCTCAGCTACACCGCGCTGCGCCAGGGTGACGCCGTGGGCCTGATCACCTTCGCCAGCGAACAGCCACGCTACCTCGCACCGGTCAAAGGCACCGGCCAACTCAACGTGTTGCTCAACACCGTGTACGACCTGGACAGCAGCCAACGCCCGGCCGACTACCAGGCCGCCGTCACCCAACTGCTGACCCGGCAAAAGCGCCGAGCCCTGGTGGTGCTGGTGACCAATCTTCGGGATGAGGACGACGAAGAACTGCTCACCGCCGTCAAACGGCTCGGCCAGCAGCATCGGGTGTTGGTGGCGAGCCTGCGGGAAGAGGCCCTCGACCGCTTACGCCAGACGCCGGTGCAAACGTTGCCCGAAGCCCTGACCTATTGCGGGACAGTGGATTATTTGAACGCCCGGGCCGAATTGCATGAGCGCTTGAGTGCCCATGGGGTGGCGGTGCTGCAAGCCCGGCCCGGGGAGTTGGGGGCCGAGCTGGTGACGTTGTATCTGGGGTGGAAGAAGGCGGGGAATTTGTAGAACCTCAGAAGCGTTGTCAGACCGTACTTCCGTCGTAACGGTTACGGATCGACAAATGAAAATTATCGTCTCCAAATTCGCCTATTGAAGCCTCACCGCGTTCATCGGTGCGAATGCCGTAAGGCCCTCCGTTGACGAGTACCTCAAGCCCGGCGGCGACTTTATTCGAATACCGAGAACGGGCACGAATGCTCTTTATACGATCAGGTGGCGGACTCGTCGTTGAGCTGTCCGTATTCAGTCTCGTCGTCCAACGTTCAACCTTTACCAGGTTATTGCCCAATGACATGGCCAATACCTCAGTCGTCTCCCCCGACTCCACGGCTTCCATGTGCAAGGAGAAGTCCGCATCCTGGGTCGTATTCAAGAAATTCAACTGCCACGTCACGCCCTCCGGGCCCAGCAACTGGGGAGTGTGCAATGGGGGGGTGATCACCACACCGAGATCTGCGGCGGGCTCCCCGCTCCATACCAGTTTTACATTTTTATTCAGAAACTGGCTGGAGGAGTGCGGTCGCACGGTAAAGGTGTGCCTTGCGCCATGGCAGGGATAGGCACTGCCTCCAAAAGTCACTGGAATTTCGTCAAACGTGTTCTCAAACTCCGGCTGACTTATTTGCCCCGGCAAGGGCGGAGACTTCGGCATCCCGCTCATCAGCGGCATATCGAATTGCAGTACAAACGGGTCAATCTGGGTCTCCTGGGTGGAGATAGACCAACTCAACGCAGTACTCCCCGCCTCCATCGCCACCAGCTGTCCCAACGGCGGATCGAATACCAAACCCTGTGCTTCTTCGCCCGGCTTATATTCCAGAAGGACTTGCGCATCCGGATCGCCGATCAACCAGCTGTACTCA
>LNAP01002266.1_pt1 | contig 19446 bp, 18 predicted proteins | sample 602601 | NCBI WGS metagenome assembly LNAP01 (sample SAMN02440304, study PRJNA202911) | soil metagenome | biome: Subtropical and temperate rainforests or woodlands; isolation source: soil samples (1 kg each in a 20% v/v slurry with milli Q water) were... ...
TTCGGAAAAACTCAACTGGCTCATCGGGTTCACTCGGATCGGACTGTTTTCAATAACTTATATTCTGACAGGTTCGTTGGACTTGTTCAGAGGTTCCTTTATTCTATAAATAATTTTATATAATATTTTTTTAGTGGATTATGATCAACTTTTTATAAAAAACGGAAGTGTGGGTCACATCGTACAAGATCGGTATGTTGTGATGTCAATTAGTGAGGGGAACCGCTTACTTTGAGGTGGGCGGTGGCACTATCACAAGCCCTTCTTTCAAATTTTGCGATATAGCCACTAGCCTCGAGTTCACCGTTGCGTGTAATCAGTTCGTTAAACTAGGTTATTGAAAGCCAAATTTCAAACTCAGTTAAATCTTAAGCTTGTTTCAATTTGTAGTTTAACGCGTGTCTCGTGACATTTTCGATTCAATGAGCTTTTGCTCTCATGCTATAGTCCGTTCACAACTTGAACGCGCTCTGCGTTTGGCCTCTCTTTTCTGGAACATCGCCCTGTTATTGACTAACTCCATTCGTGAAGAAAGTTACCTAAAAGTCTTGCGCTTGCTGGAGGCTAATCCGAACTTGAATCAACGCGAACTATCTGTGGCCCTTGGTGTTAGTTTGGGTAAAACCAATTATTGCTTGAGGGCATTATTGGATAAGGGTCTCATCAAGATACAGAACTTTCGCAACAATCAGAACAAGTTGTCTTACGCTTATTTGCTGACCCCGGTGGGTGTCACGGCGAAGGCCGAACTGACTGTTCGTTTTCTTAGCGTAAAGATGCAGGAGTACGAGGCCTTGAAGCTGGAGATCGCGCAGTTGAAACGCGAAGCTGATGAAGACCAATCGGTTAAATGAATCGCCTAATTAATATTGCCTTGCGTGGCATGACGCTGGCGAGCAAATTTTTGCTGATTTTTTTCCTGGCACGGTTTCTGGAGCCCGCCGAGCTCGGCCTGTACGGCCTAGTTACTGCGACCATAGGTTATGCGCTTTACTTGCTCGGCTTCGATTTCTATACATTTACTACGCGCGAAATTCTGAAGCGCGGACGCCATGAGTGGGGTGGGTTGCTTAAGAACCAGGCTGCACTGTCTATATTGACATATGCGATATTTCTGCCGTTGCTTGTACTGATTTTTGCTCAGGGCTTATTGCCTTGGAGTGTGGCTGGTTGGTTTTTTGCACTGCTAGTGTTAGAGCATATTACCCAAGAGTTGGGGCGGTTGTTGATTGCTATTTCAGATCAATTGATCGCAAGTGCAGTGCTGTTTTTGCGGTCAGGCATATGGGCTGTAGGTGTTGCTGGGCTGATGTACGTTGAGCCGGAGTCCCGTAGTTTGAGCGTTGTGCTTGGTGCTTGGACGCTTGGTGGGTTGTTAGCGTTGTGTCTAGGGGTATGGCGCTTGACGCAACTACGCATTTTGGGTTGGCATAAGCAAATCGACTGGGGCTGGATTGCTAAGGGTATAAAAATTGCAATTCCATTTTTGCTTGCTACTCTTGCTATCCGAGGCGTGTTTACGCTTGATCGTTACTGGTTTCAGGCCTTGGCCAACACTGAGGTTTTGGGCGCGTATGTCCTGTTTATGGGGTTTTGTACTGCGCTTATGTCGTTCTTGGATGCAGGTGTATTTGCCTTTGCCTATCCCGGGTTAATCAGTGCTTACAATAACGAAGATGCATCGGCGTTCCGTTTGGGGATGCACAGAATGTTGGTGCAGACATTGGCGCTTTCGCTTGCGTTCGTGGTCGTGGCTGTGTTTTTAATTGGTCCGCTTTTGCTATGGCTAAACAGACCTGTATATAGCGAGCATCAATCATTATTTTATTGGCTGTTACTGACGATGGTTTTATATGCCTTGGGGATGGTGCCTCATTTTGGACTTTATGCCCAAGGCAAGGATCGCCCAATTATTTATAGCCATATTGTTAGTTTGTTAGTGTTTATTTTGGCAACCTGGGTCTTTTCGTGGCGCTGGTCGTACCTGGCTGTACCGTTAGGTCTATGTGTTGCCTTTACTTCGATATTGCTTTGGAAGACGCTGGCATTTTATTGGCTGACTCCTTTACCGTATCGTACTGTTAAATCAAATATAGACTTGAAAATCAAGCAAGGAACTCATTGATGCTTACTAATAAAACCATACTCATCACTGGCGGAACAGGTTCGTTTGGCAATACCTTCGTGCCAATGACTCTAGCCAAATACAACCCTAAAAAAATTATTATTCTGTCTCGCGACGAGATGAAACAATGGGAAATGGCTAAGAGATTTCAAGGTGATGCACGGGTACGTTTCTTTATTGGTGATGTCCGAGATAAAGATCGCTTGTACCGTGCGTTAGATGGTGTGGATTACGTAGTGCATGCTGCGGCTACCAAAATTGTGCCAACAGCCGAATACAACCCTTTCGAGTGCGTCAAAACCAATATACACGGCGCTATGAATCTTATCGACGCCTGTATCGATAAAGGGGTTAAGCGAGTCGTAGCGCTTTCTACTGATAAGGCCAGCAGCCCTATTAATCTATATGGTGCAACCAAGTTGGCTTCCGACAAGCTATTTGTTGCTGGAAATGCCTACGCGGGTGAGCATGGCTCGCGTTTTGCTGTCGTGCGCTATGGCAATGTAATGGGGTCGCGGGGCTCGGTTATTCCTTTCTTTATGTCCATTAAAGATAAGGGTGTATTACCTATTACGGACAGCCGCATGACCCGCTTTATGATTTCCCTGGAAGAGGGTGTGGAGCTGGTTTGGCACGCGTTCGAAGACATGATCGGTGGCGAAATATATGTGAAGAAAATTCCGTCCATGAAAGTCACGGATTTGGCTAGCGTGGTAGCCCCCGAGGCTCGCCAGGAAGTTGTGGGTATCCGCCCAGGCGAAAAGCTGCATGAGCAAATGATTGGCGCAGAAGATTCGTTCTATACGTACGAATACGCGGAGCACTTCAAAATATTGCCGTCCATCAATGATTGGGCCGACTCCAAAGAGCGTATTAAAGACGGCAAGAGGGTTGCCGATGGCTTTATTTACTCTAGTGACAACAACCCGGAATGGATGGCGCCAGAGGATTTACAAGCCTGGATTGACATCAATCGCGAGAAAATCGGGAGCATTTAAGCCATGATTCCATACGGTCGACAAGATATTACTCAGGCGGATATTGATGCGGTTGTAGGAGTGCTTCAATCGGACTTTCTTACGCAGGGGCCAATGGTGCCGCGCTTTGAGGAAGCCGTGTCTACGTATTGCGGGGTAAACCATGCGCTAGCGGTTAATAGTGCGACTTCAGCGCTGCATATTGCATGTTTGGCGCTTGATCTTGGCCCGGGTGATTGGTTGTGGACGACTCCCATTACCTTTGTTGCTTCAGCTAACTGTGCGTTGTATTGCGGTGCCAAGGTTGATTTCGTGGATATTGATCCGCGTACCTATAATTTGTGCCCCAAGGCGCTGGAGCAGAAGCTGATTAAAGCGCAAGAGCAAGGGTGTTTGCCTAAGGTTGTGGTCCCCGTGCATTTATGTGGCCAACCATGCAATATGGAAGCTATCTTTGCGCTGGGGCAGCGTTTCGGCTTTAAAATAATTGAAGATGCGTCACACGCAATCGGTGGAAAATACAAGGGCGAACCCATTGGTAATTGTCGCTATAGTGACATTACTGTCTTTAGTTTTCATCCAGTAAAAATCATTACCACGGCAGAAGGCGGCATGGCGTTAACGAATAGCAGCCAGCTTGCTGAACGTATGGGGCTGCTGCGTAGCCACGGAATTACACGTGATTCGGCCTTAATGACGCAAGAGCCCGACGGCCCGTGGTACTACCAGCAGATCGATCTAGGGTTCAATTACCGCATGACCGAATTACAGGCTGCGCTAGGTGTGAGCCAAATGGGTCGCCTTGACGATTACGTTGAGCGAAGGCACGTATTGGCGAGGCGTTACGACGAATTGTTGTCTGGCCTTCCGGTGACAACGCCATGGCAGCATTCAGAGAGTTATTCAGGGCTGCACTTGTACGTAATTCGTTTGCAACTTAATGAGACTCGCCGAAGTCACCGTCAGGTATTTGAATCCCTTCGTGAGCAAGGGGTAGGCGTCAATCTACATTACATCCCCGTGCACACTCAGCCGTATTATCAGCAAATGGGCTTCTCTGTCGGGCAGTTTCCGCAGGCTGAATCTTATTATTCAGAGGCGATTAGCTTGCCGATGTACCCAACTATGACTAATGCACAACAAGAGCAGGTTGTTGCCGCGATCGCGCAGGCAACTGGCGCATGAGGTTAGCCGTAATTCCTGCTCGCGGGGGCAGTAAGCGAATACCACGCAAAAACATCAAGGAATTTTGCGGTAAGCCTATGATTGCCTGGTCCATAGAGGCGGCGATTGAGAGTGGTCTTTTTGATCGCGTCGTTGTGTCTACGGACGATGCTGAAATAGCAGTGATTGCCGAGCAGTACGGTGCGCAAGTTCCTTTTGTGCGGCCCACTTCCCTCGCTGATGACCACACGGGCACTATCCCTGTAGTTAGCCATACTATTCAATGGTTTCGTGATCAAGGGCTACCACCGGATCAAGTATGCTGTTTATATGCCACCGCCCCGTTTGTTCGAGCAGTAGATATTCAGCGAGGGTTAGATCTATTAACTAGTACGAATAGCGATTATGCCTTTTCGGTTACCAGCTATCCGTTTCCTATCCAGCGTGCTATTCGTTTGACGCCGCAAGGGCGGGTGGCGATGTTTAACCCTGAACTCTTTAATACCCGTTCACAAGATCTGGAGGAGGCTTATCATGATGCTGGCCAGTTTTACTGGGGGCGCGCCGATGCCTGGGTAGAGGGAAGGTTGATCTTTTCAACGGAGTCAGCCCCAGTTGTTTTGCCCAGGTATCGTGTTCAAGATATTGATACCTTAGAAGATTGGGAGCGTGCGCAGTGGCTATTCAAGACCCTACTGGCGCAAGAGTAATGCCGGTTGCTAGGCTTGCCGTTAATGTTGCCTTTCGCGTGGATGCTTCAATAAACATAGGCACTGGTCACGTAATGAGGTGTCTGACCTTAGCCGATGCTCTGGTGGCACAGGGGGCGCAGTGCTACTTCATTAGCCGAGAACATCCAGGCAATTTGTTTGAGCAGATCCGTCAGCGGGGCCATCAATTAGTCGTGCTGCCGATATGCTCTGTGGATGAGAGGCCTGACGATGTAGGTTCGGCTGACGCTCCGGCGCATGCGGAGTGGTTGGGTTGTGATTGGCGGATGGATGCCGAACAGACTCGCAGGGCATTGGATTCGTTGAACATAGAATGGTTGGTGGTGGATCATTATGCAATTGATGCGAATTGGGAACGCGCACTGGCAGGGCTTTACCGGCGTCTTTTAGTCATAGATGATTTGGCAGACCGCCTCCATGTGTGTGACCTGCTGCTTGATCAGACGTTAGGTCGGCAGGCCAGTGATTATAAAAGGTGGGTACCAGAGCCGTGTAAGTTGCTGTTGGGCACTCAGTACGCTTTGTTGCGTCCGGAGTTTGCAGAGCTGCGCGAATATAGTCTAGAGCGACGTAAGTCTCCACAGCTTCAGCGTTTCCTCGTGACGATGGGGGGCGTGGACAAAGACAACGTTACAGGCCTAGTATTAACGGGATTGGAGCGTTGTGTATTCCTGCCCGATACGACGAAGCTTACTGTGGTGATGGGCCCCAACGCGCCGTGGTTAGCACAGGTAAAAGAGCAAGCTGAAAGTCTGCCATGGGAAGTAGAGGTATTGGTCGGTGCTAGTAACATGGCGACGCTAATGTCTGAAGCAGATTTGGCGATTGGTGCTGCTGGGTCTACATCTTGGGAGCGGTGTTGTTTGGGGGTTCCGACCATTATGCTCACGCTGGCGGACAATCAGCGTGGCGTTGCTCACGCTCTTGAGTCCGAACGAGCGGTCCATGTTCTGCCTGATTTAGCCTCCATACTAATTTCGTTGCCAGGCTTAATCGCCTTTTGGCTTGCATCGCCACAGCAACTTAAAGAGATGAGTCTTGCGGCGTCAACAGTTACAGATGGTACTGGAGTGCAAAGACTATTGGGTTATCTAGGAGTTTAATATGTCTACATTGACTTCTTTGCGAGGCGAGTTGCGGCCAATGACGGAGAGGGATTTGGATTTGGTGCTGGAATGGCGCAACCACATAGACATACGTCGTTATATGTATACCCAGCATGAAATCAGCATTGAAGAGCATCGGTGCTGGTTTGAACGAGCTACGCATATGCCAGATCGGCATTTATTAATTTATGAGGCGGCCGGCGTGCCACTTGGTTTTTTGCATTTCAGTCGAATTAGTGAAGGTATGCCTGTAGCTGATTGGGGGTTTTATATGGCGCCTGAAGTTCAGAAAGGTACAGGTCGAAATTTGGGTGAAATTGGATTGAGCTACGCTTTTGAAAGCTTGAAACTACACAAGGTTTGTGGGCAAGCACTTGATTTTAATGAACGTTCAATTGCGTTTCATAAGCGGCTCGGTTTTTCTCAGGAAGGTATTTTGCGCGATCAGCATTTCGACGGTCATCACTATCATTCGGTGTTTTGCTTCGGCCTCCTGGCAAGAGAGTGGAACCGTGAAAATAAAGAGAGTTAATTATGTCTAAGTACCCTGCTATTTCTATTGCTGGCCGTCGCATTGCGCTTGATGAGCCACCTTATGTTATTGCCGAGTTGTCAGCTAATCATAACGGTAGGCTAGAGACTGCTTTGGAAATCATTACCGCCGCAAAAGTAGCCGGTGCCGATGCGGTTAAGTTGCAAACATATCGTCCGGACACCATAACCTTGGATTGTGACTCGGTAGAGTTTCGTATTCAGGGCGGTTTATGGGACGGCCGTACTCTTTATGAGCTGTATGAAGAAGCGCATATGCCATGGGATTGGCATGCCGTGTTATTTGAGCATGCACGGAATCTAGGAATCACAATTTTTAGCTCCCCCTTCGACAATACTGCTGTTGATTTGTTGGAGGATCTGAATACACCGGCGTACAAAATAGCCTCTTTCGAAGCTGTCGATATACCCCTTATTAAATACGTGGCTGGAACGGGGAAGCCAATGATTATTTCCACGGGTATGGCTGATGCCGAGGAAATAAAAGAAGCCATTGAGGCCGCACGAGACGGTGGTTGCAAACAGCTAGCGATTCTTCATTGCGTAAGTGGATATCCAGCACCGGCGGCAGACTATAACTTACATACTATTCCTGACATGATCCAACGCTTTGGCTTGGTTACGGGCTTGTCTGATCACACCTTAGATAACACGACGGCGATTACTAGTGTTGCTTTGGGGGCCTCGATTATTGAAAAGCATTTCACTCTTAACCGAAGCGGTGGTGGTCCTGATGATAGTTTTTCTTTAGAGCCGAAAGAGCTGGAGGCTTTATGCCGTGATAGTAAAACTGCTTGGCAGGCATTAGGTTCCGTAAATTACGGACGTAAGTCGAGCGAGCAAGGAAATGTGAAATTTAGACGATCGTTATATTTTGTGAAGGCTTTGAAAGCCGGTGCGTTGATCACTCCTGATGCTGTGCGCAGCGTTAGGCCTGGATATGGCTTGGCTCCAAAGTACTTAAATAATGTTATTGGAAAAAAAATAAAAAAAGACGTGGTTATGAACAGCCCAGTTCTTTTAGATCTGCTTGAGTAGTATACGGTTTTTACATTGTTATAGCGTTTAGATTATTTCCATAATCAATATTGATTTTCTGTTTCGATATGGATCGTATGTTTCTTATATAGTATACGTTAAACGTTATTGAGTTAATACAAGATTTCAGCAGGATATTATAAAAGCTCACTTACTAACGAAACCGAAATTGGTAAACATGATGCATAGGTTTTAAGATGGATGCTAACGGCGAAGCGCGGTCTAAATTGGACTTGTCAGTGCTATTCGAATACGTAGAAAAACGAGATGCGAGCGAGGGTGGATATAAACAATCGATCATATCGTCTTACGAACATTATGCGCGATGGTCCAATCCTATAGTCAGAGTCATATTGTATGTAATCGGATTCCCGATTAAACCGAAGGTGAGATCCGTAAAATATTTCTTTTGGGGAACAAAATATAAAGAGCTAATTCTTTCTCTCCCAAAAAATGATGTGTGTGTAATTGGTGGACCCGAGCAAATGCTCTTTTGTATCAGGCATCGTCGGTATTTTTTGTCGGGAATTGGTTTGTTGGAACAGATGTGGAGACACTTTATTTCGGGTTTGCGCTGCAAGGATTCTTTTACTGAAGATCGCCTCAATAAAGGAATTAAGCGAATGAGTAGCCAGCTTCGAAAATATGTAGATAAGGACTCAGTTCTCGTAGTTAATAACGATTCGCTTCCTATGCAGAGATTTATGATTCTGGCTGCCCGTGCCGCTAGTATTTCACAAACTGTTTGTATTCAGCATGGAATATTTCAGAGTAAATCTAATGGCCAAATCATGGATGGTTGGTTTGCCGATCATTTTTTTTCCATTAATGAAGAGCAGAAATCTTTATTGATTGAAAAAGGTATGGAGCGAAGCAAGATTAAGGTTATGGGGTTTCACTCATCTCCATATATCCCTACACGAAAGACTGCAGTTCTGGGGAAAAGACGGGTTTGTTTTATCGGGCAGCCGTGGATTAAATACGGAGAAGAACGGGGCCGACGCTATCTTGACATTGTCCAGAAAGTTAAAAAAATTTTCGAACCGTCATCAATTGCACAGATGTTTTATAAGCCTCATCCATGGGAAAGTAATATGGACTACCTGACTGGATTTGATAATGTAATTAACGTATCGATGTATAGAGCGCTTGAAGAGTTCGACGTTTTTATTTCCCTCACATCAACGGCTCTTCTTGAGGCTAATGTGGCTGGACGTATTGCGATTCAGATAGTAGACCCTCTTTTTGACGCAGATGATTTTTCAATGTACGGAGAAATAATCTCTATCAAAAATTCAGATGATAATTTTAGGAATATCTTGTTAAGTGCTGTAGATTCAACTCCTCCTGAATATCAATCAACCAATAGCTTGAAGCATAGGTTTGTTTCGGCATTAGGCGATTAAAAATTGATTTATACCGACATGAGAAATTTCATTTTTTTAATGTTACATGCGACATTTTGTATTTTTCTCTATATTATTTCAACGCAATTAGCTTCTAACATTTTTAATATGATGGCGATAGGCTATTTAGCGTTGACTTCATTATATATTTTGCTTGATCCAAGAGGTGGGTGGATATTTCTACTATATGCATTTGGGTTAACCCTAGCTTGTCTTTCAAATTCGTTAATAGAATTAACTAACATATTTTTAATTGAAATTAAGGAATATCCCTCTCTTACCGGTGGGGCAGCAAGAAATTCTTTTCTTTCTTCTTTTTTCTTGATTGTAATTTATATAACTTATCGTTTTTCACTCAAATTTTTTCCGTCAAGTTTTCCCAAAGTGGCAATATTAGAGCCAATGGCTGAGCGTGGCTTGCTGCTACTTTCAGTATTTGTCCCATGTTACTTAGTCGCTTGTCTTATTATTTATGGTTCGCCGTTAATACTTGGGATTAGCAGATTTGACTATTTTTCTAGCATTGCCCCCTCAGGCTTTCGTCGCATATATACTTTTATTCCTTTTCTCGGTCTCATAGTTTCGCTTGCGTCGTATAAAGGTACAATTAATAAAATTTGGTCCATTGTTTGGATAATTTCTTTGGTTTTTATAATGATTCTTACAGGAGAGAAATTTTCTCTGCTGTTTTTATCAATATTTTTCTTTATGTTACCTGTTTTTATATTTTCGAATAAAGGCGTTAGGTTAATACATGTTTTTTGGGGTTCGGCCGTTTTGATATTATTGGCTGGCCTGATCGTGCTTAATTATTATATTGTTTCCGGCTCGATTTCAATGTTTCTGCCTAGGCTAGCGCTGCAAGGGCAGATGCCATATGCCGTTGATGGAATATCGAAGCATATGCAAGAGCTAGATGTTATATTAAAAAGTTTTTTTGGTTTCGGATCACCGGAAAACGAAAATGGAATATATTTTCTGATGTATTTAATTGCTCCATCGGAAATAGTAGACAGAATGTTGTCTGCCGGAATTACTTTTACAGTTCCATTTCCGTCTAATTTTTCATATTTCTTCGGTTATACATTTGCTCCGGTCTTTCTCACGATTCATGGGATCCTAGCTGGAGTAATTTGCGGATTATTTTATAAGGCTATTCAACAAAAGAATTTTATTCTTACGTCAATATTGGCGATAACATTTCATCTAGTCTACCTCGCAACTATAATGGGGAAAATTGATAGGGTTTTTGGTTGGCCAATGGCAATGTGCATTTTGTTTTTGATTTTCTACATGCTTGTTTCCTTGGCTTTCAAGAAAAAATTCTAGTATAGATATTCTTAATTTTCTTGACTGTTCTATGGATACTGTTGGCGAAGTCGATGAGAAATTGACTCTGAACATGGGTTAGCACGGCTTTTTTAGAGTTTCTATCAGCAGGTTTGGGGCTATTTTCGTTTTCTCGAAGAATCCTATGATCCTCAACTTATTTGACGCTAGAGTACCGGTACGTAGATAACCTATTTTTTCTTAACGAGAACGATTGTGCTGGGCCCTAGCCACGACGTTTTTCTGACGGGCGACAAGGTCGCCTGTAAGGATAGTAATAAAGCGAGATATTATGTCGGTTTCACTCAATACAACTTTTTTACGCATTGCCTGCATCGTGCCGACATATAACGGTCGTGAGGATTTGGCTCGCCTTCTGAGCTCTCTTGAAAGACAGAGCGTCCAATTTGATCTTTTCGTCGTTGACTCCAGCTCTAAGGATGGCACGCGTGAACTTGCGCTCTTACATACTCAGAATGTATTGACCATTCCCAGTAGTCAGTTTAACCATGGTGGTACGCGTCAATTGATGGTTGATCAAAATCCGGAATATGACATATATGTCTTTTTGACCCAAGATGCCTATCTGGAAGACGAGGATGCGCTTCAATACTTGGTCGCGCCTTTCGCTGATACGCAGGTTGGGGCGGTGTGTGGAAGGCAGCTACCACATCTAGATGCGTCGTTGCTGGCACAGCATGCGCGGTTATTTAATTATCCAACAGAGGTGCGAGTCAAGTCGCTGGATGATGCGCTCGCCCTCGGGCTGAAAACAGTATTTATGTCCAACTCCTTCGCAGCCTATCGCACCAAAGCATTGCAAGTGGCTGGGGGGTTTCCAGAGCATGTGATCCTATCCGAGGATATGTACGTTTCGGCGAATATGCTTTTAATGGGTTGGAAAGTTGCTTACGCCGGTGACGCCTGCTGCAGGCACTCCCACAATTACACGATCATTGAAGAATTTCAGCGTTATTTCGATATCGGCGTGTTTCACGTGCGTGAGGCATGGATTCGAGAGCGTTTTGGGGGGGCCGGCGGTGAAGGATTGCGTTATGTGAAATCAGAGCTTAAATTTCTAGGCTTGAAACACCTTTATCTCTGGCCTGCCGCTCTTTTGCGGAATGCTTTTAAGCTCCTAGGGTACAAGCTGGGCCAGTATGAGAGTTATCTCTCCGCAGGCATGAAACGGAAACTAAGTATGCATAAACGTTATTGGGATAGTCCTTACGCGGGGAAGCAATAATGCGGATTCTTGTAACAGGCGGCGCTGGCTTTATTGGTTCTGCCGTGATTCGAAATTTGTTCGTTAGGGCTAATTACAAGGTTGCTAATCTTGATAAGCTGACTTATGCAGGTAATCTTGATTCATTGGCTTCGACTGCTGAGGCGTTGGTCTACCGTTTTTATCAGGTCGATATTTGTGATCGGATAGCATTGGATTCTGTATTTGCAGAGTTCCGACCTACAGCCGTAATGCACTTAGCTGCTGAGTCCCATGTGGATCGTTCCATTGATGGACCAGCCGAATTTATCCAGACTAATATTTTGGGCACCTATGCCTTGCTCGAAGCTGTCCGTTGTTACTGGAATGGCTTGTCTGCAGATAAGCGCAGTTCATTTAGGTTTCACCATATCTCTACTGATGAGGTATATGGCGACCTAGAAGGCACGAATGACTTGTTTACCGAAGTTACGCCGTATGCACCTAGTTCTCCTTATTCCGCCTCGAAGGCGAGTTCGGATCACTTGGTTCGCGCCTGGCATCGTACCTATGGTTTGCCAGTGTTGGTAACCAACTGCTCTAACAATTACGGCCCATTTCATTTTCCGGAAAAGCTCATTCCCCACATTATTCTTAATGCGATTCACGGCAAACCGTTGCCGGTTTATGGCGATGGCTCCCAGATTAGGGATTGGTTATATGTCGAAGATCATGCGCGTGCTTTGGTTGAGGTGGTGACCAATGGGAAGGTAGGGGAAACCTATAACATCGGTGGCCATAACGAGAAGCGCAACCTGGAGGTAGTGGAAACCATTTGTGCATTGTTAGAAGAATTGGCACCTGACAAACCTAAGGGCGTTGCTTACTATCGTGACCTTATTACTTTTGTTAAAGATCGTCCTGGGCACGATAAGCGTTATGCCATCGATGCGTCAAAGATTGAGCGCGAGTTGGGCTGGAAGCCTCAGGAAACGTTTGAAAGTGGTATTCGCAAGACGGTGCAATGGTATTTGGACAATCGCAAGTGGTGGGAGCGAGTATTAAATGGCGACTATCGGCTGGGCCGCTTAGGGGAGCACGCATGAAAGGTATTATTCTGGCCGGAGGCTCCGGCACGCGTTTGCACCCCATTACGCGTGGTGTGTCCAAGCAGCTACTACCCATTTACGATAAGCCCATGATTTACTACCCCTTGTCGGTGCTTATGTTGGCCGGTATCCACGAGGTGCTAATCATTTCTACACCTGAAGACTTGCCGAATTTTCGTAAGCTTTTGGGCGATGGGACTGATTTTGGCATTCAGCTAAGCTATGCCGAACAGCCGTCGCCCGATGGCTTGGCTCAGGCCTTTTTGATTGGCGAGGAGTTTATTGGTGACAGCAATGTTTGCCTGATCCTTGGCGATAATATTTTTTACGGGTATGGGTTTAGCGCCATGCTGCGCGAGGCCGCCAAGCGGAAGCAAGGCGCCACGGTGTTTGGTTACCATGTCAACGATCCAGAGCGTTTCGGGGTGGTGGATTTTGATGCGACAGGCAAGGCAATTTCTATTGAAGAAAAGCCTGACAAGCCTAAGTCTAACTATGCCGTAACAGGGCTTTATTTTTACGATAATACGGTCGTAGACATCGCTAAGCAGGTGAAACCTTCAGCGCGTGGCGAGCTGGAAATTACCGATGTCAACAACGCATATTTACAGCGTGGTGACTTGCATGTTGGTTTGCTGGGGCGCGGCTTTGCATGGCTGGATACGGGCACGCATGAAAGCTTGCTAGAGGCAAGCATGTTTGTTCAAACCGTGGAGCATCGCCAAGGCTTAAAAATTGCCTGTCTTGAAGAAATTGGCTATCACAATGGCTGGCTAACCCGTGAGCAATTGGTGTTGGAGGGTCAGCGTCAGTTTAAAACCGGCTATGGTCAGTATTTATTAAAGCTGGCAAAAGACGAGGCAGTCAAATGAAGGTAGTTGAAACGATTTTGCCGGGCGTACTGATTATTGAACCCAAGGTATTTGGCGATCAGCGGGGTTTTTTTAAAGAGACCTTTAGCGCCGAGCGCTATCGGGAAATGGCCGGAATTGAGCTGCCCTTTGTACAAGATAACCATTCGCGCTCGCGCAAGGGAGTCTTGCGCGGCCTGCATTTTCAAAAATCTCGTCCTCAGGGGAAATTGGTTGGTGTGACTTCCGGCGCTGTGTTTGATGTGGCCGTGGATGTGGACCCCGACTCGGCGACTTTTGGCCGTTACGTGGGCGTGGAGCTTACCGAGATCAATCATCGGCAGTTGTGGATTCCCCCAGGCTATGCCCATGGGTTTTGTGTGATCAGCGATGTTGTGGATTTTACCTATAAGTGTACCGATTACTACAACCCCAAGGATGAGGGCGGTTTAGCCTGGAATTGTCCTGAAGTAGCTATTCAGTGGCCATTGGCTGATCCGCATCTGTCTGAGAAAGATCAACACTATCCTACCTTGAGCGAGTTGATTAAATCCACTAAGGCAGTGCAATGACGATTGCTCAACCATTACGAGTTCTAATTACCGGTGCGAACGGCCAGCTTGCGCAATCTTTTCGGTGGCTTCAGAAAGAGGCGTTGGAACAAGGCATAGAGCTGTATTTTGCCGATCGTCACGCTTTGGATATAGGTAATGTTGATAATATTTCGGCATTTTTAGATGCTACGCCCGTAGATGCATTGGTAAACACAGCAGCCTATACCGCGGTTGATAAAGCAGAGTCTGATGGGGAGCCGGCTGAGCTTGTTAATGCTGTCGCGCCGGGTTTGTTGGCGCATGCGTGCCGGCAACGCGGCATTTATATGCTGCATGTGTCGACCGATTATGTCTTTGATGGCGAAAAAGTTGAACCGTATAACGCGAGCGATATGGTAAACCCGTTAAGCGTCTACGGAAAGACCAAGCTGGCGGGCGAGTTAGCTGTGTTGAATGAGGACTCTAAAGCAGTCGTATTGCGAACAAGTTGGGTGTTTAGTCAATTTGGCGGTAATTTTTTGAAGACGATGCTTCGATTGGGTGCGGAACGCTCCGAGCTTAATATCGTGAATGATCAGTTTGGTGGGCCTACTTATGCCCCCCATATCGCTCGTTTGTTGTTAAAAATGATTGATCGGCATTTTGACAGTGGTGGGGTGCCAGGCGGGGTGTATCATTTCGCTGGCACCCCCCATACTAGTTGGTATGGTTTTGCGTGTGATATTTTTGAGCAAGCGAGACAGCTTGGGTTGTTGGCCCAAGCTCCCATGCTTCTAGGTATCTCGTCGTCGTCGTATCCGACGCCTGCCCGTAGGCCAATAAATTCGCGTTTGTCTAATGCGCGGGTAGACCAGTTGCTAGGCGGTTCCGACTGCAGTTGGCAGCGAGGTGTTTACGAGTCGCTAACACATATCAAAAATAATTAAACTAGCTGGCGGGTCAGTATGCAAAACGGGATGAATTCGAGCGGTATTAATATGCACCATCGCGTTTTAACACGACATTGACTGTTTTAAACAGAATGGCAATGTCGTTCCATAGTGACCAGTTTTTAACGTACCATGCATCAAAATATACGCGCGTATCGTAATCAACGTCGTTGCGTCCGCTGACCTGCCACAGTCCAGTCATGCCGGGCTTCGCTAGTAAATAATACTCTACGTTTTCTGCGTAGCGCTCCAGCTCTTCATCGATAACAGGGCGTGGTCCGACCAAGCTCATTTCCCCTTTCAAAACGTTCCATAATTGGGGTAGCTCATCTAAGCTGGTTTTGCGTATGAAGGCACCTATTTTGGTGACACGCGGGTCGTTTTTTAGTTTGAAGTCTTTGTCCCATTCAGCCTGTGCCTCTGGGTCGTTGGCTAAGAGGTTAGCTAATACTTCTTTTGAGTTTAGAACCATGGACCTGAACTTGAGGCACTTAAACTTTCGTCCGTCGCGCCCTATGCGTTCGTGACCATAGATAGCTTTGCCACCATCGCGCATGACTAGACAGGTCAAGGTTATCAAGATTGGAGAAAGGAGCGCGATAATTAATGATGAGCCCACTATGTCGAAAGTCCGTTTCAGGAAGCGAGACGTTACTTTTGTTAGATTATTATTGACACGTAATATTAATACTTCGTGACTGAAGATGAACGACATGTCGGTGCTGTTTAATGGTATACCGCGAGTGGTCGGTATAACGGATACCGCCCGACAATAATGAGTAGCAAGATTTTTTACCCACAGATCACGCTCAGCGTTTTCTTCAAACTCTACGGCAATAAAAAACTGAGTATTGCCGGGATCAGTCAATTCCCAAAGCTGCGTTTCGTTATGGATAACAGGTATGCCGAAGAGGGATTCTGGGTGGTTTTCAGTTGGAGAAAAAAAATACTGCACGTCAAAACCAAGCCCCCTCTCGCTCTTAATGGCTAAGTAAGCTTCTTCAGCGTTCTTGCCTGTGCCGATAATTATGCTTTGCTTTTGCCAGAGATTAAGCCTGTCTAAAATTCTTTTGGCGAGAGAGCGACCCAAAGGTATCAATATTAGGGTAGACGACCAAGTAAAGACCCAAATATATCGTGAGGTGTGCCATTTGGAGAACGCCATAATGGCGAGGTCTATAACAGCAAAAATAACTATCGTTCTAATGATTTCTTTTAGTTCGAACCAGAAGGGCTTGCGATAAGTATAGTGGTGAAGCCGTATCCAGAACCACGCTACGCATACCAGCGATAGGAGTATATGCGACGTTAAGCGGGATTCAATTTCATGTTTGGGTATGTATGAATAGAAATTATCCCAAAGCAAATAGACTAATGCAGCCGCAATAAAGGGTCCTGCATTAAAAAGAACAAAATCAGTGCAGGCCAATACAATTTTTGCAATGGGTGCGCATAAAAATTTTTTGAGTGGAACTGGTTCTTGCATCGAGTGTCAGTTATTTTTGAATTAATGTTACTGAAATAGTTTACGCATTAACGCAATAAAAATGCCTAAAATCCCGCCTAAAATAACTCCTAGTGCAAGAAACAATGATTTGTTAGGCTTGATGGGCTCTTCAGGCGCAATCGCGGCCCGATCCACAATGGCGACTGACAGGTGCGCCGGATTTAGATCAATCGTTTTAAGTAGTAATTGATTTTTTAATAAGTCGGGCAGCTCCGCAATGTAAGCATCGTCGTTGGTGCGCGTGCTTAACTCTTTCAGTTCGGCGCTGAGTGCTTTGGTACCGCGCAAATACATCATGCTGCCATTGGCAAAGGCATCGATGTCGTTGGTGCTGGCGTTGCTGACTGAAATTAACGGACTGCCGGGGGGCGGCACTTCCAACCCGATTGATTCAGCTACGATCAATGCGCTTTTCAGGCGTGTGCTGCGGTCTTGGCGATTGACGAGTGCAATTTTCCGCAGGGCCGAGATTCTGTTTTCTATATTAGTGCCGCTGGATTGCACCGCGCTGGTCAAATCTTCCAGAAGCTCCTTGCGGGTTGCTGCAATGGCTAAATCTACATAGCTATTCGTCCATTTGGCAATGGTTTTTGGGTTGGTGCCTTCAAGGGACACTGTGGCGACGCTGTCGTTGGGTTTGGTGGGCACCGTTATGGTCAGCTCTTTACCCAGCCGTTTCCACAGTGACTGTATGCTTGATGCATCATCATCCGTTGTCTTTGCGGGTAAATAAATATCCTCAAAAAACTGTTGCCGCACCGTGTCGGACGTTAAGCGTTGCAGAAACGCGTTGTACACATCCTTAGTGCTTAGCTCTCGTACAGGAGGGGCGTTATTTGAATCGGCACCATTAATGGCGCTTTGGGCATAACGACTGCCCATATTGTAATTGGCCAGGCTGCCGGCCGTGGGCGGCAAGGTCTGTACCTCGGTTTCGTATACCGGTGTGCTAAGAAATGCGTAGGCGGCGGCAATACAGGTAATAACTAGCGTGACGATAACAATCAACAGCTTAGATGCCCATAATGCTTGGACCAGCTCGCGTAAATCAATTTCATCCGACGGGACGGCGGGTGTTTTGTGTTCCACGTAAAGCTCCGAAAGGCAGTAAGTGCAAAGTGTAACTGACGCGGACTTTTAAAAAATGGTGAGTTGTAACGAGCTTTATGAGTCGATTTTGGCTAAGAGCACGAATAAACGCAAGCTTATTGTGGCTTTTTAAAAAGATAGCGTATTACTGCAATACCGACGCCCAGCATGCCACCCAAAATAAGCGCCAAGATCAGGATTAAAGGCTTATTGGGTTTGACGGGAAGGTCAGGCAGCGTGGCGGCACGGTCGACTGTCGCAACTGAAAATTCTTTGGGATTTAAATTGGCCTGTTTAAGCAATACTTCGTCTTTTAGTAAGTCGGGCAGTCCAGAAATATACGCGTCATCGTTGGTTCGTGCGTTCAGAACATTAATTTCTGCCTGCAGTGCTTTGGCGCCGCGCAAATACATCATATTGCTATTAAGCACGGCATGGTTACCGTTGGCACTGGAGCTACTGATAGAAATAAGGGGGCTACCGGGCGCAGGGGATTCCAGCCCTATTGCTTTGGCAATGTTTAATGCGCTCTGTAGACGAGCCAGTTGCTCGTTACGCGCTATCAGGGCTACGGCTCGTAGCGCGGAAATTTGGTTTTGTAGGTCTTGGGTGCTGGCGCCGACTCGGCTAGCAAGGTCGTCAAGCAGGGTTTGACGCGCGTCGCTTAAGGCAAGCTGCACATAAGCATTGGCCCAGTCGGCCGTGGTTTGCGCGTTAGGCCCTTGAAGAACAAGCGTGGTCAGGGTTTCGTTGGGTTTTGCCGGCACCGAGATGGTTAGCTCTTTATCCAGGCGCTTCCATAAGGTCTGGTAGCTGCTTGGGTCTAAGGCCGCAGACTGGGCTGGGAAATATACCGTATCGAAAAATTGGCGCCGTACGGTGTTCGATGTTAAGCGTAGCAGGAAGGTGTCGTAAACCTCTTGCGGACTTAGCTCGTGTGTTTCGTGGTCATCGGGTTTTAAGGATGTGTTTTGGGTATTTAAGGGCTTTTTCTTAATGGCTGGTTCTGTGTAGCGCGTGGCCATATTGTAATTGGCCAGGTTGCCCGCTGTGGGCGGCAACAGGCGTACCTCGGCTTCATAAACGGGCGTACTAAGGAAGGCGTACGCGGCCGCCGTACAGGTAACGGCTAAAGTGATAACAGCGATTAGTAACTTTGAGGCCCAAAGCGCTTGGGCCAGTGCGCGTACATCGATCTCGTCTGACGGCGTGGCCGAGGCGGGGTGGTTCAATTGATGCTCCAGAGGGGCGAGTTGGTTTACGCCACGACTCGTGGTGAAAGAGAAATAAGTAACTCACCCGTGGTAGCTTGATGCAAACGTTTAGTTTCTGAAAAGCACGTATTGTTACATACGCTTATATTTTGAGCAAATGCTGTGGAGGCACGCCAGGTTCATCAGCAAGCGTAAGCTTTAGGTATGATTCTGTCGGGACGTCGGCAAACAAGGCCATCGAACTGAACGTGGGTATTAAATAAATGAAAATCTTGATCACGGGCGGCGCGGGGTTCATTGGCTCGGCCGTGGTTCGCCATATTATTGGCCATACGGCCGATTCGGTCGTGAGTCTTGATAAGTTGACCTACGCCGGCAACCTCGAATCCTTGGCTGGCGTGGCCGATAGCGACCGGTACGCGTTTGAGCAGGTTGATATTTGCGACCGCAGCGCGGTAGAGTGCGTCTTTCAACAGCATCAGCCTGATGTGGTTATGCACCTGGCGGCCGAGTCGCATGTTGACCGATCTATCGATGGGCCGGTGGCGTTCATCGAAACCA
>LNAP01002267.1_pt1 | contig 19444 bp, 14 predicted proteins | sample 602601 | NCBI WGS metagenome assembly LNAP01 (sample SAMN02440304, study PRJNA202911) | soil metagenome | biome: Subtropical and temperate rainforests or woodlands; isolation source: soil samples (1 kg each in a 20% v/v slurry with milli Q water) were... ...
AGGCGAGCCTGCCGACCCACACCCGCTTCGTCGGCCTGGCGGCCGGCAAGTCCGACCGTCCCGACCTGCAGTCGGCCCGGCGCGTGGTCTCCGGCGGCCGCGGCGGGGGTTCGAAGGAGAACTTCGAGATCATCTACAAGCTGGCCGACAAGCTCGGCGCCGCCGTGGGCGCCTCGCGCGCCGCGGTCGACGCCGGCTACGTCCCCAACGAACTCCAGGTCGGACAGACCGGCAAGATCATCGCTCCGGAGCTCTATGTGGCCATCGGCATCTCCGGCGCCATCCAGCACCTGACCGGCATCAAGGACGCCGGCACCATCGTGGCGATCAACAAGGACGCCGACGCCCCGATCTTCGAGATCGCCGATATCGGGCTGGTGGGGGATTTGTTTGCGCTGCTGCCGGAGCTGGAGACTGCGCTCTAGTCCGCTTGTATCTCAGAAAGATGCTCGCGTGACACTCCTCGCGGAAAGTTCAGCGTATCGGCGCGTTGACTGACGAGCCCGGGGAGCCGCGATCTGATCAGCTGAGATGAAAACGAAGGCAGCGTGCAGTATGGTTTCCTCCACGCACTTTCGATAGAAAAGGCCCACGCAAGGTGGGCCTTTTCCGCGCTGGAGGTTGAATTCCGAATGGTTACTCGTGGAAATCGAAGGCATTGTAGCCGTGGCGCTTGACCAACTCATCGCGCTCGGCGGACTTCAGATCCTCTCGCACCATTTCGGCGACTAGCTCCTTGAAGGTGATCTTCGGCTCCCAGCCCAGCTTCTGCTTGGCCTTGGTCGCATCGCCGAGCAGGGTTTCCACCTCGGCCGGACGGAAGTACAGCGGATCGACCGCAATGATGCAATTGCCCTGTGCATCGTATCCCTTCTCGTCCACGCCCTCGCCTTCCCAGCGCACGGTGATACCCAGCTCGGCCGCAGCCGCGTCACAGAATTCGCGTACGCTGAACTGCACGCCCGTGGCGATGACAAAGTCTTCGGGCTGTTCCTGCTGCAGCATCAGCCACTGCATTTCCACATAGTCCTTCGCGTGACCCCAGTCGCGCAGCGCGTCCAGATTGCCCAAATAAAGGCAGCTCTGCAGGCCTAGCTTAATGCGGGCCAGCGCGCGGGTAATCTTGCGCGTCACGAAAGTCTCGCCGCGGACTGGCGACTCATGGTTGAACAGAATGCCATTGCAAGCGTACATGCCATAGGACTCGCGATAGTTCACCGTGATCCAGTAGGCGTAAAGCTTGGCAACTGCGTACGGCGAGCGCGGATAGAACGGAGTTGTTTCCTTCTGAGGAATCTCCTGCACCAAGCCGTACAACTCAGAGGTGGATGCTTGGTAGAAGCGCGTCTTCTTCTCAAGACCAAGGATGCGGATCGCCTCGAGTACGCGCAGTGGCCCAAGCGCGTCGGAGTTAGCGGTGTACTCCGGTTCTTGGAAAGAAACAGCGACGTGGCTCTGTGCGGCAAGGTTATAAATCTCATCCGGCTGGGTCTGCTGAATGATGCGGATCATGCTGCTGGAATCCGTCATGTCACCGTGGTGCAGAATGAAGCGACGGCCCTTGACGTGTGGATCCTGGTAGAGATGATCGATCCGGTCAGTGTTGAACAGCGAGCTACGGCGTTTAATTCCATGAACGATGTAGCCCTTGCCCAGCAGGAACTCAGCGAGATACGAGCCGTCTTGGCCCGTCACACCCGTAATCAAGGCGACCTTACTCATTACTTCCTAAACCTCAGTCGATTGGATTGTGATACTCAAAAGGAAAAGATGGTGCGTAGCGCGGGCAGACGACTGTCCCAAGAGTACTCTCTTAGACAGACTTCTCGCGCCAACCGACCCATATCCCGATTTTCCTCGGGATCATCAAGAAGATCGATGCAGGCGCGTGAGAATTGCGACGCGTTGGCCGCAAGACGAATGCTACGCCCAGGCTCGTATGCAAAACCCTTTCCTGCAAGCGTGGATGCCACACAGGGCACCCCCGCTATCGCGTACTGGTTGATCTTACCACGCAATCCTGCGCCGCCCAGTGCGGGCGCGATGCCAACCCATGCCTGCTTCAGCTCACTCTCCAACGACTCCACCTCACCGATCAGGTCGACACTTTCATCGAGCCCTTCGGGCGGGTGCGCTAAACCACGACCAACGACACGGAACCTGTAGCCAGGATGCGCAGCTCTCACAACTGGATGGACGTTACGCAAGTACCAATCGAGCGCTTCCAGGTTCGTCTGCGAGCCAAAATAAGCCAAAAAAACCACAGTTGGCGCCCCTTGCAGCAGGCGATGTGGCAGAGAACTGAGCGATTCCGGAAACTCTTGAGCTGATATCCCTGTCTCCACCGCTTCCACGCCGCCCCAGAAGCGGAATTTGCGAAGCACTCTCGCATCGGCCTCAGAAACGCACATCACACGATCAGCACGCCAAACGCCACCCAACTCACGCAATGCGATCCGAAGATCTCCCAGCAGCCAATGCTTGTCGGGCAGCAAGGGAACTCTTCGATTGCAAAGCGCCAACGCCGCGGCACGTACGTGAGACTCCATGGGGGAGACTACGACCCGGGCAATTCCAATCCGCTTAAAAAACGCCGCTAGGTCGCCCGCCTGCAAGAACTGAAGATCCACCACATCGAAGGACGCACTTAGCACACCGCTGGCCAAGATGCCGGCTTCGTTGAAAGAATCCACTGTCAACTGGACGATGTGGTCGAAGATGGCGGCCAGCTCAGGCTCAAGCGGATCACCGTGATTGCAAGTCACCAACGTGAGTGAAATTGCCTCGACGCGCTGAGAAATCAAGCGATACATGTCAAGAAGGCGCAGCCCGCCGCCGGTGCCGCGCTCAGGCGGATAGAAGGACACGAGCAACAGCCGCCTCTTAGCGCGCGCTCGCATGCCACGGTCTTCTTCAGTCATTGGGCCTTACCTTACTGCCGTACGTGAGGAACCGAACCGAAATGGCGCCGGGACTTCGTGTTCAGCTCGGCACTTGGACCAAGGGACAGTCGTCAAGACGGAGCGAAGGTCGATTTCCGCCGCACGGAGGATCTACTTGGCCGGAATTCGTATGGGAGTGCAATCGGTCGCCGCTTAGACTCGATGTGTAACTGTCCCAAATACTCACCAATGACCGCAAGCACAAAAAAGAGAAATGAGAACTGCAATGAAACAACAGCGCATATGACGAGTGGCGCAGACCATTCCCGAGGGGCGAGGAACAGCGCGAGGATAGAGCCGACAAAGCATAGCAGCGAGATTCCGGCTACTAGACCGATTTTTCGGAGTGGCTCAATCGAGATACCAGTGAGGCTATCGAGCGCGTAACGAACCATCGACATCAATTTGTATTTTGTTTCCCCGGCGAAGCGCCTGTCCCGCTCATAGGCGACGACGCTGGTGTTCATACCCAGGTAAGGCACCAATACTCTAAAGACACCATTGACTTCGGGCAGTTCCAGCAGCTTGGTAACTGCCCTTCGATCCAAAAGCCGGAAGTTCGCGGCGCTCTCCTCCAGCTTTAACTTTCCGGAAAGCGCATCCATTGTCTTGTAGAAAATCCGTGCAGTTGATCTCTTGAAGAAGCTATCCGTCGGGCGACCCGAGCGCGAACCCACGACGATATCCGCCCCGTTTTCCCAGGCCGCGATCATTTCCAGCACGACAGATGGCGGATCCTGTAGATCGGCATCCATCACAACCACTGCGTCGCCTGAAGCAGCCTTGAGGCCTTCATGAATGGCGCCCTCGAGCCCGAAGTTCCTAGTCAGCCTAAGTAAGCTGATTTCTTCGGGAAACCGGGCGTAGACGGACTTCATCTGTTCAAACGTACTGTCCCTGGAACCATCCTCCACCAAGAGCAGCTCGATGTCGTAGCGATCATTGATGTGCTCTAGGGCCCTTAGCATCTCTTCGCAGAAGCGTGCCACGAGGGCTTCCTCGTTGTGCATCGGACCGACGATCGAAATCAGTTTCTTCATTAAATTAAATTCCTGCCCGACTAATTCCAAGCGCATGGAGCGACCCGGAAGTCACATTACGTTAACCCGGTCTTGGTTAAGCATAACCAAGCTATTCTTTTCGAATGCGATGGAATAATCACCGCGCTCACTCCGGTCGTCTAGAAGCCGACTCAAGTACTCGCCAAAAAACGCCATCATGATGAACTGAAACATAAACATGGTGGACATGGAAAGAACAACGGTAGTCCAACCAGGCACAACGTTATTGCTGATCAAATGAATCAACACGCTGTAGGTCGCCAATACGAAAGAGCCTAGCCCGCCAAGAAATCCCAGCACGGACATCCATCGCAACGGTCGAAGCGAGTTGAACACCATCAGCTGCACCAGACGGTACACGCCCTGCGCCAGCGATTTTTCGCCTGGCTTAGTGGCGCAGCGGCAATAACCGTATGCCACGGAAGGATAACCGGTCTTCTGTATGCGCAGATAAAACTGATGATGAAAACGTCCTGTACTGGTAACCGCGTTCACTGCGCGTCGACTCAAGCACCGAAGACTGGTTGCGTTCTTGGGAAGCTGGTAATCAATTGCGCGCAGGATGCGATCGGCAAAGTATCTAAACCCCCTGTAAGCAAGCGTCCTGCGTTGCTCCGCAGTGCCCACCACGACATCGTAGCCTGACCTGCATATCTCTACGACTTCCGGAACCACTGAAACAGGGTCAGCGCCATGCTCAAACAACACGACGAAATCGCCGATTGCATTTTCTAGACCCGCAGCCCATGCCACATCCAAGCTGACAGTGCCCACCAGCTGGATATAGCGAACACTAGGCAGACTCTTAAGCATCTGGCTTAGATCTTCGCTGGCGCTCGAGTCCATGATTGAGCCCTGCCCTATAATGACAATCTCGTAGTCCGAGTACCTGTCATTGAGCTCTTTCTGCATCACAGAAATTTCTTCATGACGCAGTGGCGCACCACTCTCTATCACGTAGACCACAGAGACAAACGAATCACTCTTCACAAATCACTCCGAAAACTCGTAAGCCCCCGTGCGCTGATCGCGTCGATGGCGTCATAAACATTGTCGATCTTGCCACCCATGACACAGTGAAGCCCTTTAAGCGAGTGATTTTCCTTCAGCAAGATCGGTCGGGAATCGTCCGACTCGCTACGAGGAAGCACTGTCTTAGTTTCCCATAGAGATCGCTTGTGGACACACTCGTTGAGCAAGGGAATGTATCTTGCCGCGTCCTTCTGCATATGACGCCACGCCGACTTCCGCCCATGATCCCCGAGCACGCGCAAGCTGTCGTCGTACCGATCGTCCTGCCGGTCCATCCATTCGTAATGAGGCGTGTAGCGGACATGGCTAAAAGAATGCAGTCCCGCCGATGGGAAGGGCATGACGGAAAAGAAGGGCCCGCACATTACAGTGATGCCAATATTCTGCAGCTCAGGCGGAACTTCAACCAAGCACATTTCGGTCACTTCATGCTTGAGAGGTATCAGCTCCAGCCCTGAGTTATAATTGAGATAGTTAATCCGAGAATACGCGCAATTGAAGACGTGGGTGGCATACGTCTCGCTTGACTCTATCTCACCCTCCCTACGCACCTCGACTACCAAGCCAGATCCTTCCTGCCGAATACGTTCAACAGAAGTATTCAGTTGCAGCTCAACCCCTGCAGTCGCCAATCTATTGAGCATCTTCTCGCGCAAGGCCACCGCATCAAATGCATACTCGGTTACCGAAAAGCAAGCTTCGATGAAATTTGGATTGACCAATTTTTGTACGCTGTGCGACGCAGGTACACATCTCGCTCCGACCCGATCACAAAATTTCTGAAACTGAATACCAGTAACCTTTCCTAGCGGCTTCCCAATCAGGTACTGCATCTCGAACGACGAATCGATGCAATCGCTGAACTCGTGCACGAACCTAGGAAATGAAAGCCTTGAGCGCAACGCGGTCAGCACGCTTCGTGGATAGTGATAGCCATTATGCACACGCGCCTGATTGTTAAAAGAAGCCCTCGACATCAAGGCACTCTCCCGCTCATACAGGCGAACTCTGTCGCCCCTCTTCGCGAAGTGCTCAGCGATGCATACGCCAAAGAATCCGCCGCCAATTACAATAATTTCTTTCATCGCTCGAAATAAAATTAGTCTTAGCTCTTTCTCGACCCGAACACGAAATGTTTGGCGATATAAAAGTTAACACCCAACGCCGCAACGATGCCCAGGAACTGTGCGATAGTCGCATATGGAAAGAATCCCACGAACGCCTTCAGTATGGCCAGGTTAATAATCAAGCCTAAAAGAGATCCAACTAGGAACTTTCCCCAACCATGTAGGAGCTGAAAATCAGGCCGTTTCCCGTCCTCGCGAAACGTCCAATAGTAATTCAAGAAGTAGTTCTGAGTGGCGCCCACTAGATAGCACAAAATTGCCGTGGGCAAAGCGGGACCTTTCAGGATATCCACCAGCAAGGCAAACATAACGAGATTAGTCGCCGTACCAAGGCCACCAATCACGGCAAATTTGAGAAACTTCTTCATAAGTAAAACCCGAAATCGAGGCTAGAAGCGACATGGTCCGGCGCCGCATCAACCAAAGAATTCAGCCACCAACTCAAGTGAACTGAAGAGTTCTGGTAACCCAAGATTTCTCATCTCTAGCGACACCCATCCTTCATAACCTTCCGCCGCCAGCAGCCGCGCCAGTTCGCCATGCTCTGGCCTGCCGACAATTGCTGCGAGACCAGGCTCACTGACCTGAACATGACCCACATACGGAATTGCCGCGGACACCGAATGAACCTGTTCCTTATTAGCGATGATCGTGCCCAAGTCCAAATTGAGCCTCAAGGCGGGGGAGTTGATCTCTTGCACTAATCTCAACGCCTCGGCGGTAGTATTCAAATAATTCGTACCATAGATCTGCGGATTTGCCTCGATTCCGATCACGACACCCTTCTTACGCGCATAGGCGGCGCAATCCGAAAAAAACTGCACACCTATCGGATATTGATCTGCATTATCTATAATCCGGTTCTTGGGGCAGCCAAACACCATGTGCGGGACGCCAACCGACGCCGCAAAATCAACCGCCAACCGAGTGTAATGAAGCAGAAAGTCGCGCTCGCTAGCTGAGCCGAAAATGCGTTCCGTCAGTCCATACCAGATGGACTGCATGGAGCATACCCGCAAACCCCACGAATTGCTTATCTCGGCCACCATTGAAGCGGCCAGACGCTGGTTGCTTGGATCGTATGGACGTCCAGGCACCAGCCTCGTCGGCGCGACCTCCAGCCCAGAGTAACCGAAGGCCTTGAGTTTTGCGTAGACCGCCGCATCGTCCGCAAGTTCCCAGCCTATATTCGATGCAGCGAGCTTCACTCACGTACCCCGTCGATTGAGTCCACGCGCGCCCAGAACTCTTCCGGTATATCTGCACTCAGGGCCAGGACATTCTCCTCCAACTGAGCTGGATTGCTCGCACCGAGAACCGGAAGAACGTCGCGCCTGAGTACCCATTGCAGCGCTGCGTGACTGCCCTTCACATTAAATTCCCTGCACGCATCGACGAACAGATCAATCCTGGCCTTGTTCTGCTGGTAAATCTTCTCTGTCTTGTCGTATCCAAGTTCCTCGCTTTTGGAAATGCGAGATCCGGCGGGGACGCCGTCACGATATTTTCCTGTCAACAGACCTTGAGCCATCGGGGAAAATCCTAACATTCCCACGCCATTCGCTTCGCAGAAATCTCTGACGCCATTGACGTCGGCTCGATTGATCGCGTATGAGTAAATAAATTGATCAAGAATTGGCTTCTCCATGCCCAATCGGTCACACACTTCGTGACACTCCATCAGTGCTTCCACAGGCCATTCCGAGGTCGCCCAGTAGAGGATTCTCCCGGAATCGATCAGATGATTGTAAGTCCGGACCACCTCTTCCATCGCGACTTCGGCATCGTAACGATGAGCATAATAGATATCCACGTACGTCATACCGATCCGATTCATCGATTGCTCGAAGGCAGCATGGATATGCTTACGGCTAAGCCCCTTACTGTAGGGGTGCGCGCCCAGCGGCCATGAGCCCTTGGTCGCGATGGCGAATTCCTCGCGCGGATAACCTGCCAACGCGGACCCCAGCAGGGATTCGGCATTTCCCATCCCGTAGTTATTGGAGGTATCGAACGACCGGATGCCCAAGCTCCACGCCGCGTCGACCATCTCCTGCGCGTACTTGACATCGGTCTTTTCAGTACCGATCGTCAACGCACTACCGAACGTTAGACTCGTCAATTTCAGGCCGGACCTGCCAACTCTGACAAATGGATTCATAGCTATTTCCCCGACACTGGAAGGCTGCAAGAAATTTGAAAGTACCAAGCGTTGGCGTCCTGCACCACTGCGAAATCAACCTTCGTCGAGTCCTCGGCAGAATAGCGCTTGTCCAGTACATCCTCCAAAGGCGCGAAACACCTGGGTTGCACCACGAGGCATGTAAGCGTCCGGGGACTTCACCCGATATCCATCCGAAATGAGTGTACCGTCCAACTTCTTGAGCATTGCGCCGATCCGTATCGGAAATGTGCCGGCATCCAGTTGCCAATCAAATGCACTCTCGTTGGTGAGCTTCATAACAATCGTCCCAAGTGAACCGCTCTCTCCAGGCTCAATGACGCACTCCATGTGCCCCTTCATGGCCGCCGAGGGGATTCGCTCGTACCCCATTCCCTTGAACATCGCTGAGCCATCGAAAAAAAGGTCAGGGTGATCGGACGCCCTTATGATTGAGCCGGTCTTGCCACCAGAGGAAGAGATGTAGGCCTTCAACGCAGAGCCGTTCACGAATACGGAAAACCGTTCTTCCTTCAGAAGACGGTCTCGATCTGTGACCTCAATGTAATCGACTCCATCAAACTGCTGGTTGAAGTAGATACGATAACCGGGATCGCGAATCTTAGCCAAAGACAATTGACTTGGCTCATCGTCGCTCACAACATATCCACGCTGGCGCAATGCGGTTCGCATCGCTTCGCGGGCGCCTGCATCCAATACCACCCCGTCGACCACTATGCCATTGAATCCCGCAGCCTCAATCTCGACAAGCTGAGCGGCCAGCGGCAAACGGGAAATCCTAGCATTCCAGTCATCCGCAGGGCTGTTTTTAGCCCCCCCGTTGCTCCACCGCAGGTAGCGCGAGTGCATATACAAGCGAAGATGGTAGAAGGCACCCCAGCCGTAATATTTATTATCAGTTAGGTACTGCGAATACGGGTATTGATAAACCATCGACCCGCTTGGCAACTCATGCTCGACTCGTCGAACAAACGCGCGCTCGGCCAGAAACTGGTGCTTTACCGCCCCGGTGTCCCGCCGCACGTCGGCCGGAATCTGATCCAGCAGCCCGAGCGCCGTTATCGCCAGGACTAGAGCAATCCAGATTGCCCGAATCTTCAACCTCGAATCAGCAAGCTTGGCGCTTGCAAACAAAGCTCCCCACACATACAGCACGAAGATCAGAAAAAGAGGAAAACGCTGATAGGCGCGAATGGATGGATATACCAGCGCAATAATCGTCCCGATCCCTCCAACGATGGAGCAAAGAAAGATAACGTAGACCAAGGAAAGCAACGCGCTATCTATCCTTGGCGTTGGGACGCCACTTGAGATGCGATCATCAACTTTATATCCGTCCCACCTGCGCGTAGCACTTGGTACCGCCAGCAAAAACATGGCCACGACGAAGAGGGACGTCGCTATAGTGCCCAACGGCACAGCAGCAGGGTGCGGGTACTTAAGCGCGGCGTTGGACGTACCCACCACTTTCGTAGCCAAGCTTCTGACCGCCTCCACACGATGGTTCTGTGGCGGAGTAAGCATCAACTTCAGCGTGTCACTGTAGACCTCCGCTTCAAAAGGATGTCGTACCAGCGCGGGATCTTCCTCTCCTTTGGGATAGAACTGACTGTGATGCGACTGCTTGTATAGCTTCATTGGCAACTGCAGTGACAGGGCAACGACCGCCATTGCGAGGATAAAGAACAAGGCCGGCATCAGGCTCGCGGGCCGCTTCCAATCTCCAAGCAACAGTCGCGCTGCGACGGAGAAGCCGAGCAGCAGCAGAGTAAAGAACGCGTAGTATCCATCTGACCCCGCCATCAGGATGACGAAGAGCAGGCCCAACAAGAACTCTCTGGTCTTGAGTAACTTCCATAGCTGCTGGCGGAAGCTGCCTTCACCGCGGGATTCGTTCAAGAATGCGAATTTTCCCGATATGACCCAGATGACTGCGGTCAGCGCCAGTGGAATCGCGAAGTAGTTCGCCAAATACGCATAAATGTAAGAATTAAAGCGATAGGTAGTGAATGCATACAGCATTCCAACACAAAAAGCCGGCAGCCGCCGCACGCCAATCAATCGGCAAGCGATGTAGCTGGTGAAGCAGATGAGTGGGAAATTGGCGAAATAGTAGAATTGCTGCACCCTGACCGGATCATCAACCACTTTCGATATAGCTAGCATCAATACCGAATGCAGCGCACTAGATTGCGCCGCAGGATGGTAATGCCAGTCCGCAACACCAGGCGCACCCAAGTACGGATTCACGAAGACCCAATTGGTGTCCACTAGGAACTTCGTTAGCACGAGCTGCCATATTCCGTCGTACTTGTCATACGACAGCGGTAGGGGCACCGAGTAGTCCCATCCGCCCAGGCCAAAGACGTAAACTGCAAACAGTAGCGGCACCGCAACGAGTAGTGCGCCAATAGGCAATGCTTTAAGGACTTTATTTCTGATCACGCTCGCCACTCCATCTGGGCGTTTCACTGCTGCTAGGGACCGCCTTGCGCGGTTGTCTGCGAAAGGGTGATGCGAGAACCTGAGGACTCATCCTGAACGCCAAAACATTTGCTAAATTTTCGAGCCGCGGCGTCACATCGATGACGCCACAGGAGCAGCTTTCGACGGGCTCCGTAGCCCCTTCGCGGCCTGCGTGGCTGCAGAACCGAGTGCGCAGTTGGTGCCCATCGGCCAGCCACCAACCTGAAATGCTACTCCCCCAGGAAAATCAGCTACTTTGAGATCCCCTTGCCCCCCGAGGGTTTTTTCTCGAACTTTACGCTGCCAGGCCTCGGCCTATGCCGAGGCCTGGCTTGGATCTCTATCTACGAGCTCGCAATTTCGCGTTGGCATACGACAGGCCACTCTTATGCCAAAGCTTGCGGGCGAATGCATAGAACGGCCGGACTCGGTGCACGAAATGGTTGAATCGATCCAGCCCTGGCACCACGGGCGCCTGAGGCTGGCCGTGGCCACTAAGTTTGTCAGCCACCGCCACCGCACTCGGCGACTCATGGAAGGCATCGTATAGCGCATTGATCTCATGCGAAAAGTTGGTGGGCATGTCGTACTGGAGTGCCCAAAAGCCCTTCGCCTCGATGCGAGTGTGCACGGCGTGGTAGCGGTGAAAGTAGCCTTCGCTGACTCGCAGCGTGAGGTGGCGCGAGCGGTGTAACACCACAGCGCTGTCGCTGGCCCGCAGCACCAGAGCTAGCGCTAGCAGCACGTCGAAGCGAACCAGCGAGGAGAGGTCAAGCTGGGATAGTGCCTGCCGGCTGAAGAACAGCGTGCCGAGCTGGTGCTCGGCGATGCTGTCCTGCGTCCAGCGATATAGGCCTAACGAACTGCTGTTGCGCAGGATGCCCGCAGCGCTAGGGGGCGCCTCCGCTGTGAAAGCGTTGACGAAGAAGCCGCAGACAAACAGCGTTGAGTCGCCTGCACGTTTTGAATCCAGTGACCAGCGCAGCGCTTTCTCGAAGTAGTCGTACTGCGGAAAGTCCTGCTGGTTAAAGAATACCGCATAGTCTCCCGCGACTTGGCCGGCGACATCTAGCAGCTTGGAACCCATGCGCTGTTTGTTCCATTCCTCCAGCTCGACCTGCGGCGGCGAAAAGCGGACTTCGACATTGGCCGGGAGGTCAGCGGGCGCGCCCGCCTGCCAGCGCGGGCTCCTGACCGTAACGCGGACGCGATGGTGCGACTGATTCTGCAACTCGGCGGCGGCGCGCAGAATATGCGTCAGGTTTGGAAACACCTGTTCGCCGCTGCGGCCGTCTTGCTCACCCCAAAGATCGTGATCAACCAGCACCACGTCAACAGTCGCACCGGGGCCTGCGGACGCCAGCGCTGCGCGATGCTCTTCGTGGATCGCCGCCAGGGTGGCGTCGAGCTTGGTCTCAAAGGAGAACTCATCCGCGATCAGCTTCTGCGCCTCGCGCACGCGGCGATTCGCCTCTTCTGGATCGGCCAGGATCTGATTCAACGCGGCCTGGATGGAGTCTGCACGCTCCTGCTCGGTCTCGCCGGAGAAGTAATAGACCAGATCACCGAACTGCTCGATGACGTGGGGATTGCGATCGGAAATAACCGGCGTACCGGAGACCAATCCTTCGAACACACGGCCCGAAGCGGTGCGCGATTTCAGATGGGCCGGAGAAGAAACGGCCAAGACCGCACCGTACTGGCGCATGGTCTCGAACATACTCGCGCCGTCGAACGGAATTTCGCCCCGATAGGAGGTAAAGCCCGCCCAGGGATCGATACCCTCTAGCTTGCGCGGGCCGTAGAAGTCTGCGATGCCGCGTTCCTGCAGCACGTCGAGCAGGCCTTGGGCACGTCCCGACTTGCCGCTGCCACGTTCCCAGTTCACACCGCAGTAGAACACCTTGGACGCTTCGACCGCACTAGCCGCGCCACCCAATGGATGCGGCGGCACCATGGCACTACGCGAGGCCGAGCCGATCAGTGAAAGTCCCTTGTCCTCCCATTCACTGCCCAGCACTTGACGAATATGCTCCTTGAGCAGCTTCGAGCCGTTGAACAGATAGCCGTCGTAGGCACGCAGGTGCTGGATCAGATTCAGGCGATAATTCGACTGGAAATGCATGAATTCCAGCGGATTGGCGACCCACAGGTACGTGCGGAGGTTCAGGAACTTCGGCGTGTCGTAGTGAAACGACACCGCGAAGTCGTACCTATCCGGCAAATGGACATCGTTGATGCACTTACCCGATGCGACTTCAAAACCGAGGAAATCCACCACGGTGATGGAATAGCCGGTCTTTCTCATCTTCTCGATGAGTTCGTACTCCGCGTTCTTGATTTTCGGCCACTGGGAGATCACCAGAACCCTGGGAGTCGCAACCACCATCACAGCACTCCTTCATTGGCGACATACCAGTCCCAGGTTTTCTGCAGGCCTTCCTTCAAGGTGTTGTCGCTGCGGAAGCCGGCTGCATCGATTTTACTTAGGTCGTAGCCGAGATACTCGCGGCCATTGGGCTTTTCCAAGTCCCAGTCGACACGCCCCTGCATTCCGGACACCTCAGTCAAAGCCTCGACCATCTCGCGGATCGTATAGACATTACCGCTGCCGATATTTACAGGGCCCTGGACGTTTTCCATCGCCAGCAAAGCGGCTTTGGCCGCATCCTCGACGAACAGAAAATCGCGCTGCGCCGTACCATCGCCCCACACCGCCACGCGCCCACCGTTCTGCTTGGCGTCGAAAAAGCGTTTGATCAAGGATGGAATGACGTGACCCTGCTCTGCATCGAATCGATCACGCGGGCCGAACAGGTTGCACGACACGATGTAGGTCCAATCCAAGCCGTAGCTGTCGCCGTAGGCGCGCAGCATGCCGAGCATGGCGCGCTTTGCATGGGAATAGGAATCCTCGGACTTGTGAGGCTCGCCCATGAAGATCATGTCCTCAGTGAAAGGCTGGGCCGGCGGCGGATAGGGATATACCGCGCCGGTTCCCATCACCGCGATCTTGCGCACACCCGCCTTTTGAGCGGCATCGACGACACTGGTATTGATGAGAATATTGTCGTAGAAGGACAGTGCCTTGTTTTTCAGGTTCCCCATTATCCCGTAGACGCGGCCCGCACCGTGGAACACATACTGAGGCGCAAGCTTCTCGAAATAGCGCCGCGTCGCAGGAACATCGACCAGATCGCATTCCTCACGCCCAACGGGCACCACATTCTCATATCCCGATGCACGCAGGTGTTCGACCATCGCGGACCCGAAGAGGCCACGCGCGCCGGTCACCACGATCTTGTCTTCCTTCTTCATAGAGTCCCCTAATTCGTCATCAAAACGTGTCTGCAAATGCGGACGATCAAAATTCAGAGATGTAGCAGGGCCGAGTTCGCCGAAAAGCTCGGGCCTCGTGGCTCAGCTACTGCCTCCCCGGCTCTCCACGCAGTTCAGGCTCCACCTGCGCTTGATCGCGTCGATCAAGCTCTGCGCAGGCCGCTTCAAGCCGTATGGTCCGGTCAACCAGTTCGCGGCTCGAAAGCTCGAGCGCGGCAGTCCGCTCGTTCAAGAGCATACGTACACTCTCAAGCTCTGTCTGCAATCCGTGCTTTTCCGCCACCACGCTTTCCAGTCGTGCGGTCCTGGACTGCAGCTCCGCGGAGATGCCATCCAGGAGCTGGACACGGTCCTGCAGTGCTACACGCGCCTCCATGAGATCGGCCTGAGCCTGCTCAAGCAGGGCATTGGAGGCATCTAGCCTGGCTGTGCGCTCACTGAGCAGTTTGGCGTGGTCTTCGAGCAGCGCCGTGCGGTCAATCAGCACCTGTCTCAGTTCGACCAACTCTGAGGTCCGAGCAGACAGCTCCGCGCTTATTACTTCTAACTGCTGGGAGGCCGCCACCGATGCCTCCAACATTTCGGTGCGTACCTTCAGCTGCGCGTTGGCGTCTTCCAACTGATGGGTGCGTTCGACGACTAGCTCCCGCACATTGACAAGCTCGCCGGTGCGCGCTGCGAGCTCATTGGCGGTGTCTTCCAGACGGTGTGTGCGCGCATGAAGCTCGGACCTGATCTTGCCAAGCTCCTCATCGCGAAGACGAAGTTGCGCGCGACCCTCGATTTGGTCACGGGTTACGATTTCGTACTCGCTCGCGAAGCTGGCCTGGAGCGCTCTCACGTCGACTTCGCCGCCGGCCGCCAACAGGTGGATGCCATTCGCGCAACGGGCCAGGTAGTCCCAAGCGAGCGCGTACTCCCGCACACCATCACCATGGTTGAAAAGGTTGGGGCGATCCAGGGACAAGAGGATCGCCTCAAGCTTGACCGACAGTAGGAATCGACCCACATCCAGCCCGCTGGACCAAAGTTCCCGCGCACGTTGCCTGTCCCCAAGCCCAAGTGCCAGTCGCCCAGCCTCGAACCACGACGCGGTGGTCTTGGTCAGCAGATGCACACCAAAAGTGGTGGCATCGATGCTCGCGCATTCAACAAACGCTTCAAGCGATTCCTGAAGCCTCCCTTGTGCGCGCAGCAACAGGGCCTTTGCGTGGGCGAGCGAAACCTGCCAGCGCAGGACCACACTCGAGTTCGCTCGCCTGCCAATGTAGGCATTGACTTGCGCCAAGAGGGCGTCGACTTGCGCCGCTGGCGGCAACGTGGATTCGAGCAGCGCATAGGCCAGTACACAAAGTGCAGCCCCCTCGTCGGCCGCGCCGCGCGATGGGTCTTCGAGTACCTTATTGGCATAACGCCAGCGCAACTCCGAGGAGAAAGCCCGCTGCCCGATGGTAACCATGGCAACGCCCAGCCACGGATTTGCGTACCCCTCTTCGTAGGAAACAGACGGACGCCCCGCCGACGCGCCGTTGCCGAGAACACGTTCACGATAAGGCGCCTTCGCGAACGGCGACTTCATTCCCACCATGAGCCACCATTCGGCGCTCGTCGGCTCTCTGCTCGAAGCATCAAGTGGACGCAGCTCGCGCTGCTTTCGCTCCCAGACAAAGCGCTGCCCGATGACCTTGGCCTGACTCGCGGACTGGGCCCATATCGCTTCGACGTCGAAATTACGAGAGATCTCGGCGCGAAGGCGGTCAAGTTCGTAGACGTGGAGGTGATAGGGGTTGGGATCTTCGCCGCTCTCGTCGCTCCAGTCGTTGGGAACGCTGACGATCACGCGCCCGCCCGGCGTTAGTAAGCGGTTGAACTCGTCGAGCAATCCCTGCGGATCTTCAACATGCTCCAGAGTCTCGAACGAGATGATCGTGTCGAAGCTAGCATCGGGATATGCGTGCAGCGCTTCCGGCAGATAACCACAGATGTAGCCACCGCGCGATTGATCGGCGCCATAGCAGAGGTTGGCGTAGTCGGCGGCATAGTGACTGCCATCGATGCCAGTGACACTCGCCGCCCGGGTCAGGGAACGGATCACATGGCCGCCGTATCCCAGACCGCACGCCGCATCGAGCACCCTGTCACCTGGGCGGATGAAGTCGCATGCCCACTGATATCGGATGACATGCGCGTCCGAGCGCTCGCCGGTGTCGCGCAGCATGTCCATGTGCAGTCCACGCTCTTCCTCGAGCGCGGCCAGCGGATAAGCGACCAGCGCGGCATCCGGCATGCGCTCAAGCGCCACCCGGATCGCGCCAGTCTCGTAATTGAGCGATTCGTACGAATTGACGCGGTAATAGCGCGGGTGCTTCTGAAATCCCGCCTCAAAGCACAGTCGCTCCCACCACGCACGCGTCCTCCCCGCCTGCCCCGCGGCCGCGGCGCCAACGTTCAGCGACAGCAGCGCGCCCCGCTTGACCACACGGCGGATCTCAGCCAGCGCCTCACGCACGCCACTCTCATCCAGCGCATCCAGGCCCCCTTCCGAGACGACAAAATCGAACCTGGCGTCCTCATAGGGCATCGCACGCGCGTCGCCCTGGACAAAGCGACCCGGAATCCGGGCATTTGCTGAGGCTACGCGCTGGCCATCCACCTCGAGCCCGTGTGCATCGATACACTGCCGTAGCAGCGCCTCGGTCAGGCGACCGTCGCCCGACCCGACATCGAGTACGCTGCCCAGTCCAAACACCTGAACGGCGGCGTCCGCCAGAGATATCTGGTCTCGGCGATCACCCGCACTCCCATTCGCTGTCATTTCTACCGTCATGTTCCTCAACCGCCTTGCCGACGCCACGCGGCTTTCATGCGTAGATCCAGGACGCCTCCGAAGAAATACTCTTCCTTGCGCATCAGGACCTGGAAAAAGGCCGCCTCGTCCACCCAGTGGAGCATCCGCTGCGCAAGGTAATCGGGCGTATCCTCATACGAGACAGACGCCTGCACTTCATACAGGTTGACGCCCAGCGCACAATCGCACTCAAGCTCGACCTCGAATCGCTCTCCGATTTCAACTTGTCGACGCCAGAAGGTCTCCGCGGATGGATTGACGGACATGCGCTGCATGTCCTGATTCAACGTCCCCCATGAGTAGAGCTTGACCCCTTCCTTGTTTCGGATCCGGACTCCCACAGACAACTTGTCGGTTTTGATCCGGGATTCGCAAACGATCCTGATTCGCAAGCGCTCTCCGGGGTAAAACACGTTCGCCCCCGTGCCGTCCGCCGCATGCGTCGTAACGGAGAGGATCTGGACGCCTCCGTCCCCGAACGCCAGTCGGTCCGAACCCGCCATGGACGGGACAGGCGTCTGCGCTGAATCCTCCTGAGCAGCTTCCTGGACGGCCGCCTCCTGCCTCATCAGCTCGGTCAGGCTGTTGAAGTAAGCCGCCTCTTCCTCATGCAGCAACCGGCGATAGTTGAGAACCACACTGGAAGACGAGCCCCAGTCCAGTTGATGGCCATTGCTGAGCAATAGGCATCGATTCGTCAACGTACGGATGCTCTCCTGATCGTGCGAAACGAACAGCAGTGACATGCCATCAGAGACCAGTTTCTCAATTCTCTGGAAACAGCGCTTCTGAAAAAGGGCGTCGCCGACGGCCAGCGCCTCATCCACGATCAAAATATCGGGTTCGACCTGGACCTGCACGGCGAACGCCAAGCGCACCAGCATGCCGCTCGAATATGTTTTGACCGGCTGATCCAAGTGATCGCCGATATCGGCGAACGCGGCGATCGCATCGAATTTGCGATCCACTTCCTCCGCGGTAAAACCTAGCAGCGCCGCGTTGAGGTAAACGTTCTCTCGGCCGGTGAATTCGGGATTGAACCCCGAACCAAGTTCCAGGAGTGCGGCTACGCGTCCTTTGACGTCCACGTGCCCCACGGTGGGTGAAAGCGTCCCAGTCACGATTTGCAGCAGCGTGCTCTTCCCACTGCCGTTGCGCCCAAGGATGCCAACCGATTCACCACGTCGGACATCGAAGCCGACGTCGCGCAACGCCCAGAACTCGCGGAAATAGTCTCGCTCGGCCAACCCGGTGGCTCGACGCAGACGCGGCAGGAAGAACTGCTTCATCCTGTCACGCGGTGTGTCGTACATCTCGTACCGCTTGGATACCGACTCGACGTGGATCACGATCTCGTCAGAGGACATCGGCGAAACCTTTGCGTGTTCTCTGGAACCACGCATAGCCCAGCATCATGACGACCAAGCCGATGCACATGGACACCGTCCAACGGGACAACTCCGGCACGCGACCGAAGACAAGCACGCTCCGGCTGTCCTCAATGATATGCGTCAATGGATTGATCGCCATCCATGGCCGCACCCACTCTGGCAGCGAAGATGCCGGATAGAACACCGGTGAAAGAAACAACATCACGCTTGAGAGGACACCGGTGACCTGCGAAATGTCGCGCAGATAGACACCCAGGGACGCCAGTAGCCAGGAAAGGCCCGCCATCAGCAGCACAAGGGGCAGCAGGACCAACGGGAACAGCACGAACGTCCATGGCACTCCCACCCCCAGCACGATCTGGGCGAGCAACAGGACAACCATGCTGATCCCGAGGTGAAACAGCGCCGAACCGACAAGCACCCATACCAGCGCGTCGAGCGGAAAAATCACCTTCTTGACGAAGTTGACGTTCGAGATGATCAATGTCGGCGCCTTGTTGAGGCATTCGGCGAAGAACCCGTGGACCAACAGGCCCACGAAAGCAAGAATCGCGAAATTGACCTTGTCGACCGAGCCCTCTTCCACCCAACGGATCTTCATGATCGTGGTGAAAACGAAGGTATAGACCGCCAGCATCAACAGCGGATTGAAGAACGACCACGCAGTCCCTAGAAAGGATCCCCGGTAACGACTGATGACCTCTCGCTTGATGAGCTGACGCAGCAGTTGCCTGTTGGTCAATAGCGAGCGCGCCAGGGTAAGCGGACTTGAGCCGGGTGGGCGGCGCACGTCAATCTGCTGGCGCATGCACACCCCGAGCAGGCAACTCATATCGCGTGACAAGCGCCTGCCTGATGTCATCTTCCAAATCGGAAAGCTCCTCCACCCCCACACTCAACCGCACCAATCCATCGGTGATGCCCAGGCGCGCGCGGCGCTCGACGGGGATGGAGGCGTGGGTCATCAGCGCGGGCACGTTGACCAGGCTTTCGACGCCGCCCAGGGATTCGGCCAGGGTGAACAATTTGGTTTCCTCGCAAAAGGTCTTGGCGGCT
>LNAP01002268.1_pt1 | contig 19444 bp, 24 predicted proteins | sample 602601 | NCBI WGS metagenome assembly LNAP01 (sample SAMN02440304, study PRJNA202911) | soil metagenome | biome: Subtropical and temperate rainforests or woodlands; isolation source: soil samples (1 kg each in a 20% v/v slurry with milli Q water) were... ...
AGCGATACACGATGGCCCTGCTTAATCAAGAACATGCGGGATGAATCTTGCAGTTCCCGAACAAGTTTGAATTCGGTTTCAGTGAGTTTGAAACCCTTTACGTAATCGTCATAATCAGCCGTTGGATTTGGCAAGAAAATAAACGTAGCCGTCTGCTCTATCAGTGCCTTTGCAATATCGCTTTGCAGCGTATCGCTGGGGCTTTGCGTCATATAGACGCCAAAGCCGTTCTGTTTACGAATGGTCTTTTGCTTGTTCTTAGCAAAATCCTTGAAATAATCTACTGACAACGCTTTCCAGTATTCGTCCATGAAGAACGCAAACAGACGGCCATCTATTTGTTCTTCAACCCGGTACATGAGATACATCATGATCGGGCCGCATACTTCGTCGTTATCAAGGAAATCCGTATAGTCAAAGCCATACGGGCGACCATCTTCAAACTGCAATTCGTCACGCTGACAATCAAGCGCCCAGCCGAGATTGCCGCGAGATATGCTCCATTTTTTCAGACGCTGTGACAGGCCATTAGGATCACCAACAGGCAGAAATTGCAGCACAGCATCTATGCAACGCTGCTGTACCGGCATTCCAGCGACCGACCGCACCGCCGAAGCAATAAGGTTTTCTTCTTCTGGTGTATGGGCTACATCTTCCCGGCGAGTGCAATACTTAATAAGCGAAGCCCAAAACAAAATGTTTTTCTCTGTTGGCTCCATTTTGAAAGGTGCGAAACCTGTTTGCTTACCATTTTCAAGCGTCAGGTACTTGCCGCCAACGCGACGAATTGCAATTTCAGCGCCACGGTCTTTGTCGAAGAAAACGCATTGTGTGCCGTACTTCAAGAGATTCATCATCAAGAACAGCGCCAGGACGGTTTTACCGCCGCCTGATTGACCGATAATCTGGCAGTTCCCTAGAGCCTTGTTGCCGGTTGCATCGACACCTATACCGGTGTCATGGAAGTTGAAGTAAAACGGCGCACCAGCAGGAGTACGAAACAGCGTAACCGCTTCACCCCAAGGGTTTCCGTCACGTTTGCCGGAATCAAACGTATGGAACGAACATACGCCGGTAAAATTCCGGCTGCTAATACGCGCTTCCCGTGGTCGGGATTTCCAGTTGCAGGGCAATTGAGCCGCGTAAGCCGAAGCCGTTACCTTTTCCAGATCAACCCCAAGAAAATTGGCGTTGTTTAGAAGCTGGGCCGCGTTGCTTCGGAATTCCCGTGTTTGATCGGGCGAATCACCCTTAACCAACAGTGAATAATGGTATTCACCCAGCACAAAATCACCGCTTATTACGGCGTCAATCGCTACATCAATATCAGCGATTTGACTAAGTGCATTGTCCTCGGACGAAATCATTTGATTGCGCTGTTTTTTCAGGGCGCTTTGCGCATCAAGTGTTGTCATTGGAGAGAAGGAATGCGTTTCGATGTATTCGCAATCCAGCGCCAGGAGCGTATTTAGAACGCCAGGCGTCGTATAGTCGGCATAGTCTTTCAGTTCCAGAAATGCGCCAAACTCGGAGCCGTATGTATCCCTGTATTCGATAATTTCATTGCCAAATAGCAGGCGCGACACTGGAAGGTACTTGTATAGCGGCAAATTCTTAACTGGAATTTTCCACCAGAACCCATTAATCAGATATGAGTAAAATTCTAGCTGGCTGCTAAATGTTCGCCCCGCGAATACGTAATTGCCCAATTGTTGCGGACGATACTTAGCCAAAGACGACATAACCGTTTTGCTAACTGCCTCGACGCGCTCAACAGCCGTCGCAATCTCGTTCTTAATGTCGTCTACTGTTCGACGCAGCTTACCGAACACACCGCCCCGGCCTTGCGGGAATGGCCGGTACACCACTGTTAGATAAAACTCGGTGCACATCATGCCTTGATCGGCTAGTTTGTCGTAATACCGATTCATCAAGTCATGCGTGAAATCGTTGTATTCGGGTACTTCCAGCTTATCGCTTGCATAGCGCCTGATTCGATGCACCCAAAAGGCATATTTGCCTGTTGCATGCCCTCGAATAAAGAGATTCAAGGCTTCCATACGCGCATAGACTTCTTCATCAGACAGCCCTTCAAAGGACATGCCTTCTACGCGCCAGGTACGCACGTAATCACCGTTCTTTGTACATACGATGCCATCATCGGTAATGCTCGAAAACGGTACGATTCGGTCTAGCGAATCTTCCTCGTTTGCGTACTCGCGCTGTTGCGCGAATATGTCCATTTTCTCGTTAGTAGCTGTATTTTTTCTCATGTCATTTCCGCTTTTTATACGCGACCGGCCCCATGCTATGGGTGCCCCAATAACGCTTGTTGGTGCGATGCCCAATATCACGGAAATACATGAAGGCTTGGGCCAACTTAAAGTTGTCGTCAGCGTTGACCTGGCGTAAAACGACTATTACGAATGCCAGCAACACGAATACTGCGACCGAGACAAAGCCGGATAGCAATACGAACGACCATAGCGCCACAAGGATATGTGCCCCGACGATCAGGATGAACGGCACTATAGGTATGCCGAACATCATAGGAGGCCGCGTAGCACCCTTAAATACCCTGTCTCGATTATCCATATCGTTATCCGATCAACATACCGGCAATACCTGCCGCGCCGCCAATCAAGACGCCGCCCCAAAAAACGGGCGCTACGTCTTTCCACTGTGCAGCTTGAAACATCATTCGAAAGCCAACAAACATCAACGCAATTGTTAGCACGACCACGCCGATGGACAGAAGCCACGTCGAAACGCTATTGAGCATCGTTGTGCCCCGGTCAAGTTGTGCGAACGCGGGCGAACTTGCCAAAACCATACTGATTGCCAGGCCCGTACTACGGGCTGACTTTTGAAGCAAAAACGCCTTGAGGTTTTTAACCATGATTAATCCTTTTCTTTGTGAATCAACATCATTGAAGAAGTGGTATTGCTGATAGATGAATTGCCAGACAAAAGCATACTGGCTGATTGAACCTTAACGGCCTTAACGCGAACATGGTTTTGACCATTGTTGACGTTATCTTTTTTGCTTTTGCCTGCACCGGCTAAGGGGATAACAAGTGATGCTGAATCCTCTTTAACCGGGCTTCTAGGCTTCGCGGAAAGCACCTCATTGATATAGCGGGTTACGTCGGGGTTTGTCTTGCCAGCGCCCAGCTTGCCGGAGTAATAACAACTAAGGGCCGCGTCGGTTGCGCTGTATTCTTGCTTCGCATCGAATCCAGAACCGAGCGCCCAGGACTGGCATTGCTTGAAAATTGCATGTGCTGCAACTACGTTCTTGCACACGTCAAAGCCTTCCTTAATATTGCTATCCCAGCCAAGACGCACGAAATGGTACTTGTTGACTTGGCCTTGTCCGATACTAAAGTTTCGGCCAAGTTCAGCCAGATACCCGGCTGTTGCTACCGCTTCGTCAAGGCTTTTGGGCTGGCGCACCAAACGACCGCCGACAACCCCAATAGCGAACGGATTAAACCCTGATTCAACTTGATAAATCTGTTGCATCATCGGCGCTTGCAAAGCTGCTTGACAATCTGGAGGCAAATCAATCATGAGGGAAAAACACCAAATAAGGTTTTGTCGGTAATGGTAATATTTTCGCTGGTATTCCGCGTAAAGTCAATAAAAAAGTACACCTTTTAGACAATTTGAATGTACACCTTTTTAAGCAGTTGTAAAAAGGTTTGTCAAACTGTTTTGACCCTTTCGTATTCGCGGGGCGAACATTGCGCAAGGCGCAAAAAAGGCGGCAAAAGCCGCCTCCTGTAGACCAATAAGGGTGTCGCCTTGCAAGGCAAGGCGGTTTACTTGAGCAGATATGCCAGGCCGAAGGCCAGAGTAATCAGAAGATTGCAGCCCACCAGGGCGCTTAATAACCACAGGTGTTTAGTAAATGGGGCGAACCCTGTCGCAATCGCTTTAGCGTTTGCTTCGGCTTCTTTATTGATTTTGGCTTGTAGGGCTTCTGACGCGGCTTCAAAATCTGACTTCGCCTTGTTGGTATGGACGGCCAGGCCACGGGCCATAGATTCCATATCCTTGAAAGCGTCCTGCGCGATCTTCGCCGCGTTATCTACGTCGCCAGATATGGCCTTGTATAACTCGGGCAATTCTCTTTTCAGCCTATCGGCTTCAATCAGAAGTTTTTGCACGTCTAGCAGCAAGTCAGCATGGACTTGCTGCAATGCTGTAGATGGTGTGCGTTCAGTCATTGAAAAGCGCCCCGAAGATTTCATCAAAATGCTTTTTCACGCCCTTAGCCAGACGTGCGGTTGTTCTTACGCTGGCAAGCTGGCGCAATTCGTCCTTGTCCTGTTCATCAACGGGTTTAGCTTGGATTTCCTTTATCCGTGCTGTCACATCGTCAAGGTTAGCCGCTGCTTGATCTACGGTGCTTCCAACAAGCAATTCAAATACTTCGTTGTAGTACACAGTTGCCCAACTGATCCCCATTTCGGAGCAGTAACCAAGAACGGAAGGAAACAAGGATTCTGGCACTTCGTCTTGAGAAACATAGTTCAAGATGACTTTGATTTTTGAACCCGGCACACCGAATTCTTGCAGCCGTGTTAGCAGCTCCAAGGTGTCGCGCTGTTGTTTCTTGTCAGGTACGCAGGGCACCACAAAATAATCAAAATCTTCATGGGCATCATCAAGATTTTTTAATTGAGCAAATGCCTGTTCGATGTTCGATGAACCCACATCGACCACGACATTGCCATGCATGGCCATTTCTTCGATGACCTTTTTGAAATGCTTGCCGCTGACTTTTTCGCCATCGACGTTTGTTGTATTGATGCTTTCTACCGGAATGACCTCACAATCTGGAAGCCGGGGAGCAAGCAAGTGTTTTGTCAGCGTGGACTTACCCACATTGCCAGAGAAGTTAACAACTGCGATTTTTGTCATCGTGTTTTCCTTTATCCAATCCAAGTTTTTCTAACTGATCTTCATACGAGGGCGCTTTCCACTTATTCAAAACGTCTCTTGGTGAAGGTTTGTGTTCCGTCTCTTTTGACGGTTCTGAAACGCTGGGTTCCGCTTCGCGTGACCCAGTAGAGGGTGTTGTTTTTTCTGTCAGTGTTCGCGGGGCGAACATGACATTTTCGTTCGCGGTTGATCCGCTAGTAGTCTCTGACGTCTCGCCCGAGTCTTTCAAATCATCAACCCCGCGCAGCGGTGGCCGAGGATCAAGCGCCTTAAATTCGCTTTCATGCTTATGGCTTTCGGCGTCGAAATCAACATTCCGACGAAGCCAGCTTGTGAATGATGAATATGTACCTTTGTACCCTTGCGCCGCCGCGTACTTATGAATGGCCTTGAGCGATACCCCCAAATAATGAAGGAACGCCATCTGTTTCACTATCCGATGAAGCCCGCCTGATTCAGCTTCCTTTTCGGATTTGTAAAACTCCAAGGGGCTATTTAAGTCGCTCATGGTGGCCTAAGACGATCCAATACACAATAAAAACGATAAAAAACGAATGAAACGTAAGCATACTACCATCATATCCATACAGCAAGAGACTAAAACAGAATAGTAGAACTATATAAAACGAATAAAACGCAATAAAAACGAATGAAGATTAATAAAGCTAAATTAACGCAGACTTCAATAGCGCCTGCTTAGATATTTACGTATGATGCAAAAAGGCACGCTGGGTATGTTTACACTTCGGCTACGCCTACGGTAAAATACCATGTGCCAAAGGTTCCACCTTTGAAACCGGGAAGCCTGGCCATACGGCCAGTTATGAGAGAAATGCTGACTACGCCAACACCTGTAATGTTCGCGGGGCGAATACGAAAATGAGACAGAAACGCGCATCGACCAAGACAGCAGTAGTTTCATTCCGCATCGGAAATGAAGCCTATGATCGACTGACCCAGGCCAGCGACCAAGCCGGTTTGACTACGAAAGAATGGCTTGAGCAAGCCATTCTGAACAACCGCACCCGGATCGTGGAGCGTCCGAAGCCCAACGCCGATATACGTAGCCTTGTCACGCAGATCAACCGCATGGGCAACAACCTAAACCAAGTCGCGCACACCCTGAATAGCGCCCAACTTGCCGGGAAGCTGACCAGGGATCAATGCTTGGATGCCATCGAGAGGCTTGACCATATGCGCGCCCTTTTGAACGAGACTATTACCTATGCTCGCCAGGGTTAGTGCCGCTGCAAGCGGTATCCGCGAATACCTGGAATCGGGCCGCAAGAAGGGGCGCGAGTACGACCGCGACCTAATAGATGATCGTATCCCCCTGGCGGGCAACATAGACCTGATGGACGATACGATCAATCAGATTCAAACCAAACAAAAGGGTGATAGCCGTTATCTGCACATCACCCTTAGCTTTGCCGAGCAATTTACAGAAAGCGATTTCCCGGCGCAGGGCCAAATCAACCTAGCCACCATACGCGCCGTGACTGAACAGTACCGACGCGACCTGATGGCAGCGCATGACGCCGAGGAATATGTTTTCTATGCCGAAGCACATATTCCCAAAGTCACGCATGACATACACGCAACAACCGGCGAAGCATATGAACGCTTGCCGCATGTTCATATCGTCATACCGATGCGCAACGTCTCTACGGGCCAGTATCTGAACCCGCTGGGCTACTACGATTCAAACATTCCATGGCACGACGCTATTAAGGAGAAAATCAACAATGATTTTCACCTAAAAAGCCCCTACGATGCGCCACGCGCCGAGCCAACCCCTGCCCCGCTTGGGCGGCATAAGGCCGACCCGGAGAAGTTGAGCGCCAAAGAGGTACGCGCATTTATCATGCGCGAGGCCATCGAAGCCGGAGCGCAAAGCCTTAACGACATAACCCGCATTGCCGAGCAATACGGCACGGTACGCGTTCGCCACGGGCGCGACGGCGACTATCTGAATGTCATGCCCGCATGGGCTGACAAGGGAATCAATCTCAAAGAAATAACCCCCGAATCATTACAAGCCGTGGCCGGTGGCGTAGCCACGGCCCCTACCCTTCGACCCCCCGCTGATAAAACCGCTGCAAAGGTGGAGCAGTGGAAAGAGCGCCGCGCCCTGGAAGTGCGCTACGCATCCAGCAAAGGCAGGCGGGCCGTTTACAAAGAACTGGACGACCAGGGTAAGGCTGAATGGCTTGCCGAGAAACGCCAACAATCCCGCGTGGCGTTGCTGGGCACCTTAAACCGAGGACTGTATGAGTATAGAGAACGAACTGATAGCGAGGATGGAGGCATTGAGCCAGATGCTGGCGACCATGACCGAACAGAATTTAATCATCGTGCAGGAGCTAACCCGCATCACGCAAACGCTACAGAAGGGCCAGGAAGCAGCCAGCAGCCCGGACGCGATGCTAGAGCAGATAAACGAACTACTGGCCCCGATCAGCCGCGAAATCGCGGCGATTCGGCAGAGTCTGGAATAACCAAGGAGAACCACAATGGCAGAACACGACGCGACCGATATAAGCCCCGTATTGCAAAGGTTGGAACCTTCCCGCCTCCCGACCGAATTCACCGTCTGTCAGACATGTCCGAACTCGGTATGGTTTTCGACGAAAGACCGGCTGAAATGTTATTGCCGGGTCATGTTCCTGGTAAGTTGGGACAGCCTGAATCCGCAGCCGATGACGGAATGCGACGGGCTGGAAATCGGCCAGGAGAAGGACGAACAGCCGAAGGAGTAAACCTTGCAACCACACCAATTAGCCGCGCTTTGCAGGCAATGCGAGAGCGTGAGACTACATGCCGCGAGACACTTGCACAGTCAGCAAGAACTCTTGAAAGCCATCGAGCAATTGCGCTTGACGTTGAACCCGGCCAGCTTGCCATTGGCAGACTTCGCACGGCTTTGGAACAAGAAACGATCAGAGCTAGCGACCCTCAAAAAAATCTTGGACGACAGAAAAGCGTAGTTGCCGCGCAAGTGCGCCAGGAACGCGGGCCAATTAGCGCGGCGCGTCTGAAATCCGATACGAACCCGGCGCTAGTGATTGAAGCCGCCGCCCGGTACTACAAGATCGACCCGGCCAACTATTCGACCGGCGTAGGCCGCGACGGCACCCCGCGCATATTCCACGATGGCAAGCAATACAACTTGGGCGACTTCTTCACCAAGCACTTAGAGCAATCGTGGAACAACGCGCAGCCGATCTTGATGGAGTGCTACCAGGCATCATTGTCCGACGCCCTGCCCCAGCCGGATTTAGCCTCATGGGTAGCTTTCAACGAATGGCGCGGCCAATCGTACAAGCACAGACAAAACGAGCGCGAAAGCGCCCGCGATCAATTGCGCGAAGAAACTCTAGCCGTGCGCAATCTGTATAAGGAACAGAAGCAGGCCGCGCAGAAACTGAACGGCGCAGAGCGCCGGGGCGCGATGGCCGAGGCCCGCGCTGCCCGCGTAATCGCGCTGGAAGAAATCGCCCAGCAGCGCAAGACGATATACGAAACACTCAAAGCACCGGGGCGCAATGCTGAATACCGCACCTTCTTGCACGGCCTGGCCGAGCATGGCGACCTGGCCGCGCTGGGTGAACTGCGAAGAATGCAACGCGCCCAGCCCGAAACGGGCGGGCCGGATTTTGTTCACGGCCAGGGCGAGGACAAGCCTGTTTTCGCGTTGCCCAACTACCGCGTAGACGTTGCTGGAAACGTCATATACCAAGAACAAGGCAAGGCAGTTATTAAGGATGCCAGGCGCGGGGTTGAAGTCTTGAACCCCGAGCAGCGCACCTATGACCTTGCCCTAAAAGTTGCTGTCAGCCGATACGGCAAATCTCTGACATTGAACGGGGATACCGTATTCAAGCAGCAAATGGTAGAGGCCGCACGGCGCAGCGGCCTAGACCTTGAGATTAAAGATGCGAGTCAGCCGCTTGCGGCTCCTATTCGTGTCAATGCGCCAACCCGTAGACGATAAAAGGAAAACACGATATGAAGCTATTTATTGCCGAAAAACCTAGTGCAGCCGAGGCCATCGCGGTAAGACTGCCTGGCGCCACGCGCAAGCGCGGATATTGGGAATGTGACGATGCCATTGTGACGTACTGCGCTGGGCACTTATACGAGCTGGCAAAGCCAGAAGCCTACGACCCGGCCCTAGCGGCCTGGCGGGCCGATGTATTGCCTTTCGTGCCGGATGAATGGCGCTGGGTGCCCAATCCGAAAGCCCAAGACCTGATTGAAAATATCCAACGATGGTTAGACGATCCGCGCATTGATACGGTTATCAATGCCGGTGACGCCGACCGCGAAGGCCAGGCCATCGTAGACGTACCTTTAGCGATACACCAGAATCAAAAGCGCACTTTGCGCTTTTTGGTGTCCGCACAAGACCCGGCTAGCATTGACAAGGGGTTACGCAGCCTTGCTGCTAATGAAACCTACGAGCCGTGGGGCTTCGCCGCGATGGCGCGGGCTTGCGCAGACTGGACGCACGGCATTAACTGCACCAGGGCGCAGACCATTACGGTGCGGGTAAACGGCGGCAACGGTGTACGGCCAGTGGGCCGGGTACAGACGCCTACGCTAAATCTTGTCGTCGTGCGCGACCGGCTGATAGAAAATTTCGTGCCGGTGCCCTTCTACGTTGTAGAGGCCACCATGCAGCACGAAAACGGCAGCTATGTGGGCCGATGGAATCCCCCGGATGATACCGGGCTGGACGACGAAAACCGCTTGATTGATCCCGCCGTGGCCCAGGCCGTCATCGAGGACGTACAAGACCAGGCGGGCAGCATTACCCACCTTGAAACCAAGGCCGGACGAAAACGCCAACCGGGCGGCTTTTCGTTGACCGGCATTTCCACCGCCGCATCCCGTGCCTTTGGCTATGGTGTGGCCCAGGTGTTGGAAATCTGCCAAGCCTTGTACGAAAAGCACAAGTTGACCAGCTACCCGCGTAGCGATTCGGGCTATTTGCCCACGTCGCAGCTTGAGGCCGCGCCTGGCATTCTTAGCGCCCTATCGGCCAACTTGCCGCAGATTCAACAATGGATCGACGGCGCGGATACCGGCATTGAGTCGCCTATCTGGAATGACAAGAAGATCGAAGCGCACCATGCCATCATTCCAACCGGCTACCAGGGCGACATGAGCGCCCTAAGCCAAGAGGAAATGAACGTCTACATGCTCATTGCGCAAAACTACCTGGCGCAGTTTTACCCGGCTTGCGAGTTTGACGAAACGACCGTGCAAACCACGATAGGGCAGCATCTTTTCGGCACCAAGGGCCGCGTCGTAACGAATCCAGGCTGGACGGTTCTGTACGCTAACGACACAGACGAGGACGCCGCCGAAGGCGAGGACAGCCAGGCATTGCCCAGCATGGAACAAGACGACGCGGTAACTTGCATCGACGTGCAAGCACAGCAGCGCAAGACCACGCCGCCCAAACACTTCACCGAAGCCAGCTTGCAAACCACGATGGAAAATATTCATCGTTACGTTGACGATGAAAACGAAAAGGCGCTGTTGAAAGACGGCGACGGCATCGGCACCCCGGCCACCCGTGCAGCCATCATTGAGGACTTGGGCAAGCGCGGATTCCTTGCGCCCAAGGGCAAGTACATCATCAGCACCGATACGGCCAGAGAGCATATTGATAGTCTGCCAGTTGAATTGACAAGCCCCGGTATCACGGCCCGCTTTGAATCGGGCCTTACCGCCGTACAACGCGGCGAGTTAAGCCGTGACGATTTCCTGGCCGAGCAATCGGCATGGGTCAAGGAACAGGTATCCCAAATTCTTGCCCCAACCTTGCCCAAGCTGGCCGCAATCACCCGGCCTTGCCCCGCTTGCGGCGCGGGTACTTTATGGCGTGTCGCCCGTAAGGACGACACCGGCCACTTTTGGAGTTGCGACCGGCGCAATGCGAAGAAAGACCCATGCGAGTACATCGTTTCGGACGAGGACGGCGAACCAGGCCAGCCGCGAGAGCAGGGGCCAAGCCATGAATGCCCACATTGCGGCAAAGGCCAGATACGCCGCATTGCCCGCAAAGACGGTAGCGGCCACTTTTGGAGTTGCAGCCGATGGAAGGACAAAAAGCCATGCAGCTACAGCGTGGAGGACGTAGAAGGCGAACCAGGCCCGTATGTCGTGCCTGATCCAGTCTACAAATGCCCCAAGTGCAAGAAAGGCCAGATACGCCGTGTCGCCCGTAAAGACGACAGCGGCCACTTTTGGAGTTGCAACCGATGGCGAGATGGTTGCAAATTCACTACCGGGGATAACGAAGGCACCCCAAAACTTGACTGAAAAGGAAAACCGATATGTACACAATCGCTCAAATCGAACAAGCCAGCGCGGCCATTCACAACCAGGGCGGTGACACGCCCCAGGCCGAAGCCCGCATGAAGGCTATCAGTGACATTCACTTAAATGCCCTTGCCGCAGGCGTGGCCCAGGTCGAGGAAGAAAGCCTGACCGAACAGGAAATTGAACTGATCGACCACTTTTTGAAGTAGCAGCAAGCCAAAGAAAAAGCCCCGCATGTTGCGGGGCTTTTTCTTGCCTGGCGAGTTCGCGGGGCGAACATCGCAGGACGCTTACTATCGTTTCAACCAAGAATATTCCTCTTGCTTGGGCGGGTGCGCCTGTTCCCAACGCGCCTGTTCAGTCACGTAGTCTTTGTTAGACACCCATTTGCCGTCCTGTTCCATCGTGCCTATGTACTTGGCAATATCAATGTCCGTATAGTTGTTGCCCCAATACGCTACGCAGTAGTTGGGCAACGAATTCTTAACCGCCGTGTATGTTTCCGTGTGGCAAGACTGGCCCGCATCGCCGCCGCCCCAGCCCGTGCATACCTTGCGTTGAAGTTGAACCCGCTGGGTGCGGTTCAGATAGTCGGCATCACAACGACCCGCGCCATTAACAATGTCCTCAACGAGCTTGGGCATGCCTGCCGACGCATCCCGCGCCGTAGGGCACATATTCAGAAAATCGCGCCGCGCATCGAGCGTGTCACTCAATTTTTTATGATTGATGCCAAAGTACCGGCTTAATGAAGGGCTGCACTCGCCGGGGCGCTGTGACGAGGAAAGGCATAAGACCGCCTCACATGCCAGGCGCGTATCGCCGGTAAAAAGCTGTTCGGCCATTGCAGCGCCCGAAGCCGACACGGCCAACATTGCAGCGCCGAGCGTTTGTATAACGATTTTCTTCATGGGATACCCCTAAAAAACACGCCGCTGCGGCGGCACGAGTATTGAAATTTAACCACAACAACATAAGTTTACTAAAGAATTGAATTTTAAGTGTACTTTTCTATAGACCTATGGGTAGTGTTTCGGGTAAAATTAGACCTACAGGTAGAGTTCAAAAAGGAAAACACGGATGAAAACTATCGCTATAGCCACCCAAAAAGGCGGACAAGGCAAAACAACTATCGCGTTGCACTTGGCTTTTGCCGCCGTAGATGCTGGGTTAAAGGTGTTGTTTGTTGATCTTGATACCCAGGGCAATGCCACGCTGGTACTGGCCGGGTCAAGTCGAATTGCCCATGAAGCGGACTACGCGGCCTTGACGGCCAGTAGCTTGTTTGATGCCAAAACAGGGCGGCGCATCAAGCCCCTGGCCACCATTGAAGGGATTGACCTTATCGCGCCCGATGCGCAGCTATCGCAGCACATCAAAGGCTCAATCGACCCGGACAGCCCGGAACTGACCGCACCCCGCGCCGTATTGGCGAAATTCGCGGACGATTACGACTTGTGCGTGATCGACGCACCGCCCGCGCTGGGCCAGGTGCTTGCCGCACTGCTGGCCGCGTCTGATGCTGTCCTGTCACCGCTGACAATGGATATTTTCGCTATCGACGGCGCAGCCGAATTGTTAGACACCATTACGCTTGTCAAAGAAACGGCAAACCCCGGCCTGATGCACTTGGGTATCGTGCCCAATCAGATCAACACACGCAGCCAGGACGAAAACGCCACACTTGCCAGTTTGCGCGAAGCCTACGGGGCGCTTATCACGCCCTACGCCTTTAGCTTGCGCCGTGCTGTCAAGGCATCAATGGCGACAAGAAAGCCCGTATGGCGGGCTGTCAGTGGTTCCAGTCACCGCAAAGCGGCACTGGAATGGAAAGAGAACTGCCGCGCAGTGCTTGAGCAATTAAACGTATTGGAGAGCCAATAATGACCACCGATAAACTACCCAAAGCCCAGGAACTGCCCGCCATTTCGCCGGAGGCACTACAAGCCATGAGCTACAAGCCCGAACCACCAAGCGCCGCGCAACTACAGGCGCTTGCCCGCCTGATCGACGTTGCCAAACGCGATACCGGCCAGAGCCGCCGCGTTGCCGAATTCCTGTTGGCATGGTGGAATGCAGGCGCTTGCGGAGGCTTTGACCTCACAAACCTATGGTCGTTGGACTTAGCCCTATGCCGCGACATGCAAACTGTCTTTGGCCTGATTGCCGAACAACATCATTACCCGGATCATTTTGCGCTGGCCGACGATTTTGAAGAAATCGTCAGGCAGTGGCGACCCGAGAATCTTGACTGAAAATCATATTAATTAAGGATCGACATGAAAAACTCAATCGTTGAAGCCGCCGCTGGCAAGCTGGGCAAAAGCATTCAATCGCTGGCTGTTGAGCAGTCAGCGGCCAAGACGCCCGAAATTATATTGACGCTGATTACCACCAAGAAACAGGTACGTACAGAATTCGAGGACGACGAAAACCCCCTGTCTGAACTTGCCGCCGATATTAAAGCGCGGGGCATCTTGCAACCCATTCTTGTACGCCCTGTACAGGGCGGCAAGTATGAACTGGTTGCCGGGGAACGCCGCTTACGCGCTGCCAAGCTGGCCGGTTTGAAGGCTATCCCGGCTTTCGTCAAGTCCATGACGGACGAGGAAGCCGAAGAAGCCCAATTTATCGAAAATATCCGGCGCAAAAATCTCACCTTGCAGGAAGAAGCGCAGCGTATTCAGCGCGACCTAGACGCCTGCAACGGAGACGTTGAAGCCGTCTTGAAAAAATACGGCAAGCCCAAAAGCGGGCGCGTATGGATTTACAAAATGCGGGCGCTGTTGAACCTGTCCGAACAGGCCCAACGCCTCATTTCCGAGAACATCACCGCCGATATGGAAGTCATCAACGATGTACGCCAGATCGAGAAGGTAAACCCAGCCAAGGCCAAGGAAACCGTAGATACGCTGAAAGCGGCCAGCACCGCCAAAAAAACCCCGGCCAAGCCCACCGGCAAGGCCCAGGCCGAGGCCAAAGAGGGCGATAAGCCCGCTGCAAAACCGGCCAAATCCGGCGATATGCGCGAGATTTCGCGCAGCGCCAAGGCCGAGGTAGCCCCGACCAAACGCCAAACGGCCAAGAAGGCCGAGGAAGCAGCCAAAGAAAATCTGGCCGCGCCGCGCAACCGTGACGCCGAGGAACCCGGCCCGGTTTCAACCGTTTTCCCAACCGCTGCACCAGCACCGGCACCGGCCAAAGCCCCGGCCTGGCTGGAAAAAGTAGCAAAAGGCGACACCTTGGAGGGTGCCGACGAGAAGGAACGCGCCACGCTTGAAAAATCGCTACGCGGCTTTTTTGACAAAGGCGCGAAGGCCGCGGAATGGGTTGAAGTAGTTTCTGATGGCATCCGTCAAAAAGACTATGACGATTCCTCTATGGGTAGGCTAAAATTGGCGGCACTTTCAGCAGGTTACGCCAAGTCGGGAGAATTCAACTTAAGTGTGTTGATAGACAGGGCAAGGAACCTTTAATACCCTTATGAAGGCATGGCCCTAAAGAAACGTTTCTATTACTCGCAGAACCAAATGCAGGCGTCCGACTTTGAACGGGCGCTTGCGTTTACTCGTACCCGCGAGAACACCCAGGCTATTGCCCGTGATTATCTTGTCTTACGACATTCCCTTGACACCATTACCGCGAAATTCGACACCACAAAACAGAACGTCTTTCGAGCCGTTACCAAACTGACCGAAGATGCACAAATAGCCCAGGAAACTACCGTCAAAATTCGGCGCGTATTCAATAAGCTGAACATTCCCAAGAAGCACCACGACGCAGCGCGAGAGTTTTTTTTTACATCAGATAGTTTGGCCGAGATTGCCCAACAAACCAGAACAAATATAGACGGCGTTCTAAAGGCCGCACGGGGTACGATCAAGCTATACGAACTGTACGTAGATAAAGACGCCATCAAACAGCGGCAAACTACGTTCAAAAAAATTCTTCCATATGCCAGGGCAGGGGAGAAGTCCATTCAAATTTGCTATGACCATTTTGTAATCCAAGACGCATTGACCGTGATTGCAGAAAAACACGAAGTCACCAAGCAAAATGCCTACAACATCATCAAGCGTTTTGAAGAAGCCCAAGCCCGATACGAAGCTGAAAACCCCACCAAGCCCAAAAAACGCACCACACAAAAATCTTAAAGCGGGGCCATTTCCCTACCGGGAAACCGCGCTATCGTGCTTCGCAAAAACACCCGCCATGCGCGGGTGTTTTCCTGTCGGCTTCCATCGCATTGTCCGAGGGGTAAACCCCTTTTAGCTACCGCCAGATATTCGCGGGGCGAACACGGTAAACGCGCAAGGCGCGTAACCCAAGCCGTTGGCTGCATAACCGACACGCAGGACACACGCAAGGCGTGGCCCATGCGCTGGGTGCTGTACCAGCGCCCTGAATGCTTGCGCGTCTTGTGTGCCCGTTCCAAGCCCCATACATCGGCACATTGACCGCGCCGCCTATCGCTTAACCAGACACCAGCCGCGCCAGGCATCAAGGGTATGCCCTTCGGGCCGCGTTGCGCCCTTGACCCCCGGCTTTTCCGGCTGGCGTTCTGACGCGATATACCGGCACCGCGCTCAATGCAACCGATGTTTTTAGGAGTCACCACTATGACCGTTCACACCGCACAAGCAAATAATTCTTCAACTCTACCGGACTCGGCTTATGCCCCGATGATGGACGATACGATGCTTGAAAACCGCTTCGCAGTAAGCGGGCCAATCCTGGCCCTTTACAAAGCGAATCCCGATTTGATGCAAAGGCAGGCCGCAAGGCGTAGCCGGTGGCTTGCTGTATTGGCTTATGTGAGGCAGCACGGCATTACAGGTACGGTACTTTGCGCGGATCGTGATTGCTGGGCAGTTATCACACCAGACGTACAAGCCGGGTTCTATCGGTACAGTTGTTTTGACGCGAAAGGGTTTTTTGCACATGGCACTTTTCAGACCGCAGCGCAGGCATTAATAGCCGCTTTTGACATGGGTTATCGACAGGTTGAAAGGCCGGAAATACTCGATGAAATGGCCTTGAATCAATGGTAAATAAGTGTACTTTTATGTTGACTATGTGGGGTATTTCCTGCATACTTTAATGGCCTGGCTATCTGTTTTTGTCCTGGCTTTTTCCCATCCAAGGAGCAAATATGTTTTCAATCAACAAGGTGATTTTGCAGGGCAATGTAGGTAGTGATCCCGAATTGCGCAAGTTGGACGCAGGCCGCGCCGCGCTGTCTCTTTCCGTCGCTACTAGCGAATCATGGAAAGACAAAACCAGCGGCGAACGCAAGACCCGTACAGACTGGCATCGTGTCGTGTTTTATGGGCGCTTAGCTGAAACAGTGGCCGAGTACGTCAAGCAGGGCGATTTGCTTTATGTTGAAGGGGTGCAGCGCACCCGCGATTACGAAGATTCCAACCAGGTCAAACGCAACATTACCGAAGTCATCGCGGACAAGTTCAAAATGTGGTCAAAGACGCGCAAGGGCGACGACCAGGGCGAGAACGAACCGGCAGCACAGGGCGCAGCCAGTGCCGAGGATCAAGACCTTGATGTGCCGTTCTGACAAACGCAGATTGCCGGGTAAGGTCGAAAGACGTTGCCCGCGCTGTAGTTGCCATGCGTACCACTGGCTAACTGAACACGGCGCACCATCGGCAATTAAAACCACGAAGTACGACACCGCTACTTGTGTAAATTGCGGCCATTCATGGCCTTGCAGGATACTTTCAAAAGACCTATAGCGATTATCAGCACACCACCAGGGGCCGCACATGAGCGAATACCAATACGAGCAGCAAGAACCGCAAACCGAGGTTTACACCAATGGCGCAGAGGTCGAGATTCAAAAAGAATGGCGCTGGGTGAACCGCTTGCCGGGATACGGCGGCGAGTACAGCCAGCAGATCAATGACATGGCGCAGGACTATCAACAGGCCGTAAACCTTGAAATCGAAGCGTGGCGTATCCGTAACGGGCAAGAGCCTGGCGCCGATGGAACGCTGGATATATCCGCGCAAGACCAGGCACAAGCGCAATCATTGCGGGCACAAGCCCATGAATTGCGTGTTGAAAGCGTGGGCAAGGCCGGAGCTATCGCCCAATCCATCAAATCGCGCTGGAATGAGCAGCAAATCGGCCTGGCGCGGGCAGGCGATAAGCAGATCGTGCGGGCACAACCCTATAGCCGCGACATGAACCGCGATATTCAACGCTGACACACACAGGAGCACTAGCCATGAATCAAGCACAGATGCAGGACGCGACCGACCGGGCGCGAGAACAAGAAAAGGGCGCAGGCGGGGCCGTTTTCGGCCTGGCCTTGTGGGGTTTCATTTTGTGGGCGCTGTACGGGTATTTTTTTGGTTGAAAGCATGACAAGCACCACAGAAGAACGCCTGATCGAGGCCATGAAAATGATCCAAGAAACGCGGGATTACTTATCACGTCTGCCCTCCGTACCGGTTACGACCGAGCATATCCACAAAATGACCGCTTTCTTGGCCGCGCCAGATAACACCTTGTTGATACGTCAGCAGGTATCACGCTTTGGCGAGTACCGTTTGCCCGTTGGCTTTGCTTTGGTGTCTGCCGAACTGCGCGGCGACACGTTGCGCCTATGGCAGGAGCCAGCGCCTAACGGCTTTGCGCCGCCACCCGTGCCGCTGGCCGAGGGCATCACGATAGAACTGCACTTGCCTGAAAACCACGGCAGGAAACGGGCTTGATATGACCCAGGAATTTACCGACCGCGCAAAGTTACGCTTACGCCTGGCCGCTGGCTTGATCGGCGGGGAAGGGCGCACGTTGAAACTGGATCGGGCAAATTTCTACCCGGAAATGTTGAAAGTCATCGAAAGCCAAACCCCCGAGCAGCGCGAGAGCATCAAGGAATTGGTTGACTGGCTGGAAGATTACGAGAACGCCGCCCAGGCGGCGGGAATCAGCACACAGCTACCCAAAAAACAGGGGCGCAAGCGGTAACGCCTGCAACGATTGACCCCACGAACTAAGGATTTATCAAAATGGACATGGTTTACACGCAGATTTCCCCGGCCACAGACTGGTTTTTCCGTCACGACAACCCCAACCCCAAAGGCCCGCCGATTGTCTACCCTTTAGCCGCTTGGGCCGTTGTAGAGGGTAAGCGCATCGTCGGCTTGATTGCCGCCGATCTACCCCTTGACCAGGGCGCTACGCAAGCCTTGCATCAAGTTCCCCCCGTGCCGGGTGTTTACCTGCATGTCTCGCAGTTAACCGATCAGGAGCAGGCCAGCGCAAAATCGCGCTGACCCACGACGCCATGAGTACCGAATACACCATTTTGCAGATCGAGCAGGCCGCGTATTACTGGCAAAACCGCGAAGGCCCGCATGACGGTATCAGCTTGGGAAAAACGGCCAGCCGCATTGCTGAAATTTACGGCACCATGATCTATGAACACGCGGGCAGCGTTGCCGCCCGCGACGTGGCCCCTGACCTGGCAGGGCGCATTGACCTGGCCCTTAAACAGCAGGAATTACCACTATGAGAGTCGCCCGCTTTGCTTGCCGCCTGGCGCTTGTAGTGGCTTGCACGACCGGCGTAGCCGCAGGGGTGCAAGCTACTGAATGCACGTTGCACTTTTCTACCGGCCAAACCCTTTACAACGTACCCGTTGCGGCGAGCCTGGCCGAGCAAGAACGCGGGCTATCAAAAACGCATGACGTAAGCCGTGGCATGTTGTTTACCTGGCCGCAAGCGGCCCCGCGCACCTTTTGGATGCGTGATACATGGGTGCCGCTACAAGTCGGTTTCTTTGACGACAGCGGCAGGCTTTTTCAGATCGAGAATATGGAGCCGAATACAGACACCCGGCACAAGTCGGCACAGCCTGCAAAAATGGCGCTTGAATTGGCCCAGGGCCAATATCAATCGTTGGGGCTAGTGCCTGGTAAAACCGTGCTGTTGCGCGGGCAATGCAACTAATAATGGAAAAATTATGAGCGATCCCATCATCCTAAACCCCTTATACGGGGTGCAAAATGCCAGCCTTGAGAGCCTTGCCCAGGCGGCTAAAGATCGGCCTTCACAACTCGTTGTTGACGAGTTACGCAAGCGATGCCAGGCCGAGGCTGACAAGCTGACCCGGCTCCGCCGGCTCAACCTCGACCTG
>LNAP01002759.1_pt1 | contig 19435 bp, 18 predicted proteins | sample 602601 | NCBI WGS metagenome assembly LNAP01 (sample SAMN02440304, study PRJNA202911) | soil metagenome | biome: Subtropical and temperate rainforests or woodlands; isolation source: soil samples (1 kg each in a 20% v/v slurry with milli Q water) were... ...
ATCGCGGCACGCCATGCAAAATATTACCCTGCAGTAAAATTGAACTATTTCATCCCATTCATTGAATATTTCGGCTGCTCTCAAACGTATGACAAAGCCGCCTGCTGAGTTGGTGTGAAACTCATAAAGAGGAACGTAGTTATGACGCCTGCATTGAAAAAACACATTCATTAAAATCCTGGACAGTCTTCCATTGCCGTCCGTAAGAGGATGAGCATTCAATAATGCCGCAGCAACAGTTACCGCGCCTAAAATATCTGGGCTGGTCGTGAGCTTGTTTTTTATGTATTTTTCCAGCTTGTTTAAGGCGGGATTTAATTCTTCCTGAGATATAAATATAACTCTACTTCCATTGATATCTTGGCAAACACCTATAGACCCGCTTCTAATTTTAGAATCTATGCCGAGCACTAAGCTGCTTGACTCCTGGAAAAGCTCTGACGGTTTGCATTTTACATCTGCATTGGCGATGTGGTTTCTAAGTAGGGTTTCAACTGGTTCCACAGCATCCCGTTCGTTGTTAGTTCTTTCATCGGGAACACGGTAGTCGTTCCACGCGCTGTAATGATCGCTTAGCGGGTGCCGAAATAATTCATTGAATTTTTCTGTAGTGCAGAAAGCCCTTGGGTCTTGAAGGGGCCAATTTTTTTTCGAGAATTCTCTAAGGATGCTATTAGCCTGACTCAAATAATCACGAGTCTCGGGTAGCAACTTATCAAGTATTGGGTATTTAATTGGCGTACGCTTATATACCTTGCTATCCATGCAAAATATCCATATTTCGACAAAAGTTTCGCCGACAATCTAATCTCTCGTTAGGACTGATCCATTGTGGCTGCAGGTACGTGTGTTCGGTATTAAGGGTTTTAAAATCCAAAAATTCTAGCGAGACCTTCTAGGGCGGCAAGAAGCGCCGCGAAAAGGTCTGGATCTATTATTTTCACTGTATATCCTCCTCGCGCTTAATAAATAAAAACGCGGCCACGTATCATCTCGCTATAAACCAAGTCATCTCTTACATCCCCCGCTATTTGTTGCCGTTCTGCGAAAGCGGCCTCAAGACTTACCCCGGCAGACTCAAGCAACCCTCATGCCAAAGCTGCCAACCATGTCAGGTTTAGCTCCGAGAAGCGGTAGTGCGCTCTGGATTGAGGTCTATAAGGCCCATTCCTAGGTCACTTTTCGGGTCTAATGCCTTTTTTTAGGGCAAATCAAAGCTAACATCGGTGGCAAGATACGTGGAGTCTGTGAACTTTTTTATACAGCGCAGACGAGGTGATCTGAATTGCCCCTGATTTTATAAACGGTCAACGTCCGGTTTTGGCCGATAACTGCCGGTCGTGACCGCCTGCGATCGTCCATACCGAAAGCGGCTCATAGGTTCCCGGAGGCGTTGGACTCTTGGGAGAGCATCTCTAGCTCAGCTCTTATCTCCTCCAAAAAGCTTGTGATCTCCTGCCTACCTTCTTTCAGCATGTAGCACGCCGCGAGCAGAGATACAGGATGCACACTCAGACGTTCGCAAAGCTCCTCCATTTTCTCCAGCGTAGGAATGGTTTTGGCTCGTTCCAGCAAACTGATATTGGTGCGACTACTTACGAGTGAAAAGTCCTCCTGAGTCAGGCCTCGCTTTAACCGCACGTGCTTCAGTGACTCTGCGAAAGCTGCTTTGAGTTCCATTTGTGGTCTCACAAAAGGAACGATAAAGCGGCATTGAACAATATATGACTACAACATATATTGTTCGCAAGTAAACTATCCACTCCTGCATCGCAGATGGATGCTGAATCGCACTCAAGTGACTGACCCCCTATGCGTTGCTCTCCAGGCAGCACAAACCGGTTCGGCATAAGGCGTAAAACAGGTGTGATTTCATCTTCTACCTGCCCTAAATTCCGCGGAGCTGGAATGTTTCGAACGTACAAGCATGCGGAGCTCGAGCTCCTTAATGTCTTCGGCAGCGACTACCAGATGTGGCATTTCGTCGAGCTGGCGATGCACCGTCCATGGTTCTACGCGGGTACGCGTGAGGGCGAGGGCGATGACACGCTCGTCACGATGAAAATGATCCCGAACGTCGAAGTCCTACAATGTTTGTTGAGCGAGCACTCGGACGCAGAGATTGAGACCATCCAAGTACTCAGTCCCGGATATGTGAATGGAACTCCCCTGTGGAAAATGGAGATTTTGATTGGCCTTGGTGTACTGGTGGACGAGTCGGGGCGCGCTAGCGGGTATCGCTACTCTGTGGAGGGCGGAATCTCTTATGACGTGCTAGATGCGTCAGCGAGAGGCACTAACTTTCAGGTCAAGAAGACAGTGTTTTCCAGACCGTAATTTTGAAGTGGCTCCCCAATCAGATGTGTTGCCTGAAGCAGACTCGGATCCTGGCTTATCACCCGCGCGGGGGGCTTCATGAGCGATAAAGGGAAAGATTCGAAAATGAAGTCTGTTGTAAGGACGGCCCGTGAGCGCGGACTGTATGCGGTTACCGCTTACGTTGAACCAGCCTCTGGGAGGTTAGTAATCGAGCTTCATTCAGGAGTGCATTTCTCGGTTCCGGTTAACCTAATTGAATCGATCCGACACGGCTCCGGTTCTCAACTCCAAGAAATCAAAATCAGTCCATCGGGGATTGGCATTCACTTTCCGCAACTGGACGCAGACCTTCTTGTTACAGGGTTGCTGGAGGGAGTGTTTACATCTCTCGAACAGAGAAAACTACGCTGGGAGTCAAACCCTCCAAAGTCGAACGATACCGTCTAACAGGCCTACAAATATGACGACGCCTAACGAGCGAACGAGAGCCTTGGTAACCACCGGTGATTTCTTGCGAAAAATTGAGCAAGACGAAACCCTGAGCGCAGGCCTTCGAGAAATGGCAAATCAGCTGCTTCGTCACTATCCCACCCGAGGTGAGATCCTTGTGCAGGCTCAGATTGAGTCAAATAGCCACTCTCCATTTCTCGGCCTTGCCTATAAGCTTTAGCGCTGCATAAGCTGAGGACGTCTTTTACCTCTTCTGCGAGAGTTTTGGCCGTAGTTGCGGCTTAAAAATTTCTCAGCCAGTCGTAGTGAAGGGGGATTGATGAGAGCACTACTATCGCGAGCGGCCAGGCAGCTCCCGCTACAGCGGTGGAAGCCCAAAGCTTCCTCACCTGCGGAGCTCTATAGCCGTTGGGAGCATCTTGGGAATCCGTGAATCTTCGTTTTAGGCTTGCTCCGAAAAGTGTTCGTACCTCGCTTCCACTCGGAGGCGTCCTTTTACGGCAGGCTCTCGTACTTCTGGCAGTGGTGAATTAGCTTTCACTGGCATCACGCCAATGCTCAATTAACTCATCGGCTCGGTCAGGGATTTTAGGTGTCTTACTGAGGACGATGCAGCGTGTGTTTCCGACATACTCTTCTATCAGATAGAGATCATCGCCCACGTCCACCCCTAGTTCCTGAAGAACGTCATCAGGGATTCGGATTCCACCATCTCCGTCCCATTCTTCAATCATGATTTTTTTGATATCCATTCCACGGTTATCCTTTATCTATTTCTGAATTGATCATCCAGAAAGCTGCGCGGAGCATGGTCCGAGTGCTCGAATTTCAGGACGTAGCTGCCTAGAGTCTTTACCAGGTTTAAGTTTCCGAACCCCAAGTCAGGTCTTCTTTTGAAGCTGTGAAACCGGCCGCTCCAACATTGTTTGCGTTAGCCCGTGCATATCCGCATTGGCCTGCCAGATCAAAAACCGGGTATGCATATCCCGAACTGCAGCTAACAGCTTCTGATTGGTCGCTGTCAGTTTCTCAATGTGCTCGTTGGCTGCCTGAATATCGCTAATCCAGCCCGGCTTCAGTTTCTGAGCCTTCAATGCTGCCTTGCAATTTTTCATCGCTAAATTCACGGCAGGTAGATTCATCAGGGACTGGCGAGCACGACTGATACCCAGTTTTTCTTTGCAGGCCTCAACAAGCAAAGGCCAGGTCAGCTTCGGCTCTGACCATTCCTCAATCAGCTTAATGATGCGTTTCTCATCCTTTGGCGTTAAATGCCCCATCGTTAACCCTCGATCTCATCCAGCAGAGCCAGGACGTCATCCAACGATGGCAACGCCTCTTGCGCTTGTTTCTCTTCAATGACTTTGACGTCGATCAGCCCCGACATTGCGGCGGCGTTCTTGGCCAGCGTCCAACCGTTATCGGCGTTCCACACAATGGCACCGTTTTCGAGTTCGGGGCTTTCCAGCGTTTGGATGAGCGCCTCGCATTTGTAAAGCTTCTCACCCAATTTTTTGGCCGACCCCGATGCCCCAAAAATACCCCGTGACTGCGCATCCAAGGCTTTGTCGAGGCGGCGTTTCAGGTCGTCGCGTTCTTCTTTGAGGTTGCCAAGCTTCACGACATCCCCTTTGACGCACCCGAGCAGCCCGCAGTCCAAACAGGCCCCCATTTTCGGGCAGGGCTCGTAAGCAAAGTTGTGCACACAGACGCCGAGATGGGTTTGATGGATAACGCGGTCCTGCTCACCCTCGCGCAGTTCCCTCACATCAGCCAAGCTCAGCGGCTGATTGGTTTTGACCTTGTCCAGACACAGAGCAGCGGTGCTGTGCTTCGTTTTGGGGTGGTAAGCCGCAACCCCTTGGGTGCGTTCCTCGACGGTTTCATGGTTGTAGACAGACCCCATCGTTGTGCGCCCGGAGAAGGCGTCAATCAGAAGTTGCGACAGGCCGGCCTGGTGCATCCGCGTGTTCAATTCGTGTCGAAACGCATGCGTGTTGACCTTGACACCGGGGTAGCCGTAGCGCTCGAACAGGCTTTTCTTTTGAGGGTTGCTCGTACCGCCTAATTGCGTATTTAGTCGGCCAGTTTTCGCCGCGATCTCTACACCAAACCCGCGTGTCACAGCAACCTTACCCGAGCCTTCAGCCATTGCTCCCGTGCGCACGGTGAACAACGCATCACGGTACTTAACCCGAGCTTTGCCCTCCGTGTACGGCGTGGTGTATGGAAAATCCTTTGGAAGATACTTGTTCCGTAAAAGCACGTTGAGATTGCGCAAAGTGATCACACGCCGGTCGTCAAGATCAACACCCTGGACTATTGGCTTGCCCTTGAAGTAGATCTTCTTCCCTGAACCGGCATTCCAACTGTCGCGGATCTCGGCCAAGAGGGCTCGGGCGGCTGGGCTGAGCGCTTTTTGCTTCTCCATGCCTTTCAGGAACGCGGAATTGAATGCGTCTCGCGGTGTGTAGTCTTCATGAAAGGTGAGTTTCAGGGCGGCACAGGCCTCGGCGTACGTGAGCGGTTCGTCGGGCCCCTTGGGCGGCAGTCCTTCATGGGGCGGAAACTCATCGGGATGGTCTTCCAGCCAGGCGGCGTAATCCCGCGCCTCGTCGGTGATAGGTTTCAGTAACGAGATGACCCGCTCGACGACCGGCTCCATCTCAGGCTTAACGACGGGCTTCAGCGTAACTTGGTTTATCTTTTCCGCGTACCAGCGCAGGAACATGCGCGGATTGCCCTGGGTATCCTCTTTGAATACCAGGCAATCCAATTCAACATCCGGTAATTCACCCACCCGACTGGGGGCACTCAGTAACAGCGCACAGGCTGAGGTCACAACTATATCGAGAGGCATGGTCAATTCGTTATTGAACACTACCCCGAGGGCTCTGATCGCCTCGGGATTGGGCAGCTTCTGTTCTCGATCCGCTTTTTGTTGTTTGAGCGTGCCACGCGGCCTCCGTGTCAGCGGAGAGGTCCACCGGAAATCCGACTTGAGTATTTTTTTGGCCCGCATCAGGGTGATGAGGGCCTCGAATGACTTACTGCAAAGATATGCGGTGTTACCTTTTGTCCAGTGACGGCTCATGTGCTCGCACGCCCTATTACAGACTGCCGCTGACACCAGTGTCACATCTCTCGTGCCGGTCAACTCGAATAGGGCGAGTTCCAGCGGGGCCATGGCTCTCAGCCATTCACTCACCGCCTTTTTCTGCAAATACACCCTTCGGTACACCAGTATGGCTTTGGCAAACTCCGTGAAAGGTGCCTGCATTGCCTTTGGGGCAACGTTGGTCGATCCGAGCGCCGTGAAGCTACAGCCATAGAATCCATGCTTGTGCCAACTGCTGTCTTCCCAGCAAATACTCAAGTGCACTCGATTGGGAATGCCTTTGGGCAGCGTCTGTTTTGCCCATTCGATAAACGCCGCGAGTTGAGCCTCCGCAGCCAGTTGGCTCCTAGGTTTAAAATCAACAATGTTGTTCGTCGATTCAGAATAAAACGCATCGGTCATTCGCCTTTCCTCTCGGATCGGAGCATGGCCTCACAATCCAGAATCACCTTGCGGCAAGCCAGAATGGCGCGATCCCAGAGCACACCGGTCGTTTTGTCTGTGGCAATGGTTTGCGTCCGGCGACGTTCCAAGCGCTCAAGGACTGCGCGGTGATTGGCATACAGAAGGGGTTGGAATTTTCCGCATGCGTAACAGGTGTACGGCGCATCAAGATGGCAGGCGGTAGTGGCACCGCACACTGCCACATCTTCGATCTGTCGATCCGCTCGATCTCCATTTTTCGCAGATATGCGATCCGGGACGATGATCCCGGTGAACGCATTCACAACCAACGCCAGATGGTCGCTCATCTTCACGTCGATCAACGCCAACAACTCCGGCGACACGGCGCGGTACTTTCGCACTGTCCGAGTATCTTTGTGCATCAATGCGCGGGCCATCGTCCACTCATCCAGGCCCGTATTGGAAAGGTCCGTGCCGAGGGTGTGCCTGAACCGGTGCCCCCGCGTCAGTTTCAGCGGCTGATGGGTGCGAGGTGAAATCGGAAAACCCTCCATCCGCTCGATGCACTCAAGCCAACGCTTGATCGAGCCTGATCCAACATGAAAGATCGGCTGCGGCGCGTCTTCGAGGCTTTTTTGAAAGGGGCTATCGAGCAAAACAGGGGGATTCGCACGCTCCCAACCCCCAGCTTCATTGTCCAGCTTCCGACGAAAGAGGGGCACATTCCCAATGGCTGCATTCCAGTCGGCACCGTCTGGATACGTTTGCCAGAGTTGCGCCAGAACCATTGTCTGGTAGGCCTGCACGGTGTTGTAGAGGTCCTCATCCAGACTGAATGTTTCGGATTGTTCTCGCCAACCCGCCTCGTCGCCTTTTTGCTTTGCCCAATGAAACCTGACCTTGCAGCCCGGATCGCGATTCGTGAAATCACCAAAAGTCATCATTCGCACCTGAGCGCCACGCTGCCCGTAAATCATCAACATGCGTAGGTAAAGGTACTGCTCGAAATTTAAGTGCCCATGACAAAACTGCTCATGTATCCATTGGTGTAGCGCGTCTTGCTCCACCTGCGTGAACGGGCCTTGTTCAGGGTCCAGGCTGAGGATCACATCCTTGCTAGAACGCTTTTTCTTGGGCATTGCCTGGTAGGCATTGATCAGAAGTTTCGACGGGCGCTGTTCGAGGGATTCGCAGTCGTGCCAAAACGCCATGAATGCGACGATGACACTAAGCTCACTATTGTTGAAGCGCTCCCGCAGAGCGATCAAGTGATCCTCGTTGAGAGGGTCAAGCCCTGCCTGAGCAGCCCGTGACAATCCACTTGCGGCGTTAGCAACCGTGCCTGCTGCCAGATCGGCCATTCGGTACGCCAGGGCGGCGTGCAACCAGGGCTGCCAATCCGGTGAGACGCAGGCAATAGCAGCTTCCCAGTTGACTGAAGAGTTAGCCGATTTATTGGGTTTCCACATGGGGTGGGTCGGTGTGAAAACTCCCCCGCATTTGGCCAGGCGAGGCGTGTTCAGCCATGCATCGAGGCTGTCCTTCGTGGGTGCCTCAAGAGCTTCGACTGCAATGTTCAATCTGAACCTCCTTGTGTCGTGCCGACCTTCTGACGGTTGGCCATAAACCGCTTGGCCCGTTTCTGTATCGCTTTGTCTGCCTCTTCCTTCCAGAATTTCGCGCCGTAGAGGCCGGGCATGTCTGATTCGGGACTCCAGCCAAACATCCATGTGAGGGTCTTTTGTACTTGCGTGGTGCGATCCTCCGGCGTGAGCGCTGCCAGTTCCTCACGCATGCTTTCCAGCATCGTGTAGACCGCGTCATGTCTCAGAATATGCGGGTGCACATGCGCCAGTTCCGGAGCTATTTCTCGGACCCTGGGCAGAACACCATCCACTCCCTTGATGGTCAAAGGTCCGCCCTCATTTCTCTTATGCGCCACTAGCAAAAACGGATGTCTTCTCGCTCGCGATGTGCCGTTTCGGGGCTTTCTTTGGCGATATTTCGATTCGTACTCAGTGATTGCGTCATACAGGTCATCGGGCATCACCAGCATGCGCTCGTGAGTCTTAAATTGCGGGGCCATGGTTCGTGGATCTACGCTCTCATCCTCCAGGTTGACCACCGCTAGTTGACGACTGTGCCATTCAACATCGCTGGTCTTGATCAGCAGCATTTCTGAGCGTCGCAGCCCCATATCGAGACCCAGCAGCAAAATGATGTAGTTACGCAGCCTGATGGCTCCATCTGAAAAAGGGTTCTCGGCGCTATCTGGATGCATGATTTCCAGCAATCGAGTTCGCTCTTGGCTGGTAAGCCCCTTCATTTCGTCCGTTCGGGTTTTTTTCCACGCAGGGCTGGCCGCTTTGACCTTGCGGTTGATGCGCTTCTTCAGATCGTCAACCGCCTCACGTCGTGTTGATTGATCACCCAACTTGTCATAGAGGAAGGCCAGATAGTCGCGTACCGCCTCAATTCGTTGTTGCGTATGGACTTTGCCAACGAATTTGTAGGCAGTCGGATGCAAACGCGTCCCCGCGTACTTCATGGCCAGGGTTTCTTTGCTAAACCCTGCGTCGGACACGAACCTAGAAAGCTCACTGTCTGTCAGGTATTGGCTGTGAGGGCGCTGTTCGAGGTGAGAAATAAGATCAATGGAGGAAAAAGCCAGAAACTCCTCAAGCACAGCCAGATGCTCAAGGTACTTCTTGGTCGTTTCGAGGGCTCTGCCCGAGTGCTCCATGGTGATGTATAGGTTGGGGTAGTAGACCGGGATGCAGTCTTGCACCAGCAGCTTTCTTCGAGCAGCATTCACCATCTGCTCTATGACCTTGAAACCCATGTTGCTCCCTCATAAAACATAACTTTTCTAAGTATAGTCAGTGGCACCAACTGGTCAGCGCAAAACCTAACTTTTTAATTTCCAGAATTTAAGCGCTTGTCGCTACCGTTCAAGCACTAAAGACACAGGATTAAAGGCGAATCACACCATGTCCAAAAGTGACAAAGCAGGCAAAACAGGCTCTTACGTCTACACCATGCATCGGCTGGGCAAAGTAGTGCCGCCGAAGCGGGAAATCCTCAAGAACATTTCTCTGTCTTTTTTCCCAGGCGCCAAGATTGGCGTACTCGGCCTTAACGGTTCGGGTAAATCCACCTTGCTGAAAATCATGGCCGGCGTTGACACCGAGTTCAACGGTGAAGCCCGCGCCATGCCCGACCTGAACATCGGCTACTTGCCGCAAGAGCCGCAGCTGGACCCGGAAAAAACCGTGCGCGAAGTGGTGGAAGAAGCCGTTAGCGTGATCAAAAACGCCCAGGCACGCCTGGACGAAGTGTACGCCGCTTACGCCGAGCCAGATGCCGACTTCGACGCTCTGGCCGCCGAGCAAGGCAAGCTGGAAGCCATTCTGCAAGCCAGCGATGGTCACAACCTGGAACGCCAGCTGGAAGTCGCCGCCGACGCCCTGCGCCTGCCGGCGTGGGACGCCAAAGTGGTGCACCTCTCCGGTGGTGAAAAGCGCCGTGTGGCCCTCTGCCGCCTGCTGCTCTCCGCTCCGGACATGCTGCTGCTCGACGAACCAACCAACCACTTGGACGCCGACTCCGTCGCCTGGCTGGAACACTTTCTCCACGACTTCCCCGGCACCGTGGTAGCCATCACGCACGACCGTTACTTCCTCGACAACGTTGCCGGCTGGATTCTCGAACTCGACCGCGGCGCCGGTATTCCGTACGAAGGTAACTACTCCGGCTGGCTGGAAGCCAAGTCCGACCGTTTGGCCCAAGAGTCCAAGCAACAGTCGGCCCACGAAAAAGCCATGAAAGAAGAACTGGAGTGGGTGCGCAAAGGCGCCAAAGCCCGTCAGTCGAAATCCAAAGCCCGTCTGCAACGCTTCGAAGAAATGCAATCGCAGGAATTCCAGAAGCGCAGCGAAACCAACGAAATCTACATCCCGGCCGGCCCGCGCCTGGGCGACAAAGTCATCGACTTCGTCAACGTCAGCAAAGGCTACGGCGACCGCGCGCTGATCGACAACCTGTCGTTCAGCATGCCCAAGGGCGCGATCGTTGGCGTGATCGGCGGTAACGGTGCCGGTAAGTCGACCCTGTTCCGCATGCTTATGGGCAAAGAAACGCCGGACTCGGGCAGCATCGAAGTCGGTGAAACCGTGAAGCTGGCTTGTGTTGACCAAAGCCGCGACGACCTGGACGGCAACAAAACCGTGTGGGAAATGGTTTCCGATGGTTCCGACATGATCAAAATCGGCAACTACGAGGTGCCATCGCGCACCTACGTCGGTCGGTTCAACTTCAAAGGCGGCGACCAGCAGAAGTTTGTTAAAGACCTTTCCGGTGGTGAACGTGGCCGCTTGCACTTGGCCTTGACCCTGAAAGAGGGCGCCAACGTACTGCTGCTCGACGAACCGTCCAACGACCTCGACGTAGAAACACTGCGTTCGCTGGAAGAAGCGCTGCTCGACTTCCCGGGCGCCGCCATTGTGATCTCCCACGATCGGTGGTTCCTGGACCGCGTAGCGACCCACATCCTCGCGTACGAAGACGACTCGCAAGCGGTGTTCTTTGAAGGCAACTACACCGAATACGAAGCCGACCGCAAAAAACGCCTTGGCGATGCCGCCGCTCAGCCGCATCGGGTACGGCATAAAAAGCTGGCGCAGTAAGAGAAAACAACGGAGCCCAAGTGGCTCCGTTTTTTTATGTACGACCTCGGTCGGGAACCCTGCAAACGCCACCGGTTTACCGTCGTCCCCCCGAAGGCGGGGATGAAGACGGGGAAGTTGGTCACTTCCTCAGGGAGCGGACAGCAAACGCTTTATGCGTTAGCGCGAAAACCATGACCTACGTCCAACTCTGACAATCTGTTCATCGCCCCGCCAAGAACCCACGGCAACCCTTGGATATACTCCGGGCTCGTCTGCGTAGCCTGGATCGTTTTGCCAGGCTTGCTGTCAGAGCCGATGACGTTCCAGCGCAGGCACGATCGACCCGCGCCGGCACGATCGAGAGGGATCTACACATGAGTCGCATAGCACCCCGCTGGGCAATGCTTCTGTTGGTTTTATTGGCACAGGGACACGCAATGGCATTTTCCAAAACGCTGTATCTGTTTTCCGCAGTGAACGGCATCGTTCTGCTCGATGGCAAACCCGTGCAAGGTGTTGAGGTTGTGCAGGACTACCACTGGCACTGGGGCGACAAGCAGGTGAAAAACGTCACCACCACCGATGCCCAGGGCCGCTTCAGCTTCCCCGTGGTCACTGGCAAGTCGATGACCGCAGGCTTGCTTCCCCACGAGCCGGTCATCGATCAGCAAATCCTCTTTTATTACCAGGGCAAGGAACATCAGGGCTGGTTTCACGCCAAGCACAACTACGAGGACCTCGGCGAGCTGCACGGCCAGGCCCTCAATTTGGTGTGTGACCTGAAGGATGAGCCCGTAGGCCGCCCAGAAATCGGTAATTACGGAATCTGCGTGCTGCAAAAATAACGCCCGTGGTGTTAACCACTGTGTTTCACAGCCAGAAGGGAATCAGGTTTGAGTTCTTTATCTCCTAAACAAGCTGCAACAGTCGCCAGCCACGTTTACTCGGCCATCAACATGGGCGAGTCGGACAAAGTGTTCAAGGCCGCGCAAAGCATGGGCCTTGGCACCCTGTTCGATTTCAAGAATGCGCAAGTCTCCGCCGGTACCAGCGGTGCCGTGCTACGGAAAACCACCGGGTTTACCTACGGCGTTGAAGGCACCGGGACACGCCAGGGTGAGTTGTTGTTGGCCTTTCGTGGCACCGACATTACTCAGGACTGGCTCACCGACGCCAACTGCGGCGTGCAGCAGGGGCCGAGCGCGTGGATGGTGCATGCGGGTTTTAACGAAACCTTTAAGTCGTTTCGTGAAGACCTCGACCGCTTTATGCGCGGTCGCAAACCCACCACTATTCACTGTGTGGGCCACAGCCTGGGCGGCGCGCTGGCGTCGTTGGCGGCCGACCATATCAGCCAGTCCGGAGTGGGCGGGGTCAAGCTGTACACCTTCGGCGCGCCACGGGTTGGGGTTGCCGGTTTCGCGCGCAACCTGACGAGCAAGCTGGGCGTGGAAAATATCCACCGCGTTTATCACCTGGCCGACCCGGTCAGCATGATTCCGATTTTCCCCTTCGTCCACGCCCCCGATGACGGCCCGGTGTGTCAGCTGCCCTGGGGCAGCTCGTTCGCCTTCGACGCACACAAGATGGATAACTACCTCAAGTCCATCGGTGACGCCAGTTGGACCGGGTTGCGCCGCGTGCAGCAGACTACCCTGGAGCGCGATGTGCAGGCTTGGCTGAAAAACTCCAACGGCAGCGTGCTAATGCTCTCGGCGACGTCGTTGATGATGATTTCCAAGGCCATGCAATACCTGATCGCCAAAGCCGTGGGCGTCGCCGCCGGTACGGTGGTAACCGCAGGCATGACCGTGCTTGATCAGATTGCCGGGCTGCTGGTTTCTGGTGCGAATGCGTGCAAGGCCATTGGCGATTCGCTGAGCAGCTTGATAGTGCAGATCTTCCGCTTCCTCGGCCGGCCGCTGCCCTCGGCGGCCAACCTGACCGTGGCATTTCTGCGTTGGGTGTTGGAGCTGTTGAGCACCACCGTGATCAACCTGGCACGCCGCGCCATTGATGTGGGCATGCGCCTGTAATAGCGGGTGTTAGCGGGAGCGCAGGGCCTTGGCCATGGCCTGGTCGGTGTCGTGCTCCCACTTTTCATCGCGGTCGCTGCTGCGCTTTTCCTCATAGGCGCGCAGTTGCGCACTTTCCATTTCCGCCTGGCATTGGCGGAAACCATCACTCCAGCCTTCGGCGTATTGGGCGTCCTTCAGATAGCGCGGCACGTCCTTTTTGAAGCCCCCGGTCATGGCACCGGCTGCTTGCCGACCACTGCCGCAACCGTCGGAATAGCCGGCGGCGAAGGGTTGTGGATAACCCTGCGCCACCAGGTAGTCGTAACTGCTTTGGCAGGCGGCCAGCAGGGCCAGGATAGGGATCAACACCAGGAACGGTCGCACAGGGAAATCTCCAGAATCCCGCGAGTGGCGGGTGGAGCAAGTGTGCTCGGGCTTTTGTGAGAAAAACGTTAAATCGGCGTAAAGCCTGTGTTGGGGCAGACGGGAATTGCCTTGGCGCACAGGCGAAATGCGGTGTTTGCTGTTGATCTTGTAGGGTGTGCCGGTCCGCGCTCGGTGCGCGCACCAGCGGTTTCTGTGAGTACGCCTTGGTGCGGACACCGAGCGCGGACCGGCAAACCCTACAAAAGCGCATAAGGTGCGCGGTGTTCAGGTGCTGGGCAGTTCCCTTTCAGTGACTCAGCCCATATTTTTTTACTTTATCGAACAGCGTGGTCTTGGCCATGCCCAGTTCCTGGCTGGCTTGGGTCAGGTTGCCGCCGCTGCGTTGCAGGGCATCGCCGAGCAGGTTGCGCTCGAAGGCTTCCACCGCCTCGGCAAACGCTAACCCCGCAGTGCTGCCGCCAGCGCCGGGTTTTTTAAATGCCGGCAGCCCGAGGGCAAAGCGCTCGGCGACGTTGCGCAGTTCGCGCACATTGCCGGGCCAGTCATGGCTCATCAGGTTGGACAGGGTGTGGTTGTCCAGCTCCGGTACAGCGCGGTCGAAGCGTAAGGACGACTGCTGCAAGAAGTGTTCGAACAGTTGCAGGATATCTTCGCGGCGTTCACGCAGCGGCGGCAGTTCCAAGGTCACGACGTTCAAGCGGTAGTACAAGTCGCTGCGAAACTCGCCGGCTTTGCTGGCTTCATCGAGGTCGGACTTGGTCGCCGCAATCACCCGGCAATCCACCGCCACGCTCTGGTTGGAACCGAGGCGTTCGAGGGTGCGTTCCTGCAATACCCGCAGCAGTTTGATTTGCAGCGGCAGCGGCATGCTTTCCACTTCGTCGAGAAACAACGTGCCGCCATCGGCGTGTTCGATCTTGCCGATGCGCCGTTTGCCCGCGCCGGTAAAGGCGTTGGCTTCATGGCCGAAAATTTCGCTCTCGAACAGGGTTTCCGGCAGCCCGCCGCAGTTCAGCGCGACAAATTGTTTGCTGTGGCGGCGGCTGAAGTCATGCAGGCAGCGGGCGACCAGTTCTTTGCCGGTGCCGGTTTCACCTTCGATCAACACGTTGGCCGAGGTGTCGGCAACGTTGGCGATCAGCTCACGCAACTGTTGCATGGCCGGTGAGCGACCGATGATGCGGCCTTCCAGCGAGTCGCGTTCAGCCAATTGCCGGCGCAGTGAATAGACCTCCCGCGCCAAGCTACGTTGTTCCAGCGCGCGGCGTGCCACCTCCACCAAACGCTCCGGGGAAAAGGGCTTTTCCATAAAGTCGTAGGCGCCTTTTTGCATGGCGCCGACGGCCATGGAAATGTCGCCATGCCCGGTAATCAGCACCACCGGCAGGCTACGGTCGCGCTCCTTTAGGCGGGTCAGCAGTTCCAGGCCATCCATGCCTGGCAGGCGGATATCGCTGATCACGATGCCGGCAAAGTTATCGCCGACTTGCTGTAGCGCTTCTTCGGCACTGCCAACGCCGGTGCAGGCGATGTCTTCCAGGGCCAGCGCCTGTTGGCAGCCGAGCAGCACATGGGGGTCGTCTTCGACGATCAGCACACTAAGTTCGTTATTCATGGGGCTCGCCAAGAGTGGTGCTCGCTAACGGTAAGCTGAGAACAAAGGTCGTGCCACCGCTGGCCGGGTGTTCGACCCCAAGGTTACCGCCAGTGGCGGCGGCCAGGCTGGCAGATAACGTCAGGCCCAGCCCCAGCCCTTGTTCGCCGGGCTTGGTGGTAAAGAAGGGTTCGAACAGATGCTTGCGCGCTTCGGCGTCAATGCCGTGACCGTTGTCGCGCACCCGCAGGCAATATTTTCCCTCCAGCGCGTCGCCTTCCAGCCATAACTGTGGCAGCGCTTGCCCGTGCATGGCATCCAGGGCGTTGCCGATCAGGTTGACCAGGATTTGCTCCAGGCGCGTCTGGTTGATTTGCAGCGGCACATCAGCAAATTCGCGGTGGACTTGCAGATGGGCACTTGCCACCCGACCGCCGAGCAATTGCAGCGCAGCGTCTACCGCTTTGCCGAGCTGCGCCTGGCCTTTGTCATCGCCACGGCGGGCAAAGGAACGCAGGCTGGCAGTGATGCGGCCCATGCGGTCGATCAGCTCGTTAATGGTGGTGAGGTTGGTGCTGGCCACGTCGAGCTGGCCGCGCTCAAGAAAGCGCACGGTATTGCCCGACAGCGTGCGCAACGCCGCCAGTGGCTGATTGAGTTCGTGGGCGATACTGGTGGACATCTGCCCGATGGCCGCCAGTTTGCCGGCCTGCACCAGCTCATCTTGAAAGCGCCGCAAGGTCTCCTCGGCCTGACGCCGTTCGCGGATCTGCCCCTTAAGCCGTTCGTTGCTGGCACGCAGGTCGCTGGTGCGTTCGGTAATCCGACGCTCCAGCTGATTGTTGGCTTCCTGCAACGCTTCCCGCGCAGCCAAACGGGTGGCAAGCACCTTGCGTCGCTCGTTCCAGGCGATCAGCAGAAACGCCACCAGGGCACAGGCCACCGCGACCAAAATGCCCTGGTTGATCGCTTGCCGCCGCAAATCTTGCAAGGGCGTAAGCAGGGTGAAATTCCAGGGTGTGTCGCTTAACTGACGGGTCTGCGAGAGGTAGCTGATGTTCTCGTCACCAGTGGCCACTTCGCTATTGGCGGGAAAGGTCAGTTTTTCTTCGCCCTCGGCCAGTTTTTCCCGCGCCAGGGGTTGTAGCTCGTTGAGCGGAAACCAGTAGTACTGCAGGCTACGCGCGAGTTTCTCTTTGGTTTCATCGCTGAGCGGCACTACCGATTTCAGCCGCCGCGCCGGATCGCTGGACAAAATGATGATGCCGTTTTCATCGCTGACAAAGGCTTCCAGGCGGGCGCGCTGCCAGCGTTCCTCCAAGGCCTCCAAGCGCACTTTGACCACCGCCACGCCAATGATCTTGCCGTGTTCTTCCAGGCCATGGGCCAGGTAATAACCGGGTTCGCCATTGGTGCTGCCGATGCCATAAAAGCGCCCCGGCTGGCCGCGAATGGCGCTCTGGAAATACGCACGAAACGACAGGTCTTCACCCAGGTAACTGTCGACATCGCGCCAATTACTGGTGGCCAGCACGCGGCCGGTGGTGTCCATCACATAAATGGCTCGGCTGCGGCTGCGCCGGTTCAGGCCTTCGAGGTAATCGTTAACGGTTTGCCGATGTTCCGGGGTTGGCTCGGCCAAGAGCTTCGACACACTCGACTCAAGCTCCAGCAGGCTGGGCAGGTAGGTGTATTTGCTGATCTCGCTTTCAACGGCGCGAGCATGCAGCTCCAGCTGGCGTTGGCCATTCTCGCTAAGGCTCTGGGTGCCGTAGCGCTCACTGACCCAAAAGCCGAGGTAACCCAGGCCGATCATCAGGGCGATGACCAGTGGCGGCAGGAACACGTGGCGGATCAGGCGGGGTTTCACGGCGAGTGATGGCGGCACGGCGCGATAAAGGGAAGGGTCGCATTTCATCACAGTCGCCTTATGCACAACTACCACGCAAAATCTGCTGCCCACCACATGGGCATGCATGGAAACGACAAACGTAGGTTGGGTTGAGCGCAGCGAAGCCCAACATGGGACCGATAAGCACCGGCCTGTGGCCGGTTTGTTGGGCTTCGCTACGCTCAACCCAACCTACGCCTCAACCCTGCCTACGTTGCACAGCCTTAGTGCTGCAGAATTTTGTTGAGAAAGTGTTGGGTACGTTCAGCGCGGTGGCTGATGTCGCCGAAGAACTCTTCTTTTTTGCAGTCTTCGATGATTTTGCCGGCGTCCATAAAAATCACCCGGTCGGCCACCTTGCGGGCAAAGCCCATTTCGTGGGTGACGCACATCATGGTCATGCCTTCGTTGGCCAGCTGCGCACTTCGTTGACCATCTCCGGGTCCAGCGCCGAGGTTGGTTCGTCGAACAGCATGACGATCGGGTCCATGGCCAGCGCCCGGGCAATCGCCACACGCTGTTGCTGACCGCCGGAGAGCTGCCCCGGATGCTTATGGGCATGGGCCGACAGGCCTACGCGCTCAAGCAATTGCAGTCCTTTGGCGGTGGCTTCGGCCTTGCTGCGGCCCAATACCTTGATCTGCGCAATGGTCAGGTTTTCGGTGATGGTCAGGTGCGGGAACAGCTCGAAATGCTGGAACACCATGCCCACGCGCGAGCGCAGTTTGGGCAGGTCGGTTTTCGAGTCGGCGATGGAGGTGCCATCAACCACGATGTCGCCTTTCTGGAACGGCTCCAACGCGTTAACGCATTTGATCAGCGTGGACTTGCCCGAACCCGATGGCCCGCACACCACAATCACTTCGCCTTTTTGGACTTCGGTGCTGCAGTCAGTCAGTACCTGGAAGTCGCCATACCACTTGTTGACGTTCTTGATAGAAATCATACGGCAAACCTTTTTTGCAGACGCTTGACCATGATTGTGAAGTACGTAACCCCGGCGAAAATCAGAAACTCATTGGAGCGCCCGATAATGTCGCCACTGGCGCGCGAGGCATTGAGGAAGTCCACCAGGCCCACGGCGTAAACCAGCGAGGTGTCCTGAAAAAGAATGATGCTTTGCTGCAGCAGCAGCGGGGTCATCTTGCGGAAGGCCTGCGGCAGGATGATCAAACGCATCATTTGCCCGTAGGTCATGCCCAGCGCCTGGGCGGCGCCCATCTGGCCCTTGGGAATCGACTGCACACCGGCACGCACGATTTCGCAGAAGTACGCCGCTTCAAACATCATGAAGGCCACGATGCACGAGGCGAACGCGCCGATGGGTGTGTCTTCACCGGTAATCCAGCGCAGCACAAACGGCACCGCCAGGTAGAACCAGGTGATCACCAGCAGCAGCGGAATCGAGCGGAAGTAGTTGACGTAAGCACCGGCCAAATTCGCCAGCAGCTTGCTTTTGGACAGGCGCATCAGTGCCAGCAGCGTGCCGAGAACAATGCCGCCAACCACGCCCAGCGCCATCAGTTGCAGGGTCAGAATCATGCCGTTCCACAAGCCTGGCAGGGACGGGATGATGCCCGAGAAGTCGAGTTCCATCATTTACCCCCTACGGAGATCAGGCCCGGCACCGCGACTTTTTTCTCCACCACGCGCATCAGCAACATCAGGCTCATGTTCAGGGTGAAATAAATCAGCGTGGCCAGGGTGAAGGCTTCAAACAGGTTGGCGTCTGTTTGGTTTGCGCCAGCAGCTCCATCAGGCCGATCAACGAGGCCACCGAGGAGTTCTTGAACACGTTCAAAAATTCCGAGGTAAGCGGCGGAATGATGATGCGGTAGGCCTGCGGCAGCAGCACGTTCCAGTAAATCTGCGGCAGCTTGAAACCCATGGCCCGTGCAGCAGATTCCTGGCCACGGGGCAGCGCCTGAATACCGGTACGCACTTGTTCACACACCCGTGCGGCAGTGAACAGACCCAGGCACACCACTACGCTGAGGTAGGCCGAGGTGGTCGGATTCAGGTCCTGCTTGTACCAATCCTGCAGGTTTTGCGGCAGCAGATCGGGCACCAGGAAGTACCAGATAAACAGCTGCACCAGCAGCGGCACATTGCGAAAAAGTTCGACGTAGCAGGTGGCGATACCCGCCACCAGGCGATTCGGCACAGTCCGCATCACGCCAAGAATCGAGCCCAGCAGCAAGGCGATAATCCAGGCCACCACGGCGATAGCGATGGTCCAGCCCAAACCGGAAATAAACCAGTCAAGGTAGGTCTCGCTGCCCACGCCGGTGGACCTGAAGAACACGCTCCAGTCCCAGTTGTAATTCATCAGGGCTTTCCCCTCAGATCGTTCGCTATACAGGTGCTGGCTCAGCGTTACGCTCAGGCACGCACAAGCGGCGAGGCAGCCACCGGTTCGCGGGTTTGCGCAAAAATGCCAGCAGGGAGTAACCACACCTGAAAGGGCCGTAGCCCTCTCAGGAAAAGCGCTTAGGCAAGAATCAGGATTTCTTGTCGTCAGCCGCTTTGTCGGTCGGGTTGGCGATCAACGCCTTGAGCTCGTCGCTCATGGGGAAGTTCAGGTTC
>LNAP01003214.1_pt1 | contig 19435 bp, 22 predicted proteins | sample 602601 | NCBI WGS metagenome assembly LNAP01 (sample SAMN02440304, study PRJNA202911) | soil metagenome | biome: Subtropical and temperate rainforests or woodlands; isolation source: soil samples (1 kg each in a 20% v/v slurry with milli Q water) were... ...
GGCGCTTTTGTCACCGAGCTACCGGATGCATTTTTTGGCGTGCCCCTTCTCTGGGTGCATGGTCACACGCACCAGAGCTTCGGATACCAGGTCCGTGCATGCCGAGTGGTGTGCAATCCTCGCGGGTACGTGAACTGGAGCGGCAAACTCGAGAACCGGACGTTCGATCCTGGCTTGGTCATCGACGTACCAGCTATGGTAGGTGGCAACGAGTCGTGAAGTTGCTCACTCCCAACCGCGGCGGGAATCCTTGCGGGCAGTAATTGTGCAGATAGCGTGTTGCCAATCAAGTTAAAGTTGCATCTGCATTGAAATCAAAGGACTCTCCCGATGGCACAGACGTACACGCAAATCCAGCGCAAGATTGAAGCCCTCCAGAAGCAGGCGGAGAAGCTCAAGGCAAGCGAGATAAACGGAGTAGTTGAGCGCATCAAAGTTGCCATCAAGCATTACGGTCTGACCGCGGCGCAACTTGGCTACAGTGGCGGTAGGTCAAGCTCGGCCGAGCCGAAGAAGGACATGAGCAAAAACGCCGCCAGCGCATCTAAGACCGCAAGCTTGGCGGCTTACGCTGATGGCGATGGGAATGTCTGGGGCGGCCGCGGCCCCCGCCCTCGCTGGTTGCGCGACGCTATCGCTGCCGGTGGGACGCTCGAAGGATTTGCAACCAAGGCAGCGACTGCCTCTGGCAGTGCAGCAAAAGCGAAGCCGAAGGGGATCGCGAACAAGCGCAGCTCGAAGATGACTTACCGCGACGAAACGGGGAATTCGTGGAGCGGATTTGGCCCCAGGCCACGTTGGCTGCGAGAGGCGTTGGAAGCAGGCAAGGCCCTAGAGCAGTTTGCCGTTATCCCGTCAGAAAGCTAGTTTTTCCAGCGAGTTGCGGAGTGATCGCATCGCCAGGCCGCGACGATTTAATGAAACGTGTTGCAGAGCGCGAAAGAGCGCAAGGCGCTCGCGGCTAAGCGGCCTGCGCCGTTAATGTCGGAGGCTCGGCCATAGGTCGGCACTGGGCGATGAGCAGTCTTTAGCAACGGTCCACATACTGACCTCCGTTCTAAGGTGCGAAGGCTCAAGGTCTAGACGAGATCGATGCCTGACCGCGCTTTCGCCGGCGTTCCACACGGAAGCCTCTCGCTCCATCATGTCACGCTTCAGGAGTGCCATCACAATGGCAGCTTTGAATCGCCCCGGATTCCTTAGACACTTTTGAGCCGTTGGGAATGGCGTCGTTCGAACTCTACCGGCGAAGTATCTCCGGCAGTGCCGTGGCGCCGCTTTGGGTTGTAGAACATCTCGATGTAGTTGAAGACATCGGCCTTGGCGGCATCGCGCGTTGGATAGATCTGGCGGCGGATGCGTTCGCGCTTGAGCAACTGGAAGAAGCTCTCAGCCACGGCGTTGTCGTGGCAGTTACCGCGTCGGCTCATGCTGGAGATCAGCTTGTGGTCGCGTAGGAAGTCCTGCCAGTCATGTCCAGTGAACTGACTGCCCTGATCCGAATGCACCGTGACTGGCTGCTTGGGTCGACGACGCCACAAGGCCATCACCAGCGCATCGAGCACCAGACAGGTATCGATGCGGCTACCCATTGACCAGCCGACCACCTGACGCGAGAACAGGTCGACCACCACGGCCAAGTACAGCCAGCCCTCGTGGGTACGGATGTACGTGATGTCGGTCACCCAGGACTGATTGGGCTGCGCCACCGTGAACTGGCGCTGCAGGTGGTTGGGCGCGACGACCGCAGGCTTGCCGCCACGCATGCCAGGGCGACGGCGGTAGCCGGTCTGCGAGCGCAGTCCTTCGAGTTTGAGCAATCGGGCTACCCGGTGCTTGCCGCAGGTCTCGCCCAGATCGCGCATGTCCAGGGTGAGCTTGCGGTAGCCGTACACGCCGCCGCTCTCCAACCACGCGTGCTTGAGCAGGCCCAGCAGCCGTTGATCGTCCTGCGCACGTGGGCTCATCGGATCGGCCTTCCAGGCGTAGTAGCCGCTGGGGTGCACCTGCAGGCACAAGCACATGCGGCGCACGCTGTGCTCATGTTCATGCCGCTCGATAAATGCGTACTTCACCCGGACTGCTTGGCAAAGTACGCTGCGGCCTTTTTTAGGATGTCGCGCTCCTCGGTCACACGCTTGAGCTCGGCCTTCAGCCGCCGCAGTTCGTCTGTCTGCGACACCTGCGCCTGCCGATCACCGGCGGGCATGCGCTGGGCCTTGATCCATTGATAAAGACTGTGCTGACTCACGCCCAGCCGGGCCGACACATCGGCCACCTTGTGGCCGCGCTCGGTAATCTGCTTGACCGCTTCGGCCTTGAATTCTTCGGGATATCTCTGCTTACTCATGGCACCTCCTATTGGGCCTCAGGTTTGAGGCTCAGAGGTGTCTAGAAAACCCGGAGATGGCATGGTCCGCCCACCTATGGCACAGCTGACGAGTGAAGTCGCCCTCCCCAGAGAGCCGGGAAGGTCTCGCAAAGGCAGTAGCAAAGTGCCAAAGTGACAGCACTCGCAACCACTGATCTTGGAGGCCCTCCATGCAATCGATCGTGAATCTGCCCGTCATTGGATTGGATCTGGCGAAGTCCGTGTTCCAGCTGCATATCGTCGACGCGGAGTCCGGCGAGATTCAGCGGCGCCAGATCAAGCGCGCCAGGCTCACGGAATTCTTCGCCAAATGCCAACCCAGTTTGGTAGCGATGGAAGCATGCGGCTCAGCGCATTACTGGGCCAGAACAATCCGCTCGCTGGGGCATCAGGTCAAACTGTTGCCGGCCCAGCATGTCAAAGCCTTCTTGCTGCGTGACAAGACCGATGCCATGGATGCACAAGCGATATGGGTCGCAGCACAGCAGCCACATATCTTGCCAGTACCCGTCAAATCGGAGCGTCAGCAGGCTTGCCTGGCGCTACACGGCATGCGCCGTCAGCTCATGAAGATGCGCATCATGCAAACGAATGCCCTGCGCGGCATCCTCGCCGAGTTCGGCATTGCCATGCCGGTAGGGCACAACCAGTTGCTCAAGACGATCCAGGGAGAACTCGCCAGAGCTCAGCAGCAGGACCTGTTACCCGCCGATCTGGTCGTCAGCGTGCAGGAGCAACTCAAGCGTATCGAAGGTTTGCAGGATGACATCGACCACATTGCTCAGCGGCTGTGCGCCATGATCCGAGAGGACCGGCAGATGCAGGCCATCCAGCAGATTCCTGGCGTTGGAGAGTTGACGGCCTCGGCATTGGTGGCAGCTGTTGGAGACTTTTGCACATTCAAGTCCGCACGGCAGTTCGCCTCATGGGTAGGGTTGGTCCCGCGTCATGTAGGCACTGGCGGCAAGACACAGCAGTTGGGTATCTCCAAGCGCGGCGACACCTACTTGCGAACCTTGTTGATTGCTGGTGCCAGGGCTGTGATTGCCAGATCCGAAAAGTCCGGCTGGCTCGAACGACTGCTCCAACGGCGACATTACAACGTCGTCGTGGTGGCGTTGGCCAACAAGATGGCGCGCACCGCGTGGGCAGTCTTGGCCAAGGGCTTAGCCTTCGACCGGCAACGATGGAATCCGCTTGAGGAAGCGACACCCTGATCGATCAGCACAGCAAATAATGTACCGAGAAATACCGTTTTGAAGGAGAACCTGCGAAAAGCGGAGTGATGGATTGTTGGTCAAACCGGGTTGGGAAATTCCGATGAATCGCCAGTACCTCGAGTACATCCCGGAGATAGGAACCCCAGCCGCGAATAGCCATCATGGGCAGCAGCACTGTCTGCACAAACAGCCCGGATGTAAGGCCGCAAACCCTTCAAACCATCTCGACGCAAAAGCTTGCTCTCCTTGGGCGGACCATGTAGGCGATTCAGAGGTTTGGTGCGTGGACGGATGCGAAGGCTGACCACACCCCCTCAAAGATGCGAAGGTTGCCGGCCCTTACCATGCCGTGGAGAGCGCTCAGACGTTTCAGCGCGACGCTTTCCCTGAACACAATCCCAAAGCCGCAGGGCCGGGCTGCCTAGCAAGACGGCAAGCAACATCGCCAAGCACATTGCGCCCATCGCGGCAACACCCGCGACTACATAAAACGCTGACTTCCCATACTTCATGCTTGCATCCTAGGACCATTGGCGCGGGAGTTCATGTCGGACAAGAACGTCACTCAACGACGCGAGTACCGAAGCCGGTATTCAGGACATCTTCGCGCACTCACCCTGAACGGTCCATGAATAGGCACCGTGAATATTTCACGAATTCAGATTTTTATGCAGATGACGTTGGCCTATGTCTAATCATAGATTCACAGCGTTAAGGCTAAAAGCGCTATGGCCTTCGGCAGACCGAAGAAACCCAATGGAATCCTGCCAGCCGAATTCTAAATGTTAAGCTATTTGCGTTTGGTTTTCGCCCGCACGCGAGCCCAAAGCCGACCGAATGATGCTGCAGTCAAGACAGGACTCGCTACAAGAGATCTCAAAAAAAGCGAGCCAGCAGCAACAACCTCTTTTTCCGCAAGCAATTTCGGAAAAATTATATTTATCAAGAACCCAGCACTTCCCTGCGCATCGAAACGCCTTGCACCTTTCTCATACCAATTCAAAGATACAGCAGCTTTATCGCGCTGTGACTTTCCAATCATTCTTCGAACGTTCCAATTCCCAAGAGGCTCATCAATATATTCAAAATCAAGACCGGCTCGCTCTGCGTCTAATGCAAGGTCCCAGTCCTCATGTGTTGTTGAGCTTTCGTCAAACCCTATCCTAGCGGCCGCACTCCGATGGAATGCGAGCGAAGACGACTGCATCATCCCATTCCCAAAAAATAGATATGACGATACAGACTCTTCGGGACGCTTCCCACGCAGAGGATGGACAAAAGTGCCACCATCTTCTTTTCTGCACACCAAAGGATGAAAAAATAACGTCGAATAAGGTCGGCGGCTTTTGGAAATTCTGTCGCTCAACAGTTCAAGCTTCCGAATATCCCAAGAATCATCGCTATCGAGGAAACAAAAGTAGTCTCCTTGCGCATGCGCCATCGCGAGATTCCGAGCAGCAACCTGATTAACGTGGCGCGGAAGCTGCAAGACCTTAAACCGAAACTTTGCCGATTTTTTAATAATCTCAGCAACCTCAACAAAGTCTGCAGAGCAGTCATCGCAAAATAAAACCTCGAAATCTTGCAGCGTTTGAGAATTTAGAGATGCAATAGGCTCCAAAATCGTAGCAGAACTGTTATAAATTGGTATTATTACAGAGAACATTTCACCTCCAATTCGCACTACGAAATAGCCTTACTCCGAAGATTAAGGCGAACAACGACCAAAACTCCTTGAGCACATACCAACGACCAAGTTATCGCTTGAGCAATTAGCACGCCATCTACGCCATACTTATACAACAAACTCGCAGCGGCAGACATCAGCAAAAGAGCCACGCCGTGAAGGAACAAAACCACCCTCGAAAGCTCGCGCACTCTCAATACCGACACACTGGCTTGCAGAGCGATAAAGAAAATTACGCCCACACCTCCTATAGCCACCCAACGTTTCTCGATAACGTAGGATTCACCGAAAAAAATGTGCATGTAAGGTGCAAAAATATAAGCGCACGCTGTATATATGGTTGAGGCCAAAAACAACAAACTGTTCGCGATAAATATTTCATTTTTTGAAGGTCCAGCATTTCCATTTCCAGCAAACCGTCGCAGCATGAACATCGAAGCAACAGAGACCACCTGCTGAAGCGGCATAAATATCAGCGAAACTACTCTAAGGGCAGAAGATGCGGCGAACGAAAAAATCATTGGCATTACAATCAGCGGCAGGTTGGCAATTGACCAAATAATCATCTCCGTAAGGAATGACCATCTCCCATATCGAACGTGCTGCAAAATCATCTCAGCCGGCGCTTCCAAACCATCCCCACGAATTTCCTTTAGCAATCTTCTGTTAAAAATAATGGCGCTTAGTGCGGCGCTGCCCCCCATACCAAGAATCACAACAGTTGGCGAGTGAGCGTCTGCAAGGTAGGCGGCGGCAAGCATGCTGAATAGGCTCAGTGCGTAAAGCGCTATGGCCTTCAGTGCTATCAAGCCATTTCCACGTAAGACCATTAGCCTACGCGCCAACCACAAATGAAGCAGAAGCGGTGCCGAAAAAGCATACGCCAATAATGCGAGGCCCAATTCGTTAGAACCGTAGCTTAAGGCGCAAATCCCGGCTGTAGAGAAAAACGCACAAATACCAAGTCCCACGCAAATCGACCACTTGCCAAATATCTCGGCATGGTAAGCGTGCATCTTTTCTCTGTAACGACCTGAGCTGAAGACGTATGCGGGCTCAACCAAAAATGTTTGATGTGCCAAGGCAGCCAAGAAGAAGACTGCAGTTGCAACGGAGAAAGCGCCGAACACATCCGCTGCATTCTGTCTCGCAACATAAATTTGCGACACAAAACTTGAACCCGCGTAGAGCGCCTGCTCGAGTAGAGCAGCTGCGACTTCAATTCGACGCGTTTTGAATCTCGAGGACAATGCAGGGCCTTAAGCTTAAATCGCCGACTTCTCTCCGACGAAGGATGCAGCAATTGGAGAAGATGCGGAAAGCGTGACTAACAAATTTCGGCGCACACCGTAAATTAGGCCAGCCATGAAGTAATAGGGAATTGCAACATAACTTACCTCAAATCCACCCTCCACTATTGAGAAAAGCAAATTTACCCCGAAAAATGCCAGCGCGGTTAATGAAAAGTGATATATCTTTCGAAGATTGAGGCGTGCCGACATTCGAATCAGCCAAATAACGGTATAAACCAGATGTGCTTGAAAATACAAGAAGGCCGCCAATCCTACAAGCCCATAGCGCGCCATCACGGAAATGAAAGAGTTATGGGGCTCGCGCGTTATGTCACCTTCAGGGCCGGCAAATGTGGTTAGAGGCTCGCCGTAACCTACCCCAAATAGCGTATGGAGCGGGCCTGAGAAGACCAAATCTTGGACGTCCTGCCACCACCTAAGGCGCAAACCAACGCCATCAGCTGCGTCTTTGACGGTCCCATCGCCTCCACCCCAAATTGCTTGAATATGATTGAGCAAGAAGTCCAATGTGAATCGGGTTCCAAGGCGCCCTTCAAGGTCGAGGTTAAGCGACGCAAACAGCAGAACGCCAACCACGCCGATAACCATCAATCTAAGCCACCGCCCAGCACTCTGAGGAGAATAAGCGAACAGCATGACGGTGACGATTGCCAATTGAAGATACGCAACCCGGACCTGAACTAAAGTTACTAGAAGCACAACCGCAGCCGCAGAAACCCATATAAATATAGCTCCATGCCGGGACCAGTTGTCAGAAAGGGAGAACATCAGCCCCGTGATAACGGACGAACTCATGTTCAAATAGGCAAAAAATAACGGTATCGAATATGCACCAGCCGAGCTAATTTGAGGGCTCACTCCAGCCAACACGTCCCTTAGCGGATACGTGAGGGCGCAGAGAGTCGCCACCCGAAATGTGATACCCATCCATTTGTACAAAAAATCAAACGACACGCTCGATGCCGCGACCCAAAACCCAATCCATAGATATGTTGTTTCGAAAAGATGCGCTGCATCCCGAAACGCCCAGAATCCGGCATTTGGACCGTCGATGAAAAGATGGCAAAGACCTATCGCCCAAAAAATGAACAAGAAGCTAGTTGGCGAATTTCCCAGAAATGACGCCGCCATTCGGGGAATTACGAAGAGTGCACCCAAGCCCAGAAAAACGACGATCTCCCCAATGGGGACGCCTGGGCCTGTCGGTGGAATCCGAATAAGCATGAATCCTGCACTAAGCACGATGTACGAAGACACGAGGACAAGCAGCCCAATTCTAATGAGACGCTTCATGAGCACGTGTCGAAGTATTTGCGGCTTAAAACTGAGAAATTCATATAGGACATGCTACTTGAGCACTTTACGATGCATGGCCGAGCTTACGCACTTTTGCAAATGGATCGACTCGATATAGGAACTCAGCTAGGAGCAGTGTAATAGCCAAAAATAAAACTAAATCACAGGGGAAATCAAATTTTCTACGAAGCGCTGACATCTGAAGCATCGGAACCTGCACCAAATATATGCACAAAGATCGACTTGAAAGGTAGTTAATCAGCAACGCTAGCCTCTTTTCGAGCATGCCACTGAACGAGGAGATCGAAAAGACGAGCACCAAAGCGAAGGAAAATGCCAAGCCTAAAAGCTGTGCCATAAACTGATACTCCAAAAATTCGGGTGCCTTCAGCAACTTTTGTGCAACTACATATGCGGCGCCGGCGATGAGTGCATAGAGCAATGTCGCAGAGGATTTGGACTTGAGCTCCATACTCGCCGCGCAGGTGCCAAGCAGCATCGCTCCAAGGTAAAAGAATATCTTCGATTGAACCGTTTTCTCAACACTCCAAACAGTCAAATCTACAGCTATTAGGTAATTCGCAAAATAAAGGAGGAGCACAAACACTGCGCACATCCACATTTGCCACCATAGCCCGAGATATCTAGCGACCAAATACACGGGTACGTAGAAAGCAGCTATTGCTGGCACAAACCAAAATTCAGTTGGCCATAGGTACTCACGCAGCAAATCGAAAGCGCTCTCGAAGCGAACGTTTCCAATGAGCAAAAGGATGGTGGTCACCAAAAACAGTGGGAGATACACCCTCAGCAGTCGCCTTGATATCCAAGGCAAGAACCTTCGCTTATCTCCTTGAACTGTGTGCGCTAGAGCCCAACCGCTGACAATGAAGAAAATACAGTTTCCAATCATCCCACCCGCCGCGACGCCGGGTCTTGGATAATATTGGGAAAGATGGGAATTTGTGATCAAGAGAATCGCAAATGCCCTAGAGATGGTGAGTCCGAAAAGCATAGTACTTTCTTAGTTAGCTTCTGCTTTTCATGGCTCTGCTATCCCCAGCCACTAGTTGTCGGACAACATGGACGATGAAAAGACTGTTGGTAAAGAAATACCGTTTCCAAAGGCGCGTCGGCTCGCTCATTAGTCGAAACAGCCATTCGAGACCTCGTTTCTGCATGAATTTGGGAGCCCGTCTAACGGTGCCGGCATGATAATCAAATGCAGCGCCAACCCCTACCATTACAGCTTGGACACGATTTCTATGATCATCCATCCATTTTTCTTGCTTTGGGCACCCAAGACTTACCCACACAATTCCTGCGCCAGATTGGTTGATTCTTTGAACAATCGCAGCATCTTCAACAATTGTTAGCTGTCGATACGGTGGAGAATATGAACCTGCGATTCGAAGTCTCGGAAATGTTCGCCGCAGGACAGACTCCAGCTGAATCAAAGTCGATTCAGAAGCTCCATAGAGATAAATAGACGGGGAAGTTTCCGTGGCCTCGGCGCAGTACCGCCACATCAAATCTGGCCCATTTATCCGCTCTTGGTTTTTATGCCCTAGATGGCGCAGCATCCATGCCAAAGGAGCGCCATCCGGCGTAGCCATATCCGCAGCTTCTAGCACAGCTGAGAACTCTAAGTCTGAGCGTGCCGTTACAACGGAATGCACGTTGCATATGCAAACGACTTTGCTGTCTCTTCTTTCCGCCCAGCGATATATGCGATCAATTGCATTTTCCCATGTAACAACGTCGATAGACGTACCAATAACGTCATCAACGGTGCGAAGCGCCTCTTCCATCTTTACCCCCCGCAAATTTGCATCCACGTACACAGCGTACCTCTCCGATCTCGACCTATCGTCTTCTTAAAGAGACTTGCGAACGATTTCCTTTTACGAGCGAATGAGGCGGAACATCGTCTGTGACGATTGCGCCAGCGGCGACAATTGACCGCGCCCCTATTCGAATGCCCGAGAGAATTATCGCGCCATAGCCAATCCAACAACCGTCGCCAATCTCGGTTGGGAGTGATTGCGAACGATTTTCTCGAACGGTCCTGCCGAAAAAGAAATCTTCGTGGAATGAATCTACCTCGTGGTCTCGTCGGCCGATAATTCCAACGTTGTTTCCTATGATTACACCACTGCCGATTCGGCCCTCGATCTCGATCGTCACGCGCTTCCCTATGTAAACGTTTGAACCGATCTCCAGCTTGTAAATTGCGTTAATTGAGCAATCAGGCCCCACATAAACATTTTTGCCAAATGCCAGTTGGCGATTCAGCATCCGAGCCTTGGTTTTTCTGACCCAAGACAAGACCCTTTGGCGACTAGAGAACTGCATTCATGTTCCTAACGAAGACATCTCGCCGTTGCGCCCATGTGTGCAACCTCTCTAGCCTCTGATTGCCCCGCAGGCCTTTTTTTAACGCTTCTTTTGGAGCGTTGGCCACTTCCACGATTCGGTTGCAGAAAAGCTGTATCGCCTCCCCATAGCTGGTCGGCGAGATAAGGAAGGCCGAGGCATCGTCAAGTATTTCAGCAGCCCCCTGGTGATTTATGGAAATAATTGGAAGGGAGTGGGACATCGCTTCAAACAGCACATTACCCGAGGTATCTTGAACACTCGTGAATACAAATGCGTCGGAGTTCCTGTAGTACTCAGACATATGCTGAAAGTCAACCGCGCCAGCAAAATAAACTAATTTATCTAAATTAAGGGTTTGGCATTGTCTCTTGTACTCTCCCTCAAGAGGGCCATCTCCAACCACAGTTAACCGAATATCAAGCCCTGCGGCGGCATTAGTCTTTGCCGCTAGGTTCAATGCACCCAGTAGGAGTGGTAAACCCTTCCGCGGCTCCAATTGGCCGACCCACAAAAGTCTTGTAATGGATGACTGTCCTTCGCTTTGTGTCCGCTCATTGGGAGCGGCGTCAATGGCAGTTTCTAGCAGCCTGACATATTTCGCGCGATATTTAACAGGCAGGGTCGCTTCTGTCTCTGCATTCGCGACCATGACGAATTGGGACTTTCTTACCGCTGACACCACAAAGGGGTTCCATCTAAGGCTCGATTTAATCTTTCTTCGAATGAGCTGTCTTTGCCATTCTTTTCCATAAAGTGGTTCGGCCCACTCGGGCGGGCTTTGCCCCCCACCGACTGGACCCCAAATAAATTTCGTTTTGGGGAGAAGCCATAGAAAACCCGGGAAATCGACGACGTTATACGTAACGTGCATTGCCATATCAAATGGAAATCTAGCTTTCGTTGCTATTGCCACGAACAACGCGGCAATTTGCCACGCGATGTAATAGGGTTTAATCAGAATTGCTCTATGGCCTAAACCCCCCATCGCCGGAAGGTCAAAAGAAACTATTTGCAGATTCGTTTTTTCACGACAGGCTTTTGTTAGCGCTTCCTTATGGTGGGAACGGGTGAGTAGCACAACTTCATAACCCGAATCCAATAATAAGTTAAGCCAATTCCATCCAACATAGGGCTCAGACCCCATATTGGGGTCGCAAGCAAAGGCAGAGAGGAGGATTCGCATTTTCCGCGTGGGCGCAACCAGTGACATTACTGAGTTCATTCCGCCGCAGACCGATAGCGGTAGTTATAGATATGACTCTCATGGCCGTACCTATATTTCTGTCGATCCAAATCCAAGTCGTTGAATACAAATCCGTTCAATTGGACGCCGGCCTGGCCTAGCGTCTTAGCAGTTTGTTCTAGCTCCGCCATTGCGTGACGGCCTGATCTAGTTACTAAGACTGAAAGCCCAACGACTCGTCCAATAAGGATCGCATCCGACACTGCGAGGATCGGTGGGGTGTCAATGATGACCAGATCGTACGAAGATTCAAGTTGTAGTACTAACTCGCGGAATATCTCACTACCAAGTAGCAAAGATGGGTCCTGGATGAGGGCTCCGGTTGTCATTACGTATAGGCCGTCAATACCTGTTCGGCGAAGAGCCGCTTCCAACGTGAGCCGCCCGGCTAAATATTCCGACAACCCGCCTTCACGAGCCAAGCTGAATTCGTGGTGGAGTCTCCCACGACGTAAATCTGCGTCAATCAGTACTACTTTGAGGCCTGCTTGAGCCGCAACGGCTGCGAGGTTGCTTGCAACAAACGTTTTACCTATGTCTTCTTTAGACCCGACTATTTGTACCGACCGGCGCGACGCGTCGCCTAGTGCTAAGCGAATTGAAGTGCGCAATGTCCTGAAGCTCTCTACCGTGTCGTCCTTGGGTGACGTGTATGAGAGTGGGCCTTTATCACTACTATGTTTCTGCGTTCGGCCCTGAGCTCGTGTCCGCTGCGCCCTACTGTGAGGTATGTTTGCAAGGCCCGGAATGTTCAGGTTTCTCTCTATCGAGTACGGGTCATTTACGGTAAAGCGGAGGAGCCGACGTGCTGCTACATAAACTAAACTGAGTGCGAGCCCTGCCAAAGCTGCGGTAGAGACGATCACCCCTTTTTTCGGCTCCACGGGCAGTCTGGTAAGACGCGGTACATCGATCACGCGAACCTCGCCAACCGTGCCCGCCTTTGAAACCGCTAATTGCTGCGCAGTCGTCAGCAATCCAAGGTAGAGGGTCGATGCTGCATCCATGTTCCGCTTAAGGCGCAATGCGGTTTGTTGGGTGTCTGGAAGCTGCGAGACACCCTTGTCCAATGCGCTACGTCTTCCTTGTAGAAGAGCGATTTTATTGTCTACCGCTATAACCCTTGGATGCTCGGCAGTGAAGCTTTGTCGAAGCTCAGCCCTATCTTGGCGTAGTTTTCCCAATTCCGAATCTACATCGATCAATGTTTTGAGAACTCCTTCCGTCTCTAGTGGAAGGTCAACTGTCCCTCTGCTCTGCCGGAAAGAGTTATATGCGGCTTCGGCAGAGTCAAGTTCGGTCTTCAACAGCGGCAACTGCTTTTCAAGAAAACTCAGCTGATTTGCGGTTTCCGTAGCCTTTCGCTCTTTGTTTTGGTTGTAGTAAATCTCAACAATTTTCGTTAGAAGTGCTGTGATTTTCGCAGGGTCGCCGCCGAACAACGTTGCTTCGACAATTCCTGCTCCCTTGTTGCGCTCTCGAGCAGTAAATTGCGACCGGACTTGAGCGATTGCGGATTCGTCGGAATAACGTGAGAGGTTGAATTGTGTCCCAGGTCTCGCCTTGAGCTCGTTAAGCGTTAAAGCCACGCCATTTGCGGAGGAACGCTGCCCGACACGGCCCTCAAGCACATCTTGGCCAGCGTTGTCTTTCAAGGTGTAGCTATCGTTGTTTCCAGCGGTTAAAACATAGCGTTCATCTTCTTGGTTCGATGGGACTTCGAAAAGGTCGACTCCTATCACTTCGCCACCCCAGCCAAAAGCTCCAAGACCGGCCAATGGGGCTTGGGAACCCCTAACATTGTTTCCACGGGCAAAAGAACGGCCTACAATCGGAAAAAACCGTGGTTCTGCTGAGATATTCAGATGAAGTGCATCCACCGCGCGACCAAGCACGAATCGAGAGCTAAGAATTTCGAGTTCTGCGGCAATGGAGGTAGAGTCCCCCAAGACGGGCTCTAGGTCCTTGAGTATCGAAAGGCGAGCCTTGCCTTTTTCATCAATTTGGATAAGCGCATCAGCCTTGTAGATTGGCGTTTTCGAATATGCAACTATCACCCCGACTGTAATCGCGAGCAGAGTAATCGCGAGCACCGCCCACTTGAATTCGAAGAAAGCGGCAACTGCACTTGCAATGTTTATTTTCTCGTTTGATAAAGCATGCTGCGCGTCTAAAAAAGATCGATTTGATGGCAATTCGTAGGACATGGGCGGCTTAGTTCAGAGTTTTCTCGCCGCCAAAGAGCGGATATCGCGAAGTCCCAAGATTGTTCAGGATCGTTGCAGTAGGCAGAATATTGGTTATCACGCGATTCCAGCGCGCAACTTCGGCCGCGTCTACATAAACGATGTCTCGAGCCTGGAGTGGAAATTGATCGGCCAAGATGAGTGCATCAGGCGATTTGGCATCAAGATGAAATATTTCCGGGCGATCTAAGGTGCCGCGCATCACGAAGATCCATTTAGGATCAGAGGAAGTCTGGTTGACGAATCCCGCCTCGGAAAGCGCCTCGGCCAACGTGCTACGCCGCTTGTTCATTAAATATGAACCAGGTTTCGCTACTTCACCAAGAACAAATATCTTGTTTTGCTGACGATCCGGCACATTGACAACGTCTCCAGGTTCGAGCGGTAAGTTTTGCCATGTCGCCCCGTTTTCATAGAGTGCTTGCAAGTCCACCCTGTAAATCGTCCCTGCCCGAGTCAGAAGTATTTGGCTGAAGTCTGCATCCGCAGTTACACCACCGGCTCTGTTTACAGCCTCCACCATCGTCATCCGTAGATCGTTTATCTCTTGCAAACCTGGACGCGTGACTTCTCCCACAACATAGATTCTCTTGCTCCGAAACGCACTCACTCTCACGTCGAGTTGCACTCTCTCGATATACCGGGCGAGCCTAGACGATAGAATTTGCCGTATTTCCGTGAGCGATTTCCCTTGGACATTTACGACGCCCACATATGGGTAGAAGATTGTCCCGTCTTCGGCAATGAGAGTTCCTGACTCCTGGGTGGATCGATACTGTCCGGCTGGGGTCGTGAGTTCGGGATGGTCCCAAACGGTTATCGTCAATATGTCCCCTGCCCCGACCCTGTAGTCCATGGGTTTAGGGTTTAGGTCTAATGCTCCTCTGATCGCAATATTTGACGCATCGGGCGATGGCGAGGGCATGGAACTTATTGCTTGCTGACGGCGCGACTTTTCTTTGTCAATTATCAGTTGCGCCGTTATTGACTGTACGGCTATATTTTCCGGAACCCTTTCGTCCCCGCCGGCTTTCACAGGAAAGGCAATCGAGGATTGCATTTTCCGAAGAGACGCGGCCTCATTTCCCGGCGCGATGATGCAGCCTGAGGTGATTGCGAAAAACGACAGCGACACAGCCAATCGAGAAGACGCCCAAATCAGACTAAGAAGGCGAGTGTGTTTACGCATTACATCCAGCAAAAAAGGAGCTCTCGTTGAAGCGCGCTCAAAGTTGATAAGCAGTCGGGATCGCCCGGTTCCACGCATGACCCTCGCGGTAAGGTAGGAGCGAACTTACGTACTATGCCGAGTGTGCCCTACGAACGTTTGCTCTAGTATGAAAGACTTACACAAATTCTTGAAATGCTAACAAATGTCACGTACTGTTGCGGGGATGCTAGGAACTTTCCTGTTTTCGTGCGCTTGACTTTGGTGCGCAGCGCGCACAGAAGTGCGGCGCGCATCAGGTGAGCTGATGAGCCGTCTATGGCGTGGCATTGCGTCCGTCCGCAGCCACTCAGCCGCTCGACCCCGCTCAGTGGATCGGGTGCGGCGCAACGAGGTCCGCTGCAGCGCCAAAGGCGCCGGTCCAGGGCTGAAAGGCGTGGGCGAAGGTGCTTGGTACAAAGCAACGCTTGCCGCAACTCCGCGGGGAGGTGAAGTGACTTAGGCCTTAAACCGCTGACTCGGGTTGTACGGCGCAATCACGTTCAGCTGAACTTGACGACATGGGGTAAGTCGATGAAGCACGTGGATGCCAAACAGGCCGAGCGACGACGCACTTCTAGTGCCCGGTTCCTGCATTTTTGACACAGGCCAACACCACTGTCTACATCTCCGCGCCTGAGTGAACGATGTGTATTGAGACCACTCTGTACGGCATAGACCCAAGCGCAGGGAGACATCGAGCAAACAGGCGGCCGGGTGTACGACTGGACCCTCGTTTGCATGGGTTAGGGTGTCGACCAGCGGGCGCCGCTCAGTTGCCTCCAGTCGCCGGTCAGACCCTATGGCACCAAGCTGCATGTGACGTTGCAGATGGCGCGTGAGTCTTATCGGATTTCGAAATCAGACAATGGCGTGCCAGAAGCAAGGGCTGCAATTACCCAACTCGGCCTTCTACCGCGACCACCTGACCATTCCTCTCCCTTGGGGCCACGATACTTGGCCGTGGCCTTGGTTGCCTGAGGCGCCTTTCTCCTTCGGCCGGCGTTGACCGATAGCTTCAGGTCTGCAGCTGTCAATCCATACTCTGCAATCCTTTTCACTAGTTCGTCGATCACCGCGGCGCGTTCTGTCCGCCTGATTTCATCTGCCTGCTGGCGAAGGACCTTTGCGTTTTCTTCCAACTTTGCGAGTTGCGCGTTGATTTCGGAGAGTGAGGTTGCCATGCGAATCCTTTGTTGAGACCGCGGATTTTAAAGGTTGCAGCGCAAGAATGACAAAAGAGAGAATTCTGAGTTCGACGAAGCGTCACGCCATTGCAGCCCGGCATTGACCACTATGCGATGCTGGGGAAAACTACTACTCTTGATATTGAACCCTTCCCGTGACAAATACGGAATACGTACCGTCTAGCGTGTTGCGAGTCGGAGCCGCATTGATGTCACCAAGAAAAATCGGCTTGATGGTTTTGCCTTCCTGCTTAGCGAGCCGCTCAGCCGTCCGCAGAAAGCATTGCTTTGCGCCCTGTACTGGCTGGTCAGCGGAGGGAAGAAACTTGTATTCCTTGTAGAACACCTCCAGTGCAAAACCTGCCTTTTCGGTTGGCTCGATGCGATATCCGCAGTTTGACGGGTCTACTGGGTCACGCACATATCTGTCGGGCACAGTCGTGCAGCCGGTCAAGCCGAATGCCATCGCCAAGGAGATTGCTATTGAAGATTTCATGACGCAAAAGTTCGACTAGGTGGCGAGATTGTGACTGACAGAAGGAGTCTTCAGGCCAGTAGGTGCGGTGGCTTGCTCATCCCCCATGAGGGGAAAAGAGTGTTGGCGCCGATGCAGAAATGAGCCACTTTTGGCTCATGTGCCGACGACCAAGTGAGCCACACGAACGCCTCTCTGACCGCACGCCTGCTGGACCCCGGGGCCGAACACGTGGCGCAGTCGTAGGTCGGCGCGGTGGCTCACTCCGGTCTCGGCGGCAATAGCGCACGGCACAAGCGGGCACGCTGACCTGCTCCAGGCAATCCTGTCCGCCGACGTCAGGTTGCTCGGGCAGGTCCGAGTTGTCGGGGAGGCACCACTGAGGGCCCGCAGGCGATCAGTTGCCACGGGGTAGCGTTCAAGGGGCACGATCGCGGCGCTGATCTCAGATTCCTTGGGTCGGCATAAAAGCGGGGGATGGCCGGCGGCTTCCGCAGCAGCATGGCCACTGCATCCTCCAGCAATCGTTCATTCAGGGTCGAGCCACACGTCGCAGGGACGAGCGCCCGCAGCAAACTCCGATCGAACGCGAGCCACTAACCGATTGCTCAGGCGCCACTCCGCCGGCCCCAGCGCCTTGTAGAAGGGGGAGCGCTTCGCTTGTGCTGCGGCCGAGCGGACGGCCGGCCCCGGAAGACAGCCGAAGCGCCGGCGCGCATGCGCGATCTCGACGATCTTGCTGCTTAGCTGTTTGGTCATGGCATCGGCCTCAGGTGGATGGCGGTAGCTGTCGCGGGAGAGCCCCACAAGCCTGCAGGCGCGCCGCTCGCTCAGATCGCATCGCTCGATCATGGTGGCGATGGCCGCGCGCTTGGCCTGTGGGCTAGCGCTCTACCCCGAAGGCGGTGTTTAGTGCGTGGATACTTCTTCATGCCGAGCTCAAGCTTCTTCCGTCGGCTTGAAATCGCCGGCGGTATGCGGATGCGCGCCAAGAAGAAAGGCGGCGCCTGAGTCAGTGTGAGACGTGGCTGGAGTTCCCTGGCGATGCCTGCTTGGGCGCGTCATCCGTGAAATCCTCCCTCGATGCGTCGATCTTTGTGGCGTAGCCTTCGGCGCTCTTCCCCGTCGGGCAAGTCGCGCGGCGGGACCAAGCTCAATGTCTACGAGGGCCTTGCATTGATCGAACAAGCTGAACTTCAAGACTTCGCGCCACCGCCGTTGTCGCCTAGATTCGACCCAGTCACCTCGGCGATCCTTGTGGACGTCGCGATCGGCATCGCCCAGGGCCTCGCCGTCGCGGCGCTCAAGTCTCTTTTCGGCGGAAAGCCGATCGACGTGCGCGCGTTGCTGGTCGATCTACTCACCAACATTGGAACGCTGGTTCGAGCCAGTATTGCCGAGAACGAGGTGGTACTCGCGTCCGCGCGCATAGACGCCGTGGTAACCCTGCTTCAGCAGTACAACAATTCGCCAGAGACCTCGCGTTTCCGCCTCGAGCAGGCCGTGATCGCTTCTAACGAGGCGCTCTCAACCCTAAGTCGCTTCATGCCATTGTCCGCAGAGGCCTATTTGATGGGGTCGATGATTTCGATCGCAACCCTCCAAGAATTCGCGAAGCTGACAGGCGCGCCGGGCGATCGCCTCAGCGTTCAGCAATTTGCTCAGCGGTGTGTCCCGGTGATGGAGCAGGGGATCGTGGCGTTGGTTGCCCAGAACGACAAACGTGTCTCGGCAATCCAGGTGCGTGAAGGATTCGACGGCGCAGGGCACTTCGCACCCTCAGGTGGCGGTGGCCACGATCACGGCGTGATTTGGGCGACGGCATCATTTACCGTGGATGACGTCAAAACCGAAATTCGGCGAGTCGGCCCCAACTCAAAGGCACAAGCGCTGAGTGAGGCGACAGCTATTCGTGAGCAGGCGCTGGCCTCTGTCCGCGCAGCGTTTGCACAGTATCTTCAGGCCGGCTTCAACCAGGCACTCGACAAGGTGCGAAGCATCGCGGTGCTCGCATCCTGATGGGTGCGCCAAGCGCCGCAGGCGTGTGCAAGCCGCAGCGTGCGGCCTGCACACTCATATTCCTCGTCTTCGCTCTTGCCGGGCCCGCGCTGGCGCAGTCGACCATATATGTGGGCAAGACCGTGGCGCTTGTGGTCCCCCCGGGTCAATGCATTCTGGGTAATTCCTTCTTGGAGCGCAGCATCCTCGACCGGACCGCGAAGGCGATGGCGGGGTACAACTACGTCCTGGCTGCGTTTGGCGCATGCGAAGAGGTCCGACAGTCGCGCGCAGGGAGATCAGTGCCATTCAGCAGCTTCGGCTAGATCGTCGCTGCACAGCCGAAAGGTAAACCGACCACCATGAATGGGATGGGGCGCGCCGAGTACCTCATCAGGATGCGCAAGGAGGCAGGCAAGTTCGATGACACTTTCCGACGGCTTAAGGAAAACTCAAAGTTCGCAACCCTTACGCGGGCACAACTCAAAATCTTGGCGTTCTCCAAATGGACAATGCGGCCGCTTACGTTGGGATCCTGCAGGATCTGCCGATTGGCGATGGCACTGCCACGCCAGGTACCGGTGTCATAGCGTTCACGACAGTGCTCGACCTCCCGATCACCATCAACTTTTACCGCCGAGGCCAGGGCGTCAACGTGCTTGAGGACATGGTCAGGGTTCAGGCGACAACAGCGGCGCGATTAGTCGCCGCGAACCCTTAACAGGATGCGGAAATACTCCCCTCCAAAGCGAGTCTTCCTCTTCGTCGAAGACTCACTTTTCACATGGTGCAGTCAGCAGCGCTTTCGGGAGT